>JYMV01038929.1_pt1 | contig 14371 bp, 12 predicted proteins | sample 338911 | NCBI WGS metagenome assembly JYMV01 (sample SAMN03354496, study PRJNA234377) | hydrothermal vent metagenome | biome: Deep sea; feature: Hydrothermal plumes at the Eastern Lau Spreading Center, Western Pacific Ocean; material: Seawater | place: Tonga | collected 2009 | depth 2000 m m
TAATAATATATAAATTTATATTAAAAAAAATAATTTGCTACAATAATCTTAGATAATTGAATAGCAGTTGACTATAAATTATAAATAGTTTTGCCCGAAATAAAATTTCAGGCAAAACTTACACAACATTAATTTAAGATTAATTAACCTTAATCAGTCTAATCGATTTTTTCGATTCATTAATTTTTACAACCATTAAATAACTTCCTTCTTGAATGTTAGATAGGTTGATTTCAGCACTAAAATCTTTTATCTCTTGCTGAATTATTTTTTGACCTAATAAATTATAAATCTCTACTTGATCGATCATGTTAGTAGATGATACATTTAGTATATTATTTACCGGGTTAGGATAATATTTAAAATTAGCAAACTCATTAGAATCAACACCAAGATCTTCGGTAGTAAAAGTTTCAGATTCTGAGATTTCGCTCATAGTTGTTTCGTCACAAACGGCGTAAACATACACATCATAAACAGTATTAGGATCTAAGTCTGAAAGCGTAACTCCTAAAGTGCCATCGTTATCTGTAATTGATGTTCCTTCAGTTTCAGGATCAAAATCTTCTGGACCGTAAACTACTAACCATTCTGTTTCATCACCATTAGCCGTCCAAGATACTTCTGCACTAGTATCTGTAACATTATCTACAATAATATCAGACGGAATCTCACAAGGGGCAGAGTTCACTTCAATACAAAAACCACCTTGAGCACCACTATAACCATCTACTTGAATGTAATAAGTTTCGTTAGCCGTTAAATCTGTTAATTCGATTATAGACATTAAAGTATTGGCGTTACCACCATCGTCATCACAAGCGACCAATGTTAATGTATTCATGTCTGAACAATCACCAACAGTATAAACAGCAATTTGAGAATCATTTAATTCTGCAGGATCTATATCTGTAGTAATATTTGCTGAACCGTTAGCTGGAGCAACAAAAGAAAACCAAACGGTATTTTCTAAGGTTGAATCTATAAAACAGTCTGCTAAAGGCTCATCTGTTTCTAACGTAGCTGCAGAATTTGTATATAAATCTCCAGTACAACCTTCATCTATATTTAAAGCTATAGCGTTACAAAGATCATCATTTACCGGCGGGTCTGGCACACTTTGTACTTCGATACAGAAACCACCTTGAGCACCATTATAACCATCCACTTGAATGTAATACGTTTCGTTAGCTGTTAAATCTGTAGCTTGTACATAAGACATAAACGTAAAGAAATCATTAGGATTGTCATCATTACAAGCAACTTCTGTTAAAGATGACATATCTGAACAGTCGGTTACTGCGTAAATCGTAATTTGGCTATCATTAATTTCTGCAGGAGCAAAGTCTGTTGTAATAATTGCACCCCCATTTTCTGGAGCTACGAATGAAAACCAAACTGTGTTTTCTAAAGAACCATCAATATAACAATCTGCCAAAGGCTCATCTGTTTGTAAGGTTGCTCCAACATTAGTATAAGCATCACCAGAACATTCTGCATCTAATGTTAATGCTATAGCATCACAAAGATCATCGTTAGCCGGTGGTTCTGGCATTGTAGTAAAACTTTCAACAGAAGAAATATCACTCATTTCATTATTATTGCAAACTGCATAAACATATACATCGTAAACTGTTTCTGGATCTAAGTCTGTAAGAGTAACTCCTAAAGTACCATCGTTATCTTCTATAGTAGTTCCTTCCGTTTCTGGATCGAAGCCCTCAAAACCATAAACAACTTCCCATTCTGTTTCATCACCATTAGCCGTCCAAGATATTTCTGCAGTTGTATCGGTAATATTTTCTACAACAATTTCAGAAGGTGTATCACATACTTCTGCAGGTGCGGCTAATTTAATACTTGATCCAAAAATATTCACCACACCATTTCCAGACTCTTTTTGAATAGTTATAGAAGCTATAGATTTTGTTTGGTTAGTAATATCGATAGGTATTTCTAACTCATAAACTCGTGGGTTATTAGTAGAAGAGTCTACATCTTCACTATCTAAATTTACTCTACCAATACCTCTAATAATTACAGGAGGAGTTTCATTATTATACCAATCTGGTACAGCAGTTGATGAAATAATTTGAGTTGAAGCATCCTCAAATGTAATGGTACCTGTCATATTCGCAGAACCTCCACCAGATGTCACCATTAAGTAAAGTGTTTGTGCTAGTTGAGTATTAGCATAGGTAATTGTACCTTCATCATCTATATTTTCTAAACGCAATGAGTTGTTTCCTGCATAAGGGGTATCAAATGGAGACATTTGATAGTGTAATCCTGATAACTCTGCACCTTCTTTGGTTAAATCTCCATTAGCAGGAAGACCATCACCACTTGCACCTACAGGTGCTGTGTTCGCGTCGTATTGATAATCTTCAGACATGTATACATAACCGCCGCCATCTAAGTTGTTAGTAGTTGAAGAATAAGGAGTACCAATACCATTTGCAATAACATCATCGGTTAAACCTCCGGTTGGTTCCATTTTAGCATAAACACCAAAAACATAAGGACCTGCCCATGGGCTAAAACCTTCAACACCATCACAATTTACTCTTACATAATATTCATAAACAGTTTCAGCCTCTAACGTAGCTGTGTATTCATTTGTTATTACTGCTACTCCAGATTCTGGTTCTCCAGATCCAACAGGTTGTACGGCAACTTCCCAAGCATTAGCTTCTCCTGCATCCCAAGATAATTGGGCATCATAATAATTAACAACCGGAGCATCTAGGTTAGTTGGTGCAGCACAAAGTGGTACTGCTGTAGTCTGAACATCGTCGATATATAAATAATAGTTTTGATAACCGCTTAAGCTTGTATTTTTAAATGCAACGTAGATATTTTGTCCTGCATAAGCAGATAAATCATAAGAATACTCGGTCCACGAAGTAGACGGATTAATATTTGTTGCGATCACATCTATAAAATCTTCTTTGGCATTACCGGTTGTAGATACAACAACATCAAAAGGTTGTGTTTGAAAAGAACTTCCGTTTCTTGCCCAAAATGATAATAAATCGTTTTGATTGGCAACTACACTGTAATTAGGAGTAATTAAATAATCATCGTGCGAATTCCAATCGGATTCGATTCTTACGGAGTTATTACCGGTATGGCCAGAAAAAGTATATACTTCCCAAGGGTAATTTGAATCTCCATCATTTATAATTTCCCAACAGTTAGGGATATTAGAAGATCCTTCAAAACTTTCATTTAAACCTGTAGCAGTATCACAAGCCGTGGTAAAAGTAATTGTTGACCAAAAGCTATAATTTCCTTCAGTGCCACAATATGCTCTTACATATATTGTGTATTCGGTATTACTTAATAAATTATCGAATTCATAAGATTGTGTAGCGACTTCACTTCCAGAGTCTGGTGCAGTAATTCCACTTTCTTGAATAGCAACCTCCCAAGCAGTTTCTGTATCTCCTAGATCCCAAGTAACTTCTGCTGAGTTTGTAGTAATATCGTTAATAGCTAAATTTGTTGGTTGTAGGCAAGCAGCAGAGGTTTTGCCGGTAACAGCAAATACATTTAAAAAACCATTTGTATTAGTTTTTGTAATGGTTACACTTTCTACAGTTTTAGAATAATTTGCCTCATCAATAGTTAAGGTAATATGATAAATTCTTGGATTATTAAACTCATTTTGTAAACCATCATCATTTCTATTTACTCTACCAATTCCTGAAATAACAGCTGGCGGATTAGTATTATAATACCAATCTGGCACTAATTTATTTGTAACGGTTTGAGATGTGTTATCATCAAAATTTATCTGAACATCTATATTCGTGTTTGCACCACCAGAGGTTGCCAAAATATATAAATTTTGAAATGAATCCGGATTCGAGAATGTTAGCGTACCAGACATAGTGGTAGCATTAGAAAGTCTTAATGCATTGTTTTCTGAATAATCAGCGAATTGATAAATTGCACCTTCATTATCATTGCTTAGATCATAATAACCACCTGGGTTTAAACCATAAGTTGTAGGAGCATTTCCTGTTGAAGTAACCAATCCTTGCTCTAAGAAACAATATCCGGTACCATCAATATCAGAGGTGGTAGATTCGTCGGTAGCTCCTGTACCATTAGCAATTACATCTTCATTTAACCCGCTGTCAATATCTAACGTGATGTATTCGGGTGTGTTAAAAAAGATCGAAGAACTCTTTTTATTAGGCGGATTTGAGTTAGCTATGGATAAGCCGGTAATAGCTGAAAAAAACACAACAAAACAGGAGGTTTTGTTGATTTTCTTCATAAAATTTAAGTAATTTTTTATCATTTTGGTAGTTTTTATTACGGGCGTAAATATATAATAAATTTGTAAAAACGATTTAGTTAATTGTTTTAGCGACTAAAATCTAAAATTTAAAAATTTATTATTTTTAATCAATTAACATAATAACGGTTAATAATTAGCCGTAAAGCTATTTTTATTGAAAATACATCAATGTTAAAAAAATTAAGACATTTTATTTTAACATTACTTTAACAATTTAGCTTGTTACAATAAATTTCATAAAAAAACCCTCATAATAAGAATATTAGAGGGTAGGTTTTATGTTGAAATAAATCAATTACACATCATCATAGTCGATTTTGATGGTCGGAGTAGTAGGATGCGCTTGGCAGGTTAAGGTCAAGCCTTCTTCAATTTCATCATCGGTTAAAATTTGATTTTTTGCCATTTCTGCTTTCCCCTCAGTAATTCTAGCGATACAAGAACTACAAATACCACCTTGGCAAGAATACGGCGCGTCTAGATCTTCATCTAAAACCGCATCAAGAATATTCTTTTTTTGATCCATGATAAATGTTTTTTCTTCATCATCAACAATTACCGTGATTTGTGTCTTTCCGTCTAGATTAGCTTCAACTTTACCCTCTTCACTAGAACTAAATAATTCAAAATGAATATTTTCTTTAGGAAGCTTGTTTTCCTGTAAAACTTCAGAAACAAGATCGATCATTTCTTCAGGCCCGCAAAGATAAACGTCACTGAAATTGTGACCTTTAAACTTGTTTTTCATCACAAAATTTACCGTGCTGCGCTCGATTCTTCCGAAGAAAGAATTTTCATCTTGCGCCCGACTATAAACAAATTCTACAAAAAAGCGATCCGGGTAACTGGCTTGCAATTCTAAGAGTTCTTTAAAAAATATGGTTTCTTCCGGAGTTCTATTACCATAAACCAACACAAATTTGCTATGTTCTTCTTCGGTTAAAGCCGTTTTTATGATCGACATAATTGGCGTAATTCCGCTTCCGGCAGCAAATGCAGCGTATGTTCTGTGACCGGCATCTGCAGATGGAGTAAACGTGAACTTCCCTTCTGGCAAGTATACTTCTAGGCTATCTCCGGCTTTTAGTTTATTGTTTGCGTAGGATGAAAATCGACCATCGGCCACTTCTTTAACACTAACTTTTAACTCTCCGCTGTGCGGTGTAGAACAAATAGAATACGAACGTCTTAATTCTTCGCCGTTAATTTCTTTTTTTAGGGTTAGATATTGTCCGGCTGTAAATTTAAAAGTGTCTTTTAAATCTTCCGGTACATTAAAAACTATACTAACAGATTTTGGTGTCTCTCGAATTACTTCTTTTATGCTAAGGGAATGAAAGTTCTTCATCTAAAATTTTTCAACAAAAATACAAAGTCAGGTGCTTTTTAAAACATTTTACTTAAAAATATAATACCTAAGTTTTTTATGCATAAGAAAATTATGTATGTTTGGGTTGAAATTAAATCGGCAAAATGTCTAATTCAAAATTATATAAAGGGAGTCTTTCAACGATTATTCTGAAGCTGTTAGCTGAAAATAACAAAATGTATGGTTACGAGATTACCCAGAAAGTAAAAGAGCTTACACAGGGCGAATTAACCATTACAGAAGGCGCGCTTTACCCGGCTTTGCATAAGTTAGAAGCCGATGGTTTTCTAGAGGTTGAAATGCAGCGTGTAGATAACCGATTACGAAAATACTATAAACTCACGCAAGCCGGAAACCAAGAAAAAGTAAGCCGAATTGAAGAATTAGAACGTTTTATTGAAACCATACAAGGTATTGTGAACCCAAAACCAAGTTTAGGATGAAAAATCTTTCCGCAGAACAAATAGAGCGTTTATACGAGTTTACGCGCCAACATTATGTTGAATATTACGACGTGCAAACCGAGTTGGTCGATCATATAGCCACTGCGATCGAAAAACATTGGCAAGAAGATCCTCATCAAGATTTTGAAACATTATTGCAAAGAGAATTCAAGAAATTCGGAGTTTTTGGTTTCTCAGAGGTGCTGGAAGAACGTCAAAAAGCCATGCAAAAGCGCTATTTTCAATTGGTGAAAAAAGAGGCGCTTCAGTTTTTAAAACTTCCGAAGGTAATTATCGTAGCTTTTTTTATTTGGTTGTTTTCATTTTTAATGCTCCAAAAAGAAATAGGAGTTTTAATTGTTGGCTTTTTGGTATTTGCTGAATTAATCTGGGTTTTTTATGAATTGATTCGTTTACAAAAAATCAATAAACAAAAGAAAAAAGAAAATGGTCGCGTTTATTTATTAGAAGAAATTCTGCTAAAATCTGGAAGTGTTGGAGCAATGGGGTTTATGCCTTTTTATTGGTTTTGGACTGTAGAAAAAAGTCTTCCTTACCAATATGTATCGATTATATTAGGGCTATTAATTACTTCTAGCTTTATATTACATTATATCGTCTTTAGAATTTTGCCGGCAAAAAAAGAAGAAATTTTACATCGCGTTTACCCGGAAATGAAATTAGAAAATTTGTAACATTTTTGGTTACATTTATACTTATCTATAAACAAACCAATTTTTTATGTTTAAGCGTTTTGTCGCTCTCGAGTGGAAACAGTTTTCTCGTTCTTCCTATTTTCAAAAAGGAATTGCGATAAAAATTTTACTCGCATTAGGGGCTTTATATTTTATTGGGATGGCGGCTTTCATGGGAGTTGCCGGTTATTTTGGGCTTCAAAAAGTTATGCCCGATAAAGATCCGATTACCGTGGTAAATAACTTTGTGATCTATTGGTTTTTAGCCGATATGGTTTTTCGCTACTTCTTGCAGCAATTACCGGTGCTCAATATTAAACCGTATATGGTGATCCCGATTAAACGCAGTACGGTTATTCATTTTTTATTAGGGAAAACCTCGGTATCGTTTTTCAATTTTCTACCTATGTTTTTCTTTTTACCATTTTCTATAACGTCTTTGGTAAATGGAGACTATACGGTAATCAATGTGGTGGCTTGGTTCTTTTCGATGTTGTTTTTCACCTTATCGATTAACTATCTTAATTTTTTACTGAATAAAAACAACAAGGTTTTCTACGGAATTTTAACCGTATTAGTCGTAGCAGGCTTACTTCAATATTACGAAGTATATTCAATTACAGAACCGGCAGGTTATTTTTTCAATACCATTTATGAAAAGCCGTATGCGGTGGTTATTCCATTATTGTTAATGGTGATGTTGTATCGCTTCAACTTTAAATTTGTTCGGAAAGATTTTTACCTCGACGGCGCTATTTCCAAAAAAACTAAAGATGTTCATACGCAAGAGTTAACCTGGTTAAACCGTTTTGGGAAAGTAGCTCCTTTCTTAAAAAATGACGTTCGAATGATCATTAGAAACAAGCGGCCAAAACAAGTTCTGTTTATGTCGTTTATATTTTTGTTTTACGGACTTATTTTCTACACGCAAGAAACCTATCAAGAAATGCCGGCATTTTTAGCCTTTGCATCAATGTTTGTAACCGGTGGTTTTTTAATGTCTTTTGGGCAATTGGTGCCTTCTTGGGATAGTGAATATTATAAATTATTAATGAGTCAAAATATTCCGTATCGAGAATATTTAAAGTCAAAATGGTCGTTAATGGTGGTGGCTGTTGTCATTTCTTTCATCTTAAGTACGCCTTATATTTATTTTGGTTGGGATATTTTTGGGATGATTGCTGCCGGAGCGTTATTTAATATGGGGCTTAACTCGTTTATCACATTGTATGGCGGTGTTTTAAATCAAGTGCCGATGGAATTAAACGTAAAAGCAAAGGCTTTTAGCAATACGCAGGGATTCAACCCAACGCAATTGCTTATTGCGCTGCCAAAGATCTTTGGGCCAATGCTCATTTTCTATTTGCCTTATAAGTTTATCAATTTTGAAACGGGAATTATTTGTTTGGCCGTTTCCGGGATTTTAGGCTTGGTGTTTACCAATTTCTTCCTGAATCAAATTGAAAAAGTGTACCAAAAACAGAAATACAAAACCATCGCTGCTTTTAGCGAGAAAAAATAAATCACGATGATAAGTGTAAGTAATTTAAGTAAAAGTTATAACGGTGTGACCGTTTTAAATATAGAAAGTTTAGATATTCCTGCAGGTGAAAGTTTTGGCTTAGTAGGAAATAACGGTGCAGGGAAAACCACGTTTTTTAGTTTGTTGCTCGATCTTATTCAGCCTTCAAGCGGTTGCATTAAAAACAAGAATATTATTGTTAGCGAAAGTGAAAAGTGGAAACCCTTTACTTCTTCTTTTATTGATGAAAGTTTTCTAATCGGTTACCTTACTGCAGAAGAATATTTCTACTTTATTGGCGATCTACGCGGTCAAACCAAAGCCGATGTTGATGAATTTCTAAAACAATATGAAGATTTCTTTAATGATGAAATTCTTCAGAAAAAGAAATATTTACGCGACCTTTCAAAAGGAAATCAGAAAAAAGCCGGTATTATCGCTGCACTCATCGGGAAACCGGATGTAGTGATTTTAGATGAACCTTTTGCCAATCTAGACCCTACTACCCAAATTCGGTTAAAGAAAATCATTAAAGATCTAGATGAAAATACCGGAACTACGATTTTAATTTCGAGTCACGATCTTATTCACGTCACCGAAGTTTGTAAACGAATCGTAGTTTTAGATAAAGGTGAAACGGTAAAAGATATCCAAACCAGTCAAGCCACTTTAGAAGAATTAGAAGCTTATTTTAACAAGTAGAATTCAAAAATCTCTACGATATTCTTTAAATTCTTCTAAAGAAACGTATTTTTACGCACTACCATACTAAAATGGTGATTTCTTAGTTATTCAAATAGCTAATACTTAATGAATTTGAAGAAGAACAACTTTTCTACAGCCGTTCATTTTTGCTTGGCCGTTTTGGCTATAGCCATTCTTGCGTCTTGTTCTAGAAAGAAAGATAAATGGTTAAATCGCAATTTTCATGCGATGGGTGCTTATTACAATATTATCTACAATGGTAATTTAGCTTTAGATGCCGGTCAAGCAGAACTCGCTCAAAATTATACCGATAATTATTGGGAGATTTTGCCGATCGAGCGCATGCAGATAGAAGAAGAAACCAATAAACCGGGCGAAACTAAAAACGCTAACTTTCAAAGAGCAGAAGATAAAGCGACCAAAGCCATCCAGAAACACAATATGCGTATTGCGGGAGAAGAACACAATCCACAAATGGATGAAGCTTTTTTGCTGTTAGGGAAGGCGCGTTATTTTGATCAGCGATTTTTTCCGGCCTTAGAAGCTTTCAACTATATTCTTACCGATTATCCGGATAGTGATCGTTTGGTAACGGCAAAGGTTTGGCGAGAAAAAACCTATATGCGAATGGGCAATAGCGAATTGGCGCTACAAAACCTTAAGAAACTTTTTAAAGAACAAGTAGAGTTTGAAGAAGAAGATCTAGCCGATGCCTCTGCTACGATGGCGCAAGCTTACCTTAATTTAGAACAAAAAGATAGTGCGATTGCACCTTTAGAAACAGCTATAAAATTTACCTCTTCCAACGAGCAAAAAGGTAGATTTTTATTTATTAAAGGTCAGATTTATGATCGCCTTGGAGAAATAGATAGTGCCAATAAAGCTTTTGATGAGGTTATTGCCCTTAAAAGAAAATCGCCACGTGTTTATATGATCAATGCTTATGTCGAAAAAGCGAAGAATTTCGATTATGATGAAGGTGATCGTTTGGCATTTCGAGAACTGTTGGAAGAAATGCAAGAAAATAGAGAAAACCGTCCATTTTTAGATAAGATCTATTATCAAATCGCAGAATATTATAGAGCTACAGATTCTATTGGAGGTTCTGTAGAATATTATAACAAATCACTTCGAACTCAATCACAAGACCGTTATTTAAGATCTAGAGATTACCTTACTTTAGGAAATATAAATTTTGATAAAGCAGAATATAAAACTGCGGGCGCTTATTACGACAGTACGCTTACAAATCTTGCTGAAAATACTAAAGAATATAGAAGCATTCGCAAGAAGCGAGAGAATTTAGATGATGTGATTTTATATGAAGAAATCGCTAGAAAAGACGACAGTATTTTAAATATTGTAGCAATGTCTTCTGCAGATCGATTAGCATACTTTAAAGAAGTAACTGCTCAGATGAAGTTAGATGCTATTGCAGAAGCCGAGCGTTTGCAGAAAGAAGGCGATGCAAAAAAACAAGAAAACCTCTTTGCTAGAAAACAAAGTAGTGCCGGCGGTGCTAGTCGTAGCTCAAACTCAAATTTCTATTTTTACAATAATAATCAAGTAGCTAAAGGTTTACAAAAGTTTTATAGAACTTGGGGTGAGATCGAGTTAAAAGACAACTGGCGTTACGAGTCGAGTACTAAAGCAGGTAGGGGTAAAGTTGAAGAGGAAGAAGAAAATAATTTCTTAGCAGAAATTGAGAACAATCCTGCTTATCAACCAGAAACTTATTTAGAGACCGTTCCGTCAGACGCTAAGATCATAGATAGTATTTCAAAAGAGCGAAATTTTGCTTACTATCAATTAGGAGTTATCTATAAAGAAAAATTCAAAGAGTACGATTTAGCTTCCGAAAAATTAGAAACTTTACTGCAAAACGATCCGCAGGAGCGTTTAATACTTCCTTCAAAATATAACCTATATAAAATTTATGAGGCTACCGGGAATACAGCTTTAATGGAAAAATGGAAGCAAAATATTCTTTCTCAACATCCCGATTCTCGTTATGCGAGCATTCTTAGAAATCCTCGCTCGTTAAGAGACGATAATAGCAGTCCAGAAGCAGTATATACTTCAGTTTACAGAAAATATAAAGCAGAAAAGTATAAAGAAGTACTTGCCGATACAGAAAAATATATCGATTTATATACCGGCGAAGATATTGTGCCTAAATTTGAATTGCTTAAAGCATTCGCAAAAGGACGTTACGAAGGTTTTAAGGCTTATGAAGATGCGTTAAATTACGTAGCGTTAACCTATCCGCAGAGCGAAGAAGGAAAGAAAGCCGAAGAAATTGTAAAGCAGTCTTTACCGGCACTTAGAAATTCTAAGTTTGTTGAAGCTGAAAATGATGCCATTTATTATCTTATTTATCCGTTTGAAAAAGGAGAGGAAAAAGATGCTGAAGAGCTTCAGAAAAAACTAGATACCGCAATTACCGATAAAGGTTATGCAGATCAGTTTTACACATCAGTCGATTTTTATACTTCAGAAAAATTCTTCTTAACCGTTCACGGCTTACAAAGTGAATTGGGTGCAGAAGGATTTGGTGAAATTTTAGCTGAAGAAGAAGATTATCAAATCGAGCATAGCTATTTTAGTATTTCAGATACTAACTATCAAATTGTACAGATTCATAAAAATTTAGAGGCTTATTTAGCGAAGCCTTCAGAATAAAAACTTTATCATATGTTTTCAGAAAACAAAAAAAATAGAGGAGTTTCATCAGAAGCAGTTAAAGAACAGAATAAAATCGCACAAGGAACCACCATTACCGGCAATATAGAAGGTAAAGGTAGTTTTAGAATTGAAGGAAAAGTAGAAGGAACCTTAAAAACTGCCGGGAAGATCGTTGTGGGTAAAACAGGTTATATCGATGGAGAAGTTGAATGCGAAAATGCAGATTTTGAAGGGAAGTTTACCGGAAAGATCGTGGTTAAAAACACGCTCACATTAAAGTCTACTGCTCATATTGAAGGTGAAGTAGTAACCGGTCAATTAGACGTAGATCCGGGAGCTACTTTTAATGCAACCTGCTCGATGAAAGGAGCGGTGAAAAGCTTAAATGATGAAAGAAAATCAGGAAAAGGAAAGGGAGAAAAAACCGCTTAATACCTACGTAAAATTTGCAGGTATCGGTATTCAAATGGTCATCACAATTTTGGTGACCACTTTTATTGGAGTTTGGTTAGACGGTAAATTCGAGTCTATTTCACCCTTCGCTACCATTGCCGGTTCTCTTATTGGAGTTTTTGTAGCGCTTTATGTTGTTTACAAAGAAGTAAAAAACATGTAATTTTTTAAGTTGAATGAAAGCTAACTTTTTAAAGCTTACCACATATTTAGTGATTTTCACCTTGGTGTTAATGGCTATTCAATACGGAGTTCTTTTTTCTTTTGAAGTTGAATTGTTTTATGCTGTTTGGCAAATTTATTTATTTCATTTTTCGTTAGCATTTATTACGTGTAGTTTGCTGCTTTATTTTTCTTTTTTAGATAAATCGAAAGCAGGATTTGTTTTTATTGCTTGTAGTCTTTTAAAAATGTTAGCTACGGTCGTCTTCTTGCTGCCTATGATGTTGCGTTTAAAAACAAATATGTTTGCTAACATCATGATGGTTCTTCTTCCTTATTTGGTTTATCTTATCTTCGAAACCATATATGTTAATAAACTTTTGAACTCTAAATAACGCTATGTTTTTCAAGGGTTTGAAGCTTCTTTTTGAATCTTTGTAAAAAATATTTCCACAGGCTTTCAGATAAAAATTAAAAAAGTATCTTTGCAGCAAATTTTAAGCCCTTAGTTTAAGAATAAAAGGTATTTATGAGAGCCAGTAATTTATTTAAAAACCTTGTTTGTCTAGTTTTAGTAGCCTTACTTGGTGGTGTTGCAAGTTACGCTTCAGAAAAGTCTTTAGAAGAGGCAGAAAAAGACTTTAATCCAACAGATATGATCATGCATCATATTGGCGATTCGCACGGTTGGCATTTCTTTGGTGAGAACGAAGATGCAGTAACTTTACCTTTGCCGGTAATTCTTTATACAGATGCTGGTTTAGTCACTTTTATGTCTAGTGAATTTCATCACGATACTTCAGGGCATCATATTGTAGAAAAGAACGATATGCGTTTTGTAAATCTTCACGAGAAGATTTATATGTTAGACCAAGGAGCAGAAGCGGTTGAGTTTGACGCAGGTCACCATCCTTTAAATGCTTCAAAACCATTAGATTTTTCGATTACCAAAAACGTTGCTGCAATGTTTTTAACGGTAATTATTATGTTGGTTCTTTTCTTAAGTATGTCTAAAAAACTTAAAAAGAGCGAAAGAGCACCAAAAGGAGTTCATAACGCACTAGAGGCATTAGTACTTTTTGTAAGAGACGAAATTGCAAGACCTCAGATCGGTGAGAAAAAATATATGAAGTTTATGCCGTTTTTATTAACTGTATTCTTCTTTATCTGGATCACTAACTTGTTAGGTTTGTTTCCGGGTGCGGCTAACGTTACCGGTAATATCTCAGTAACCGTGTCATTAGGTTTAGTGACCTTAGTATTAATGATCATTAATGGTAATAAAGATTTTTGGCAACACACTTTATGGATGCCGGGAATTCCAGGTTTTGTAAAACCTATTTTAGCGGTGGTTGAATTATTAGGATTGTTTATTAAGCCCATCGCATTAATGATTCGTTTATTTGCGAACATTACTGCTGGTCATATTATTATTTTAAGTTTATTAGGCTTAATCTTTATTTTAGAAAGCGTAGGAGTTGCCGGAGTTTCTGTCCCTTTTGCGTTATTCATTTCAGTTTTAGAATTACTTGTAGCATTTTTACAAGCATTTATATTTACTATGCTGTCTGCCTTATTTATTGGTATGTCAGTTGCAGAACACGAACATCATTAATTTTTAATTTTTAATTTTTTTACTATGGAGTTATTATATGTTGGTTTAGCAGCTTTAGGAGCTGGTTTAGCAGTTATCGGAGCCGGAATCGGTGTAGGTAAGATCGGTGGTTCAGCTATGGAGGCGATTGCTCGTCAGCCAGAAGCGGCTAGTAAGATCCAAACTGCAATGATTATTGCTGCTGCACTTATTGAAGGTGTTGCTCTTTTTGGAGTAGTTGCTGCCTTATTAGGTGTATTAAAGTAAAAATTCTTTAATCTAATTCGTGACGGTTGGTCACGAATTAGATTATTTACTAATTAGAAATTATTATTAAATAATATTATGGAATTAATCAAGCCAGAGATTGGATTAATAGTTTGGCAAACCGTAGTGTTTGTAATTCTAGTCCTTTTATTAGCAAAATTTGC
>JYMV01050754.1_pt1 | contig 14370 bp, 14 predicted proteins | sample 338911 | NCBI WGS metagenome assembly JYMV01 (sample SAMN03354496, study PRJNA234377) | hydrothermal vent metagenome | biome: Deep sea; feature: Hydrothermal plumes at the Eastern Lau Spreading Center, Western Pacific Ocean; material: Seawater | place: Tonga | collected 2009 | depth 2000 m m
TTGAAGAAAAAGGAATGCTGAAAGAAGCCTACAATGGATTTAAGGCCTTGAAAATGGATTACGCGTATCCAGTCTTGCTTAAAATGAAATTAGAAAATATCGAAAAAAGGATTAATAAAAAATAACTAAAAATTGTCCCTAATATTGAGAATTCAGCCCAGCTAAACGATGTTTCACTAGTGATAATGAGGAAGTGCCGCTGTGGTCAGCCATATCCTCACGGACTTTATAAATGTTGCTGGATTACGGGCTTCCACGCTCCACGAGTCGTCCCTAATTACTTGCATGGCTAATGACTATGGTTATGAGAATGTATTTTCCACTTCTCTCGATAAAATTGCTAAAAAGGATGACATCTTAATTGCCAAGCAGTTCGGGTCTTTCCATGAATGTTGTCAACGGTGTAAATACTATGAAACGATTAGGAGGCAAAGTATTGACCTTCAGCGGATTTGACAAGGACAACACTTTACGCCAACTTGGCGACTTAAATGTATGGTTAGGCGATCATCAATACGGACGTGTTGAAATCGGTCATCTTTTCATTCTCCACCATCTAGCAGACTCCTTGGGGATTTAAAAACCGACTCTCAATCACCGAGAAACACAGGAAAATAATAAAAAATTCAAATGCAAAATATAAACAGGAAGTATTTTATGTTTTTATCAACCCCTTTTTCTTGGGTTGTTCTTGGCTTATTAATTGTTGGTTATCATTTGTTTCAGTTAAGCCTTACTCCAGGATGGATGTACTCGGGCGATACAGCAACCAACGTATTAGCATACTCCTATCAATTTTCCGGTTTAGCACGAGGTGAATATCCGATCTGGAACCCTCTAAACAGATCGGGGGAACCGCTTTACTTTTTTCAAGTTCTTCTTCAAGCCAACCCAATATCCAATCTATCCATTTTAATTTCTTTGTTCTTTGGAATTAAGAATATTGTTTTCTCATATACGATTTATGTTTATTCACGCATAATTTTATATGTGTTTGGGGTTTATTTGCTAGTCTTAGTTTTGACCAAGAGCCGGTATGCAGCTACCTTTGGGGCCCTCATCAGTCTTGCAACATCTCCTGTTTTCTTTGTTGTCTACGGCGATACTGGAATACAAATAACTCACGCCGTTCCATGGATTCTTTTTGGATTAATACAGTATCAAAGAACCTTGGAATTTAGATATTCAGCAATTTTATTACTGGCTTTATGCTCGTCTATTTACTCTTATCAGCTTACTTATGCATTTTCTTTTTTGATATTTCTTTTGATTTCATTTGTTATTTTTTATTGGAAGAAATTTTCGATCAAAAACTTAAAAAAAATTCCTCATTGGCATATCACACTAACCACTATTTTCTTATTTCTCATCATATCGCCAATAATTCAGATTGCTATAATAATGCTAGAAGGGAATTATTTACCTCCAGTCTCAAGAATTAACTTAGCAACCCTCGCCGTAACAGAGGATCTCAATGTTAAATTTGATTTATTTTTCGACCGCTTACCGGAGTTTTTCTTTGAGAGAGAAAACCTTATGGCGGTTATTTTTACAGGTGCATTCTGGGCAAAGAATACTGCCAAACTGGTAGATTCCTGGGGAGTACTAATTCATTTTCTTGGACCTACGGCACTTCCTTTTTTATTAGTGGCTCTTTTCTCTCGGCGTCGGATTGTGCTTTGCTTCGGACTATCTGCACTTTTAATCACTTTACAGGCTGGAGAATATTTTCCGGGGAGTCTTATATACAAGCTTCCATTTTTTTCCCTGATTAAATATGCGAGTGTTTTGAATACGTTTTTTATATTTTCCATAATTATTTTGTCAGCTCTAGGTTTTAATATTTTTTTTAAAAATAGAAACTCTTTTTACCGGCGAATAGTTATCGGATCCACCAGTTTTTTGATTCTTGGGTGCATTTTGTTAGCCACAATTCTTCCAGGCAGAGCATACAGCAATTCGGTTCTCGCCTTAACATCGTTAACTATGATGGCCTTTATTGTCCTCATTTTTTTGAAACAAATTTCGAAAATTTTTTTATTTAATTCCTTGTTCGTCTTGATAGTTATTTCCTCAATTTTTTTTCAATATCTGATGAAAAATTATCACCCACATTTAAATGGTCAGATATACAAGAATTTAAGTATTTTAGAATTGAGGAACAAGGAGGACCATTCTCTTCATTTTTTGATGGAGAGGCCGGTTGCCCCTCCTTGGATACATGAGAAGCATCGGCGGGATAGCAGCAGGACTGTATATCCGCATACCACTGCGGGTAATGACGAATATTCTTCATTCATCAACCTTACAGATGCTTCGTATAAACTTACTCTAACAGCTCACGGTCTTGCTAGTTTTCCGATAATCAAAAATTATTTTACCTTTTTATCCCTTCCTGGATCCGACGATTTTCTAAGAAAAAAATTCCATTATTTTAATCACGTTATTCCAATTAGCATGCCCGATTATATTAAGAAATTAAGTCATGAGCCAAAACTAACTAGCAAATTATTAAAAAAGAATATAGGTGTTGTAACCAATTTAGAATATCATCCAAGTTCAATCTACCTCAAACAGGACGTGTTAGATAACGTCGAGAACCACAAACTTAAAACTGATAAAAATGAATTTAATGTTCAAGTTATTAAATATAATGCTAACAATATAGAACTCGAAGTCACAACAGATCGGGAAGGTTTATTAACTTACACGGATACGTGGGATGAAGGCTGGCACGCCAAAGTCGATGGGGTGCCGGTAACCGTAATGCGAGTTTTTAATATTTTCAAGGGGATCGAGTTATCAGCTGGAACCCATCAAGTTGAATTTTATTTTACGAACTGGATTCTATGGTCTTTAATCACAATGAATATAACTTACTTTATTATTCTCTTTGCAACCGCTGGCTGTATTCTTATGCGCTTTAGATCTGCTAGAAAATCTTAATCCAAAAAAATAATTTTTAACATTAAAAAAATTGAGTTTATTTGGTAGTTGACCACTCTAACCAAGGAGCGCGACCACCAACGATTTTTTCATTGACTTCATCCGTTTTTAGCCGTTCTTCCTGAACATCAATACGTAAATACTTGGGGTCAACATCTGGTGCTTTACCTCTCTTGAAGGAGCGGTCTGAAACCTTAATATCCTCCGGGGCCTTAATCGATTTTTTTTATATTAATGTGTACAAGAGTTTTGATAGTCCAATTCGAGCGAGACAACTTTTATTAAAAAAATCTACCACCAAACAGATGTCTTTTCTGATAGTGCTATCTCCAATTTCCTAAGGTTTATGTATATATTCCTGTGGTAGGTTAACTAGTTCTTCATAGAACGTCTCTACCCAAGTAATCACTTTATCAATTCCCTTATCTAGATCGATTTTTTCAACCCACCCTAGTTCGTTTCGAACTTTTGAAGAATCAATAATATATTTAGAGTCTTGTCCTTTACGGTCTTCTACTATTTCAACCCAATCATCTGGTTTTTCTCCCAACTTTATTATGATCCGAGCAACCAAGTCGTAAATACTAATTCCACCATCTTTCGGTGAAATATGATAAATTTCTCCGTTAGTGCCATTTCGACTAATTTTGACGGTGGCATCACACACATCCTGTATATGAATATATGATTTCATCGCTTTTCCACCCCCCTGAAGTTTAATTTTTTTACCCATTTTTATGTAAAGAATAGTGCGTGGAATAATTCTATAAAGTTGCTGATAAGCACCGTAAACATTAGTTGCTCGGGTATAAACCAAGGGAAAACCATAATTTTTATAGTAGGGGATCAAACTTAAATCACCGCATGCCTTCGAGGCCGCATAAGGTGTGGATGGATTAAGAGGCATATCTTCTTTTATATTTCCGTCGCATGAACCATAAACTTCGGGGGAGGAAACTTGAACATAACGCTTTAGGTAACGATCCCCCTTTAACTCATTTACAAGACTCATGGTTCCGAGGCAATTAGTTTGAAACCACTGTTCTGGACGATCCCAGCTCTGAGTTACCATACCCTGCGCAGAAAAATTGACAATATAATTGGGACAAAATTCACGAATCACTTCCACCATTTTTCTTAGGTCTTTGTTCAAGTCCAACTGATAAAAATAGAATCGCTCGAAACCGGAGGTTTTATAGGGTAGGAAACAATCATTATATTCTGGCGAACGACTGATCCCGATTACCTCAGCAGAAAGGTTGGATTGTAAAATATAATCTATGAAGCAAGCTCCGGAAAAAGAATTGCTACCAATAACTACAAATTTTTCTTGTGTCGTCATACCTTAAAAGTGAAGGTGCTGCAAAAAATAAAAAATTAAAATGGACCCTTGAAAAAAGAATCAGGAACGTCATGAGATAAAGTATCTTCTCCAAATAGAGTCATATCTATCTTTATATCAAGCATAGATCCAATTACCTCACAAATATCTTTTGTCCTAGGATAATAACTCTTGCTCAATGCAGGAGTTGATGGAGATGGGATGTCTGGCAAACCCATACGACGTATCACACTTTTTAAAAAGCCATTTCCTTTTTCTGCAACCAAAGCTGCAACCTGAGAAGCAACTCCAAAATCCTTCCAACTAGAATCAATCACAAGAAGTCTACCAGTTTTACGAACCGAGGTTAGAATCGCTTCTTCATCCAACGGTTTAACTGAGCATAGGTCAATAATTTCTATGTCAATATTCTGGGGTCTAATTTTTTCTGCTATATTTAACGTTTGTACTGTCATATCCAACGAAGTTACGACCGTAAGATCCGCACCTGACTTTAGTACGCTTGCCTTTCCTATTGGCATTGAATAATAATCTGTAGGAACATTGCCCACTTGATTATGGAGCCAGCGATGTTCCACAAAGATAACCGGATCGGGATCTTCAATGGCTGCAACCATAAGGCCTTTAGCTTGATAAGGTGTTGTAGGTGAAACAACCTTTAGTCCAGGAACCTGTGCAAACATCGCTTGAAAGTTTTGTGAATGTTGCGGCCCTTGTCCCCAACCTCGACCGACAATTGTGCGAATCACAATTGGAACCGGAACCTGACCACCAAACATATAATTCCACTTAGCAGAATTGTTAATAATTTGATCCATGGACATTAGCATGAAATCTGCTCGTTGATGTGACAGGATCGGACGAAAACCACTAATGGCAAGGCCAACCAGAACACCTGTCACAGCATTTTCCGAACAGGGAATATCGTAAACGCGTTCTCCACCAAATTGCTCCTTCAAACCAAGAGTTGTTCCAAAAACTCCCGTCGGGTCAGTAGCTCCCAGACCCATGACAAGGATAGTATCATCCCTTTCCATAGACTGTAACGTAGCTTCTCTTACCGCTTCGGCAAAAGTAATACAACGGGTATTTTTATCTTTTGTTGCTGGCATAAACATCCTTACTCAAAGCTTGCTCCTTGGGGAAAGGTGCATCCTTAGCAAAATTTACTGCAGTCGAAACTTCAGCATAAATTTTCTTTTCTTCTTCAGCCTTAAAGTTTTCATAATCAAAATGCTCTCTCTCAAATTTCTTTTTCAAAATTTCAAGAGGGTCTCTCTGCTTCCAACCCTTAAATTCAGCCTCAGTTCGATATCCAATATTATTGTCGTAATTTGGCCCACAGTGTTCCAACCAGCGATAAGTGTTGAACTCAAGAAAACACGGCCCATTCCCAGATCGAACGAAGTCCATAGACTCTTGAGCTGCTTGATAGACAGAAAGAATATCATTCCCATCTAGTGCACCTCTAGCTTTAACGCCCAAAGATTCTGCTAATAAATGGTTTTTACGCAAAGGTGATTGCCTAACTTTTAAAGAAGAATAAACACTATAGAGATTATTTTCACAAACAAATAGAATGGGCAATTTATGCAAAGAAGCAAAATTTACGCTCTCATAAAAAAGACCTTCTTCGGTTGCCCCATCACCAAAAAAAATTACCACTGCCTCAGAGGTTTTTCTTAATTTACGAGCAAATGCTACCCCAACCGCCACAGGCATAGTTCCAGAAACAATGGAAGTCGAACCAAGAAAATTGACAGAAAGATCAATGAGGTGCATTGAACCGCCTTTCCCTCCGGCACACCCGTATGCTTTTCCATACAATTCACAAATCATTCGTTTTAAGTCCCCGCCTTGAGCCAGATAATGGGCATGGGAACGATGACCGCTTAGGACAGAATCCTTATTATTTAAAGCTTGGCAAACGCCAACTGCGACGGCCTCCTGGCCGATACTAAAGTGCACGGGGCACCGCATTTCCTGTTCAGAGTAGCGTTGCACTAGTTCCTCTTCGATGATTCGTATACGAAGCATCTCCAAATACAATTGGCGAAGCCACCTCTCATTTTCAGGTAGTTTATTTTTTGTCATTTAATTAAATTAGCTTTGGGTTGAGGAAAAAAATAAAAACTTTAGGAAGGGTATTCTATATCAAATAAAATTGACATGAGACCCAGGATGATTCAATTCCCAGAGATACTGATTGACTGACCACATTCGACAATTCATCCGACAGTCTTCAATGTCAAGATCATCTTTAACGAAATGAAAATTCTTGCGGCGCCTCTCACCTTCCCAAATCTGCTGAAAACTTTGTTCCGAAAGATTTCCATAACAAAACTTCTCATCTTCAAGATAAGCACTACACCCATATACATCGCCACTTGCCATGATGTAGGCCCAAAAAAAAGGAGTTGCATGACATACTTTAAAATCGTACTCGTTGGCAATCACCCGTTGAATTGTCAATTTGCGATAAACAATATTGAAGCTATCACTATTTAACTCTGCTAAATCGTCCTCAAGAGTCAAATTTTGCTGATATTCGATATTTTCGTATTTTCGTGTAGTACTCGAATTATGTTGGGAATAAGGTTTGATGACGAAATAATCTGCCCCCAGTCCCTTAAGTTTTTCGGCCAATAAATAGGCCTCATTATTATTTTCAGGCAGGAGAACCATTTGTACGCCTATGGTACAAGAGTACCTATTTTTTTCTCGGGTTTCGACTGCCAATTCCACATTCTTGAGTACTCGATCAAAATCTGCCGGATCACATTGATGGATTTGCGAATAAGTTTCTCGTGTTCCTGCATTGATACTAGCCTTAATCCATTTGCAATTTTTCACAAACGAGTTAACATTTGTTTTTGTAAACGGCACCAGATTGGTCGTTATAGAAGTATCAATACCTATATTTGAGCAAAGATCCAATACTTCGGGTAAAGATTTGTATAATGCTGGCTCACCCTCGCCTGCAAACATGACACTAAGCACTCCAAGCTGAGCCATGTCCTTAAGAGAATTCTTTAGAACATCGGGGTCTAAACTTCTATTTTGATAACCAATATAATCCACCGCGCAAAAAGTGCACCGGTGGTTACAGGCCCCAACAGGTGAAATCTCTACATAAACAGGATAAATACTGCGGGCCTCTTCCCAATTCCCTTGACCTTTTTTCCATTGGGCCACCCGCTCGGGATGGAGCATTAACTTATGCCCGTCAATTCGGTGCTCATCGGTCATAATATTTACTCAGAAAACAAATTACAGTTTGTTATTCCTAAAGAAATAAAGTCTTTACTTAATCAAGCTATTAATAAAACCAATCAAGTCATCCCTTTCAACTGGTTTTTTGTTGCAAACAATTTGTACGGCTAGGGCGCCCACTGCGTTTCCAATAAAAGAAACCAAGTCCAAGGATAATCCCTTAGCAAAACATGGAGCAGTGAATGAAAAAAAAGCATCCCCTGCTCCAACGGTGTCAACTACATTAGTGGAAAAAATAGGGGTCCTATTAATTTTTCCATCATAGTTAACCCCTATGGACCCTTTTTTCCCAAGAGTAACCTCCAAATAGTTTGCATTGAGATCTTTCCTAATTTTCTGAGCTATTTCTTCAATATCTGAATGTTTTTTCTGAGCGGCAAGTCGGACCTCAGATTCGTCTAAGCATACGTAATTTGGATTGAAATACTTGGTAATTAAATTGTAACCCGCATTGGCAGCATTCGTTTGCGTGTTAATCGCCAAAACCTTCGCTTTTCCTTCAATGGCACGAAAAATATTTTCTGTAATAAAACCATGGCCAAAGTCAGAAATCAATACTAGGTCATACTGAGGAACTAAAAGTTCCAAATTGTCTATAATTTGTTTTTCCAAAGACGAATTTATAAACCTGTCATCAATAAAATTAATTTCAAAGAGTTTTTGATTTGCATATTGATGAACATATCGTCTTTTGACTATGGTCGGGCCTTCTTCTCTATAAAAAAAATTTGTTTTCACATTCGGTTTAAGGTTTTCTGAAACAAAACTTTCCCGAGAGTTCTCTTTTCCTAACAAAGTAACTAACTGTACATGTTTGCATAAACCTGAAACATGATTGGCTATAGCGAACGCACCGCCAGCAAAAACTTCTTTATCGAGATACCGGTTAACGATGAGATTGGCCTTGCCCGATTTTCCCATGGGTTCGCAATAATGATATTCATCAACTATACCATCACCTACAATCAAAACTTTCAGATCTCTAAGACTTTCTAAACTGCTACAGATTTCACTGAAATCATATTTTTTGTTAAAATTAGCTAGAAAGTTTTTTGTTTCAATGGGATAGTAATCCAAAAAAGTATTAAACAAAATAGTATTCTCCATAAATACTTAATTATCTTTAATCTGCATCTGATCCTTAATTAGTTTTGTCGATGAAAACACAATTTCACGGGTAAATCTCATCTCCGCTCCTATTTCGTTCACCACTTCTGCTTCTTTCTGAATTTTTCCACTCGTGTCTTGAAGCTTTTTAAACTCTTGACCCTTGACATAATAGTCAGGAAGCAACATACGTAATGTTTTTTCTGCTGTTGGCCAGCAATTGACAGCAACATAATCCACACATTCTAAGGCAGCAATTGACTCTGCTCTCAAATTCTCACTCATTAGAGGCCTGTTTGGCCCTTTATCTACAAATCGATCGGGAGTAACCGTGACCAGAAGGATATCTCCCATTTTCTTACTTGCCTGAAAATATTTAATGTGGCCAACGTGCATGAGATCAAAACAACCGTGACAGTGAACAATTTTCTTTCCCTCTGACTTTAGACCTGTAATTATTTTAGTCAGTTGGTCAAGACTCAAGATTTTCATTTTTAGTGTGGTAGAGTTTCAGCTCTGTTAATAAATGTCCATAAGGCTGGAATCGTTTTTTCATGGCTTCCGGCAACATAATAGCCCTTACCACCTTCCGCCACAGTTCTTACCAACATCGTTTTCCAGGGCCGAAAATAATAACGCGGCTGGTCTTTTTCATGTTCAGACTGATAATCTTGAGGGAGATCATACAAATCGCAAACTAAAGCTGTAAAATGTTGTATTATTTTGTCATTCTGATGGGCTACATTTCGAGCCATACTTAGAGCCTTCAAAAAAACCTCCGGGGCCATTACAGCACTCCCAAAATTCATAATTACTCCGTTTTGCAGGTTTTCTACAACCGAAACAAATTTTAAAAAATCGTTAAAGGATAAAGCCCCCGTCGCAGCACCATCACAATTTGGATGTTCGTGGATAATATCGTAACCTATTCCTACATGGACGGTCACTGGAATTTTAAGTTCATACGCCGCAGCTAAAAGACTAATATCCTTGAAAGGGAATTCTCCTTCCAAGATAGCCTTACCCACTGCCTCCCCCATACCTGAATTTGGATTCGCTCGAAAAGCTCCATTAATAATGTCATTTAACCCAGCAGTTTCGCGCCACAGTCCAAACTCTCCAGTCTGAATATAACGAGCAACGCTTTCAGTTGTCTCACCAATTAATGAAAATTCGAAGTCGTGAATGATTCCAGATCCATTCATGGCAATACAATCAATGTAGCCCCGAGTCATCAAATCGATAATATACTTTTGTATCCCGGCTCGAATTACATGGCCACCTATCATCGTGATAATACTACTGCCTTTTTTCTTGGCCTGATTCATCTTTTTGGCCACGCTTTGTAACTCCTTAAAACGTTCACAGTCAGTAGATTTAACCAAATCAAGGATAGCGTTTCGGTCCAAATCATTAGAACGATGGGCAAGGGGCTTAATTTTTAAAGCAGATCGGTCAAAGATAGGCGCAGGCATAAAAGGGCCGGAAAGAAAAAACTACAGAAAAATAAACTCCAAATTGCTATAATACACTATAAAATATAGGATGTTAAGGCACTTAGTTAACCTTGTGAAATATTTACAGGGTATTATAACTTGATATATCTAGCTAACGGACTTTGACCAGACTTTTTCTAAGTCAATCGAAATTTTAAAAAATTATCAAGGATAACTATTTAAAATTTAATTAAGGGTCTAAAAAAGTGTTAGTATTTTTAAAGAAAAGTTTGTTTTATAATTTACCTATCGATTTGATTAATTTGAATTTAAAAATAGATAATTGGAGTTATGTTTAGTGTTAAGTTTTATTAGGCTTGATAAACCGTTTTACAATGGAGTTTAAATGCATGAAAAATGATCAGGAAAAGAAAAATCGTTTTGGTTTTAAAGCCAAGACTGATATCCCATCGGACGTTCCGCTAGCGGATAACCCCGGTCATAAGTTAAGAACATCTAATGTGATCGTTGATCGGAAAGAACTCGCTAAACGTGAACAAGAAACCTTGCGGAACCGACCCAAATCAGAAGAACTACTGGAGAACAGTGGTGGTAGAGCCGAATTGGTTGAACATGATGGAGAAGTTGGGATTATTCGCCGTGGCTCTATGTGGCCAGATCCTAATGATAGCCCAAGTAAAGGAAAAAACGGGGAGATCCCTCCAACCTTTGAATCAATGGAAAAGGCGCCAAATTTATTTACAGGTCCCAGTTATCGCAATAAACCAGAAAAGTATCGGTTGGATGGACACAAAATGATACACCATCTCGATAGAATTCAAGCTTGGCAAAATGGAGAAAAATTTGCTCCCATTCATATAGACATGGGATTAACAAAATATTGTAATACTGCTTGCTTATATTGTTATGCAGTTGTTCAAAATATGACTAAAGGAACTCAGATTGCGGAGGATGCGTTTCTTAGATACATTGAAGACTGTGGGAAGTTAGGTGTTCGCTCAATTGCTTATGATGGTGATGGTGAACCGACGCTTAATCCAGCCCTTTATGACGCCACTGTTTTAGCTAAAAAGCTTGGGGTTGATACCTCCATGGCGACTAATGGAATTTTGCTGGATATGGACCGAGCTCACGATCTTCTTCGAGACATGACTTGGTTACGTATAAATCTTTCGGCTGGTACGGGAGAGGGTTTCAAACGAGTTCACCAATCAACACCAGAAAACTTTGATTTGCTGATAGAAAAAGTACGAGAGCTAGTTCGTATAAAGAAAGAAAACGGCTACAAATGTACCATTGGCTTACAAATGGTCTTGATTCCCGAGTGTTATGATCAAGTTATTCTGGAGGCAAAGTTAGGGGCTGAATTAGGCGTAGATTATTTTGTAGTCAAACAGTGTTCCGATTCTGAATATAAGGAAATTGGGGTTGATTATAAGAGCTATTTAGATATTAAACCGATGCTTAAAGAGGCCGAGACCTATTCCAATGACAATTATATGGTTAAAGTTAAGTGGAATAAACTGATGGCTGCAGATGAAACGGAAGTATATAAGGATGGCTTTCGTAAATATGACGTTTGTTATGGTACTTCTTTCCTGTTGCAGATTTCAGGTAATGGAAAAATTTATCCATGCGGACCGTTTTTCAATAAAGAGAGATTTTATATTGGGGATATTCACGAACAATCTTTCTTTGATATCGTTATGGGTGATCGCTATTGGCAAGTTCATAAGGATATTATTGAATCGGTAGATGTTCATAAAGACTGTGCTATCGGATGCCGACAGGATTATGTTAATAAATTTTTGTGGGACCTTAAAAACCCACCTGAACACGAAAATTTCATATAGTAGCAGAATAGCACCTTGAACAAACGGAAGGCCTCCCTTGAATAAGTCCATATCCTTAAGTATCATCATGCCCGCTTTGAATGAAGAGGATAACGTTCATGATGCTATAAGCGAAACGTTAAGAAGCTTTGATAATGCGAAGCTTAATGCTGAAATCATTGTGGTTAACGATGGGAGCAAAGATAAAACACTTGAAATTATAGAAAAAATCTGCAAAAAGGACCCGCGTGTTAGGGTAATTTCCCATGATATCCCCAAAGGTATTGGAGCCTCATTTTGGGATGGAGTAAATAATTCAAATAAAGATAGTATCTGTATGTTACCTGGTGACGGAGAAAACGATCCAAGTGAAATAGTTCGTTATTTGGGTTTGTTAAGCCATGTAGACATAGTTGTACCATTTGTGTTCAACCCTCAGGTACGCCCATTATGGCGGAGTGTCCTTTCTTGGATATATAGATGGACAGTCAATACAACCTTTTTGGTCAATTTTAATTACACGAATGGAACAATACTTTACCGAAAAAAAGTTCTAGATGAATTGGATCACAAGAATCACGGATTTTTTTTTCAAACTGATATTTTAATCAGATCAATAAGAAGGGGCTATCTATTTGCAGAGGTTCCTTATCGCCTTGGCCTCAGAGGGTCTGGGTCTTCAAAAGCACTTTCTTACCCTTCTTTTTTAGGTGTTATAAGAGGTTACCTAGTATTAGTTCGAGATTTTTATTTTTACAAAAACTGCAAATTCAACGCGTCATTTGGGTCAAATACCTCCACGGCCCAACGGTACCAATCTTCTCAAGAAAACTAATAAACTCACTTCTACCATTTTTTGAAATAATGAATCTATCTCTAAAAATCCAATTTCCAAAGTTGTGGTAGTACTTTTCTGGGGCACCGTTTTATTATTTTCGGCTCTGCTCATACAAATTATCTCCTGGCGAATTAGGCTTCCCGATCGCCAGTGTAAAGCGCTTCTAATTGTGTTCTCTATTACTTTCTTTTTTGGAATCACTTGGATCCTAGTTGCGAATCCTTCCCTCCCATCCATCTTAGGTGGGATATCCTCTCCACAACATATAGCGGAATACATTCACATATCATTATTCTACTGGGTTTTTACTATGGCTTATCTCATTACATATTCTGCGGTAGAAGTTGATAGCCCCTCTTTGGTTATGACCATGACTATCCAAAAAGCAGGGGAAAAAGGGTTTCCTGTTACCGATTTCAAAAACTTTATAACAGATGAATTAGTAGTAATACCTCGAGTCAATGACTTGGTTCACGATAAAATCGCGAAGTTTGAGGGCGGTATTTATAAATTAACTCCAAAAGGGATTAACTTGGCAATAATTTTCAATACATACAGAAACTTTTTAAAGCTTAAGGATAAAGGGGGATGATTATAGAGACAGGAGCGAACGGGTTCAATTTACTTATACCGCTTTTGAGTTTCTCCGTAAATGTGACCTTTCAAGCTTTTTTATTTCGGTCTAGGTCCTGTGGTTTGCTAAAATCAGAGTATATAGGATTCACTCTGGGGTTGGTGCTATTATTAAGTTTGCAAATATCTTTACATCCCATGCTCCTTGAGTTGACTTTAGATGCGTTAGCAATTGTTATTGTGAACTTGCTAATTTTTTGTGGTCTCAGTTATTGTTATTTTCATTTTATCAATCTATGTACTACTGCTAGACGCATTCGCCTTGTGCGCGATTTATTTGCTTCTCCAGACGGTCTTACCCTAGACCAAATTCTTGAAAACTACAATGCCCAAGATATGCTATCAAAAAGAATCCAACGATTATTAAACAGTGGTCAGATTGTCGAACAAAATGGTCGTTATTTTGTGAGTAAACATTTAGTACTCTTTGCAGCATGGTTAATGGCCATATTAAAATTTATTTTTTTAGGTAAAGGAAGCGAATACGACTGAAAGTAAATCTCGGCATTCTAAATTCATTTTTCGTTAATATAGGTTTTCCTGGCTACTCCTTCCGTTTATACTGGTTGTCTCCATTTTTTATATCCCTATTTTTTCTATATATGGTATTTTGATAACTCGTTATCAAATCCAAAAAAGTAGCTTTTTATCAGCTCATTAAAGTAGTTTTTTCTTGTTTTAGACCCCCGATTTTGCGACCATCGGCGCCTGCTTCTGAATTATAAGGGAAAGGTTGGCTGTTTTTGTTTGAGAAACCTCAAAGAAAAAAACTTGCTCATTAAAAATATGGATTTATAGTCAACTGAAACTTGACATTTTTATGTCTCTAGACAACTATTAAAAAATACAAGAAGGAGGGATGGCCGAGTGGTTTAAGGCGGCGGTCTTGAAAACCGTTGTACGAAAGTACCGTGGGTTCGAATCCTACTCCCTCCGCCATTT
>JYMV01013356.1_pt1 | contig 14368 bp, 12 predicted proteins | sample 338911 | NCBI WGS metagenome assembly JYMV01 (sample SAMN03354496, study PRJNA234377) | hydrothermal vent metagenome | biome: Deep sea; feature: Hydrothermal plumes at the Eastern Lau Spreading Center, Western Pacific Ocean; material: Seawater | place: Tonga | collected 2009 | depth 2000 m m
ATGCAATATTGTTAGCAGTTGCACACGATGAATTTAAAGAGTTATCGTTAGAGCAAATAAAAGCCTTTGGTAAGGATAATCACGTGCTTTATGATATTAAGTATCTATTAGGTGCTAATGAAGTTGATGGGAGGCTATAAATGACTAAATATGAACAATTACAAGAACACTTAAAAGATAATCAAAGCACCTGGTTAGTAACAGGCGTTGCTGGTTTTATTGGTTCAAACTTACTAGAAAAATTACTAATCCTTAATCAAAAGGTAGTGGGTCTGGATAACTTTGATACAGGACATCAGCATAATATTGATCAAGCAATCCAAGATGCTAACAATGCTACTGGTAAAGACTTAAGTGGTAATTTTAAGTTTATTAATGGTGATATAAGAGAGATAGAGGATTGCAAACAGGCATGTGATGGTGTTGATTATGTTTTGCACCAAGCAGCATTGGGTTCAGTTCCTAGATCAATCGAAGATCCTATTAATACTAATAGAGCAAATATTGATGGCTTCTTGAACATGCTAGTTGCCAGTAAGGATGCTAATGTAAAAAGATTTGTCTATGCCGCATCAAGCTCTACCTATGGAGACCATCCAGATCTACCAAAAGTAGAAGATAAGATTGGCAGCCCTTTGAGCCCTTATGCGGTGACTAAAGTTGTTAATGAGCTTTACGCAAATGTATTTGCAAAGACCTATGGGTTTAAAACCATAGGGTTAAGATACTTCAACATCTTTGGAAAAAGACAAGATCCAAACGGTGCATACGCGGCAGTTATACCAAAATGGGTGGCAGCCATTTTAAATAAAGAAGATGTGTTTATTAATGGTGATGGAGAAACTAGTAGAGACTTTTGTTATATTGATAATACAGTGCAGATGAACCTTCTAGCAGCTACCATTGATAATGATGAGGCTACTGATCAAGTGTATAACGTCGCTCTTAATGATAGAACAAGTCTAAACAAGCTTTACCAAATGATTGAAGAAAGAATAATCCAAAGAACGCAAGGATTAGAAAAGAAAGAGCCGATCTATCAAGATTTTAGAGCTGGAGATGTTAGACATTCTCAGGCTAATATAGATAAGGCGCAGACATTATTAGATTATCAACCAAAGTACATGATATCTGAAGGTATGGATGAGGCGATGGATTGGTATGTAACTAGCCTGTCAGAGTAAATGAAACCAGTTAATATTATTTATCACAACGCAACTGTCACCCGAGAAAGACGACAGGAATTAAATAGCCATAAGTCAGTAGTTATTTGGTTTACTGGCCTATCTGGCTCTGGCAAGTCAACACTTGCTCACTCTGTTGAGGAAGAGTTACACAATCTAGATTGTAGAACCTTTGTTCTGGATGGTGATAATGTACGCCACGGTCTATCCTCGAATTTAACTTTTAGTGATGATGACCGAAAAGAGAATATTAGAAGAATTGGCGAAGCGGCTAAACTAATGATGGAGGCTGGCGTTATTGCTATAACTGCATTCATTAGTCCATTCAATAAAGACCGTAATCTCGTGAGACAATTATTGCTTCAAGGGGATTTTATTGAAATCTATTGCAAGGCCAGTTTAGAGACTTGTGAGTCAAGGGATGTTAAGGGTTTGTATAAACGCGCACGTGCTGGAGAAATTAAGAACTATACAGGCATTGATTCTCCTTATGAAGCGCCTGACAATCCAGAACTGATTATTGATACTGAGAATGAGTCATTAGAAGAGTCTGTTGCCAAGGTGATGGACTTCCTGAAATTCAAAGAAATTATTAATTAATCATGCTTAATCAGATTGATATTCAGGATATTGTCACCATTGCCAAAGAAGCTGGTAATGCTATTATGCAAGTCTACAAGCAAGATTTTGAAGTTGAATACAAAAAAGACAGTTCACCATTAACTCTGGCTGATAAAAAAGCCAATGACATTATTGAAGATGGTTTAAATCAACTCTCAGTTGACTTCCCTATTCTATCCGAAGAAGGCAAAGAGATTCCTTATGAGGGCAGAAAGCATTGGGAGTATTTTTGGTTGGTCGATCCACTAGATGGCACCAAAGAATTTGTAAAGAAGAATGGTGAATTTACTGTAAATATCGCACTCATTTATAAAGATACACCAATACTTGGCGTGGTCTATGCCCCAGCGCTAGATGTGTGCTACTGGGCAAAGCAAGATGAAGGTGCATTTAAAGATGGGAAAAAACTTCCTCTTAAAACAGAGGATCAACGTAATACCTATAAGATCGTTGCCAGTCGCTCACACATGTCAGATGAGACACAAGCGTTTATCGATGCGATAGATACTGGCAAAGAAAAAGAGCCGATCTCAATTGGCAGTTCTCTGAAAATATGCCTAGTTGCAGAAGGCGAAGCTGACATATACCCAAGGCTTGGGCCGACGATGGAGTGGGATACGGGCGCTGCACATGCAATTGTTAACGAATCAGGGAAGAGTCTGGAGAAATACATGAATGGCAAGCATTCAAAGCATGAATATAATAAAGAAAGTTTGTTGAATCAGTGGTTTGTAGTGTTTTAATTGGTTAACTTGAGAAAATATAATTAATGTCGCCAGGATTTAATAAAAATATTTTAAAGGTGAATTTTGCCAGTGTAACGTATAAATTTATCTCTCAAACATAAGGACGAAGCTATGAGTTGGTATGTAAATGCACTCAAATAAGTCGGATAAGATTCAGGCTGAAGGGATAATCCGAAAAAACTTTAAAGAACTATGTAAAGGTAATGATTTTAAGGCGCAGTTAATACGGACTGGCATGGGTAGTGCCGGTATTCAGATGCTGAATCATATTCTCGCACTTGCATTCGGTATCCTCCTTGCACGTGTTATGGGGCTTGAGAGCTATGGTATATATGCTTATGCCTTCGCCATTATGAGTCTACTTTTAGTGGTTGCTGAGGCGGGTGTGCCAACACTGCTATTACGCGAGGTGGCCGCTGCGCATGGGCGGCAAGAGTGGGGGGTGTTGCGTGGTGCCTTGCAGCGAGCGAGGCAATTGGTGTTACTGGTCTCCATCAGTGTATCATTGCTTGGTCTGCTGGTATTAGTGTTGTCTGCCGATAACTTAGAACCGAATGTACTCTATACCACCGGTTTGATGCTTCTGGTGCTCCCCGTCGTTTCCATTCTCAAGTACGTAGATCATGCCATGCAAGGGCTGCGTCGGGTGGTTATTGGGCAAGCGGTGGCTATGCTGAGGCTAATGTTGGTATTGCTGTTTGTAGCTATTTTGTTTTGGGTCTGGCCGGCGTACCGCTTGCCGCAATATGTTATGGCCGCACAATTAGTCGTCGCACTGGCGGTACTTTTGTTTGCAGTGATATTGCTAAAAGACTTCATCCCTGCAGAATCAAAAAAGGCAGAAGCAGAGTACCGTAACCGGCAATGGTTAATGAGTGCTTTGCCTTTCGTTCTTATTGGCGGGGCGGGTATTATTAACAACCAAGCGGACATTATTATGCTTGGTTGGTTTCGGCCGGCCGAAGATGTTGGTATTTACCGGGTGGCGGTACAGGGGGCTGTTTTAGTGGCTTTTGGCTTGCAAGTCGTTAATGCAGTGGTCGCTCCGCAATTTTCACGTCTTTATGCGCAAGGTGATATGAAGCGATTGCAGCACCTGGTTACTTTGAGTGCCCGGATTAGCCTTTTGATTGCTATACCGGTGGTGCTAGTATTTTCTACCGTGGGCGATACTGTCATAAGCTGGGTGTTTGGTGTGGAATATGTCGGTGCTTATTTACCATTGACGATTCTTGCTATTGGTCAATTAATTAATGCTGGATTTGGTTCTGTTGGCTTTTTGCTTAATATGACAGGTCATGAGCGCATTGTTTCTAAAATCCTTTGGCAGACAGCCTCATTGAATATTATTTTAAACCTGGCATTAATCCCATATTTTGGTTTGGCAGGAGCTGCTATGGCGTCTACCATTGGTCTATCAATATGGAACTTGTTGCTTTATAGGCAAGCACGTAAACACTTATCAATCATTTCTTTTGCTTTTTGAGGTTTTTAACAATGAATAATCCGAACTTTTTTATTATTGGTGCGCCTAAATGTGGAACTACAGCTTTGGCTAAATATTTAAGCGAGCATCCTGAAGTGTTCATGACAGATCCAAAGGAGCCGCATCACTACAACACAGACATAAGTCACGGAAAATTTAAGGATAAGTCAGCATACTTATCATTGTTTAATGAAGTGGCTAAAGAGCATAAGGCCATAGGTGAAGCATCTGTTTGGTATCTATATTCTAAAGATGCTGTTGAAAATATACTAAAAGATTATCCTAACGCCAAATTTATCATTATGTTACGGAATCCTGTAGACATGGTGCCGTCTCTACATGAGCAGTTTATCTTTTCTGGCGATGAAAATGTGCTTGATTTTGAAACGGCTTGGTCTCTTCAATCAGAACGAAAAAAAGGGGTGGCGATCCCCTATTTTTGTGATGATAAACAGTTATTGTATTATCAGGATGCATGCTCTCTTGGTGCTCAGTTAGAGCGAATATATAAAATTGTTCTTGCAAAAAATATTCATACTATTTTATTTGATGATTTAAAAACCGATCCATATTCAACTTGGCAAAAAGTGCAGTTATTTTTGAATATAAAAGACGATGGTAGAACGGACTTTCCTGTGATTAATGCAGCTAAGAAACGCCGCTCATTATTTGTAAAACGCTTAAACGATTTGTATTGCCATGTAAGGGAAAAAATTGATTTTAAGGGATTTGATACTGGATTTTTTACAGCATTTGATCGATGGAATATTAAAAAGAAAAGTCGTGCACCATTATCTGAAGTTATGCGACAAGAATTAATAGCAGATTTTTCGGATGATGTGAGCCGATTGGAACTACTTTTAGATCGAGATTTATCAAGTTGGAAGAAATGATAACACTATCAATTCTACCTCCCAACTTGGAAAAGTGCACACTACACGAGAAGATTATTTAATAGAAATGGAGTTACTATGAAAATCCTAATCTTCATTCACTCTCTCTCATCAGGCGGAGCGGAACGTGTTACTGCAAACCTCGCTAATTACTGGGCAGAAAAAGATTGGGATATAACGATTGTAACCCTAGCTGGAGATGAATCAGATTTCTATCAACTTCATCCACAAATAAAGCGTATTGCCTTAAACTTAGATGCGGATAGTCAGGGTTTACTGAGTGCCATAAAACACAACTATCAGCGAGTTAGATTGTTGCGCAAGGTTTTAAAAAAGCAGCAGCCTGATGTTGCTTTAGCGATGATGACAACGGCTAATATTATGTTGGCTTTGGCGGCAAAAGGTCTTGGTATACCAGTTGTTGGGTCTGAGCGCACATATCCGCCTATGTTACCATTAGGAACTGTGTGGGAGTGGTTACGTCAACACGTCTATGGGCAGTTAGATATGCTGGTAGCACTTACCGAAGAGAGTGCTGAATGGCTAAAAGCGAATACGAAAATACAAAAAATTGAAATTATTCCCAATCCTATTACATACCCTTTACACTCACAATTGCCAGTTATTAAACCATTGTTTGTGCATAATAGTCTCAACCTTATCGCAGTCGGACGACTGGGGAATGAAAAAGGCTTCGATCGATTAATTCTGGCTTTCTCTGCTCTTGCCTCGCGTTTTCCCGGATGGAATTTAACAATTTTAGGTGAAGGGGATTGTCGACAATTACTTGAACAACAAATAGCTGAGTTAGGGCTTGAACAGCGTGTATCTATGCCAGGTGTGGTGGGTAATCTCGGAGATTGGTATACGGAGGCAGATTTATATGTCATGACTTCTCTTTTTGAGGGTTTTCCTAATGCTTTGGCAGAGGCAATGTCTTATGGGTTACCTGTTATCAGTGTCGATTGTGATACTGGTCCGCGCGATATTATTCGTCATCAAGTTGACGGCTTGTTAGTGCCTCAAAATGATCATCATGCGTTAGTTGAAGTATTGGAAATGTTAATGGGCGATAAAATGTTGCGCCAACAATATGCAGAGAGGGCTGTTGAAATTAGAGAAAGACTTTCGATAGAGGATATTTCTAGCATGTGGGAAGTGGTTTTTGAAAGTTTCTCGTTAAAAGGTTTCAAATGAAAAATATACTTTTTTTTATCCGCTCTCTTAATGCTGGTGGCGCAGAGCGCCAACTAGTCGTAACGGCTAAAGGCTTGGCTGAACGAGGACACCCGGTAACCGTGCTTACTTTTTACAGTGGCGGTTATTATGCTGATGAGTTGAAGGAGTCAAAAGTACAGTTACTCAGTTTGAATAAGAAAGGCCGTTGGGATTTATTTGCTTTTTTATTTCGCTTGCGTCAGGTGCTACGAGAAATATCACCCGATGTGATTTATAGTTTTATGGGTGTTGCAAATCTATTAACGGTAGTCATTCGCCCCTTTATTCCTACTACAAAGTTGGTTTGGGGCGTGCGAGCTTCTAATATGGATTTAGACCAATACGATTGGTTATCACGTTGGAGTTATTGGCTGGAATGTCGGTTGTCACGGTTTGCTAATACTGTTGTTGCTAATTCAAATGCAGGCTTAGAATATGCCGTCGGGCATGGTTTTCCCCGAGAAAAAATGCTAGTGATTCCTAATGGAATTAATACTGAACGCTTTAAACCAGAGAGAAGCGCGGGTAAAGAACTACGACAGCAATGGGGAGTCACTGAAGATGAGGTGTTGATTGGTCTAGTGGGTAGAATTGATCCTATGAAAGGCCACCCCGTTTTTTTAGACGCGGCAGTTCTTTTAAAAAAAGATAATTCAAATGTACGCTTTGTTTGTGTGGGTGTCGGTGATGTTGCTTATGAGCAGGCTATGCGACAACTGGCAACAGATTTAGGCTTAAATGATGTACTGATTTGGGCGGGGCTACATGCGGATATGCTTGCTGTCTATAATGCCTTGGATATTGTTTCTTCTTCTTCTTATAGTGAAGGCTTTCCAAATGTTATTGGAGAGGCGATGGCGTGTGGAGTGCCTTGTGTGGTAACAGATGTTGGAGATTCGACTTTGGTGGTGGGTGAAGCAGGTACAGTTATCCCATCAAAAGATAGTCAGGCTCTTTTTTCGGCGTGGGTTGACATGCTTGATTTGGATAAGGCCGAACTTTGTGAGTTATCCTTACTCGTAAGAGGGCATATAGACACTAAGTTTAGCATTGGTCGGTTAATTAGTGAAACTGAAAAGAGTGTGGAGGAAGCGTAGTGTTTAATTTAAAACAGAGGGTTGCCGTACAACAGCCAGTGCCAATAAAGGGGGTAGTAGCACTTTTTTCTTTTGTAATTCTTGTGATGTTGTTTTTGTTTATGAGCTACGCTTATTTGTATGCATATAGTCTTGGTGGTCCGGCGCCTGTATATTATTATGTTTTTTTTATTTGTATATCAAGTTTTCTATTAGCCGCATCTCCAGCTTTTGGTTACACCTTAAGTATTCCAAATTGTAAAGCTGTAGTATTTTTTTATTTTTGGTTGTTGCTTTATATTTCTTATATGGGCATGCATTATATATTTTTTTCACAGTCTGAATTTGCACTCGAGACTTTAATTAACGCATTAGAAATAGTTTTGCTAGCCGGTGTCGCAGCTTATATGCTGATTGCTCTAAATCTTGTTCGAGCGTTTATGGTAGTGATGGCCGTGGCTGCAATTTTGGCCGTTTTTTTGAATATATTAGATTTTTTTTGGCCATATTTTTCAAATGTTCCCGGGCGTGCTGCTGGTCTTTATGTTAACTCTAATATCTCGGGAAAAATGTTGTGCTTTCTGATGGTTGCTGGAGTATTAGTTGTCCCGAAAAAGCTTCAGTTTTTTTTCGTACTTATCTGTGGCATTGGTGTGTTTTTTACGTTTAGCCGTAGTGCGTGGTTTTTGTGGCTAATAGGCTTCACGTGGTTTTTGTTACGCAATCAATGGAGATTAAGTTTTAGAATGATTTATAAGTCGATTTTTGGTATTACGATTAGCTTGGTTATGGGTTTCACACTTTATTCTGGAGTATTAGGTAGTTTTATAGAAAATTCTTGGATTGAACCCTATCTCACTTCAAATACGATCCAGAGGTTAGGTATTTCAGCAGCGGTCATTTCGGGTGAGTCAGCTGATGTACGTGAAGCGCTAGCTTATACCTCACTTCAAGAATGGTCAGAAAAGCCGGTTTTTGGTCATGGGGCATCTTACACAACAACATGGGAGAGTGGGCTTAGGTCACACAATATGTATTTGACGTTTTTGGTTGAAGGTGGTTTGATAGGCTTCTTTGTATATATGGCATTACTAGTTGGATTATGGTTGTCTGCAGTTGGCCCAGGAAGAACGTTAGTCGTGTTAATTGCCGTTTCTGGAATGTTTACACATAATAATCTTGAACAGGTGTCTGTGATAATGATGTTGGCATTTGTGTTGTCGCATGCTGTACATATAAAAAAATACCAAAATAAACAGGTACCGAAATAGTGAAAACAATGCAGGTTGTACACGTTATCACAGGTCTTGCTACTGGCGGAGCAGAACGAGCACTTTATAATCTTTTACAGGGGGGCTTAAATACAAAGTTTAATAGCATAGTTATTTCATTGAGTGATAAAGGCACGATGGGAGAAAAAATTGAGGCTTTAGGTGTTTCTGTGCTGACATTAGATATGCCAGTTGGTCGCCCAACCTTACGGAGTGTTATTAAATTGCGCCAGTTGATTAAAAAATTACAGCCCGATTTAATTCAAGGCTGGATGTATCATGGTAATTTGGCAGCCACTTTGGCACAATTTTTCTCTTCAAAGAACGTTGCATTAGTTTGGAATATACGCCAGTCTTTATATCACATTGAAGATGAAAAAAAGCTAACTCAATTAGTGATTAAGGCCAACCGTTTTTTTTCTAAATCAGCAGATGCATTACTGTATAACAGTCAGGTTTCTTGTCAACAGCACGAAGAGTTTGGGTTTTTAGCTAAGAATGGGTTAGTTATTCCCAATGGTATTAATTGCCAGCAGTTTTGTTTTTCAGTAGAAGCGCGTCAACGCATCCGTACTGAACTCGCTATTCCTTTAAAGGCATTAGTGGTCGGGCATATCGCGCGTTTTCACCCCATGAAAGATCATGCTAACTTTTTACAGGCTGTTGTTGATATAGCTAAGAAACACCCAAATACTTATTTTTTTCTCAGTGGACGTGGAGTATGCCAAAAGAATACAGAAGTAACTCAGTGTATCCCCTCTTCTTTACAAAATAGATTTCATTTTTTAGGGGAACGCGCTGATGTCGCTGACTTAATGAGCGGTATGGATATTTTGTGTAGTAGTAGTAGAGGAGAGGCTTTCCCGAATGTATTGGGTGAGGCAATGGCAACATGTATCCCTTGTGTAGCGACAGATGTGGGGGATAGTGCTTTGATTGTTGCTGATTGTGGCGTAGTCGTTCCACCAAGAGATAAAATAGCTCTTGCTGAAGGTATTGAATCTTTATTGAACTTGCCTAATGAAGAAAGAGAAAAGTTAGGACTGAAAGCAAGGCAACGAATTGAAGATAATTTTAAACTGAATGTTATTGTTGATAAATATGCTGAGTTATATGAAAAGTTAAGGATGAATGAATGAATGTTGAAGAAAGTCTTGTCAAGTAGTTTACTAATTACAAAGGGAGAGAGAAATAAATGTGTGGCATAGTCGGTTATTGGAATAAACAAGGGGCAGATACCTCAACTGTTGAGCAGATGGCTTTACGCATTCAACACAGAGGCCCAGATGGCGCAGGCACTTGGTTAAATAAAGAGGGTGAGTTAGCTATGGCGCATCGTCGTCTTGCTATTCTTGATTTATCTCCAGCTGGGCATCAGCCGATGGTTTCTCCCTGTGAGCGATATAGCTTAGTATTTAATGGTGAAATTTATAATCATTTAACAATACGAACCGATCTTGAACGGGAAGGCGGGGCATTTGAGTGGCGAGGACATTCAGATACCGAAACTTTGTTAGCAGCATTACGGCATTGGGGCTTAGAGAAAACATTACAACAGCTCAATGGTATGTTTGCCTTTGCTTTATGGGATAGTCAGGAAAAGTCTTTATGTTTGGCGCGTGATCGTATGGGGGAAAAGCCGTTGTATTATGGGCATAATAATGGTTGTTTTTTCTTCGGGTCTGAGTTGAAAGCTTTTAAGGCACATCCACAATGGAAAGCTGAGATAGACCGTGATGCCTTAACACTCTTCATGCGTCATAATGCTGTACCTGCTCCTTGGAGTATTTATAAAGGTATTAAAAAATTGTCGCCTGCGCATTATGTAGTAATAGCCGATTTGGGTCGTCAGGTTTCTGAACCCTATTGTTATTGGAATTTAGCAGAAATAGCAGAGCAAGGGGCTGTTGCAGACGACGCTGAATCTTTAACGGATGGATTAGATAGTTTGTTGAGGGATTCAGTAAAAAGCCGTATGGCATCAGATGTACCATTAGGGGCTTTTTTGTCGGGTGGCTTTGATTCAACAATAGTCACTGCACTAATGCAGGCGCAGTCAACTAAGCCAATTAAAACCTTTACCATAGGCTTTAATGAGCAAGGTTACAATGAGGCTACTCATGCGAAAGCGGTTGCTAGACATCTAGGCACTGAACATACTGAACTTTATGTGACCCCAGCCGAAGCCATGGCAGTTATTCCACAACTACCATCAATATGGGATGAACCTTTTTCTGATTCATCTCAAATCCCAACACTATTAGTCAGTCAGTTGGCGCGACAACATGTCACAGTGAGTTTATCGGGCGATGGTGGAGATGAACTATTTTGTGGTTATAACCGCTATACACAGGGTTATCAAATGTGGTCTAATTTAAAATTTCTTCCTTTGCCAGTACGACAATTAATGGCTTCATTGATGCAGGTTTTTCCTGGAAAGTCAGTAGAATATTTGATGCGGTTTTTACCCAAACAATTTCAAATCCCACACTTTGCAGATCGCCTGCCAAAATTTGCAGGTGTTATCAAGCAAAAATCAGCAATAGACTACTATCAAAATCTTATTTCTCATTGGAAGCATCCCGATCAATTAGTATTGGGAGCAACTGAGCCAGAAACAATTTTTAACCATTCCGATAGACAGCCCAAGCTAACAGATTTTCGCGAGCAAATGATGTTTCTGGATAGTATGACTTATTTACCAGACGATATTTTGACCAAAGTTGATCGAGCAAGTATGGCAGTCAGTCTTGAAGCTCGCGTGCCGCTATTAGATCACCGTGTTGTGGAATTTGCATGGAGGCTGCCAATGTCAATGAAATATAAAAATGGTAAAGGCAAGCATATACTTCGTGAAGTGCTATATCGCTACGTGCCACGTGAATTAATGGATCGACCTAAAATGGGTTTTGGTGTACCGATTGATGACTGGTTAAGAGGACCGCTACGTGACTGGGCAGAAGCATTGTTAGATGAGAAGAGATTGAAAGACGATGGTTTTTTTGATCCTGTGCCAATACGAAAAATGTGGCAAGAGCATGTTAGTGGTAAACGTCGCTGGCATTATTACTTGTGGGATGTTTTAATGTTTCAAGCATGGCTAGATGAACAGTAAAAAAATAGTTGTAATTGGTACCAATTCTAGCATGCTATTAAATTTTAGAAATGACAAGAAGAGAATATGCCTACAAATATATCTAAACGTAAATTAGTATTCATAGTCAATAACGCTGCTTTCTTTGTATCTCATCGTCTTCCAATAGCAGTTGAGGCGCAGAAGCATGGATATAAAGTTCATCTTATCACAGGCAGTCCTGGCAGTGACACACTTGAAGAGTCTGCAGTTGAAAGACTGAAAGAGCAAGGGGTGGATCATTATAAAGTTGCATTTAGAAGTGGCGGGATGAATATCTTTATAGAGTTGTACGGATTAATTCAATTATTATTTTTAATTTTAAAATTGAAACCACATATTATTCATTGTGCCTCCCCAAAAGGGGTTTTGTATGGTGGAATAGTTGCTAGATTAGTTAAAGTGCCATCTTTAGTGTTAGCCATTACAGGAATGGGTTATGGCTTTACAGACAATGCTGAAGGAGATAACTCTGTTAAACGCTCTGTTGTTAGGAAAGTATTTGATATTTTTCTTGGCTTTGTTTATAGACACCGTAATAAAAAAATAATAGTCCAAAATCTAGATGACAAAAGAATTGTAGAGGGTTTTGAATTTATCAAGAATAATGATGTATGCTTAATTCAAGGCTCCGGTGTAAATTTATCTTATTACCAAAATATTTCTTTCTACAATAAACAAGATATAGTCTTGTTGCCAGCAAGAATGCTGAAAGATAAGGGTGTTTTAGAGTTCTATAGGGCTGCCAAGAAACTTAAGCTTAAAGGTTGTAAGTGGCGATTTATTCTAGCAGGAACTGCAGACTATAGGAATCCTAGTGCAATATCAAAAGAGGTGATATTGCAATGGGTTTCTGAAGGGGTGGTAGACTGGCTGGGCAATGTCGATAACATGCCAGAACTTTATTCTAGAGCAAAAATAGTGTGTTTGCCTTCATATCGAGAAGGAATGCCTAAGGCTTTATTGGAAGCAGCGGCAGCTGGATGTGCAATTATTACAACAGATGTAATTGGATGTAGAGAAGCGATCAAACCAGGAGTTAATGGAGACTTGGTTCCAGTTAAATCTGCTAATCATTTAGCTGACTCAATTGAAGTGTTAATTAACAACCCTTCAGCCGTGAAAATGTATGGAAAAAATGGGCAGAAACTAGCAAAAGAATTTTTCGATATTAAGGTGGTTTTGAATAGAACCTTGTCTATATACGAGGAATTAAATAACAACGTTAATTATTTTTAAATTAACAGATTTCTGGTAGGAGCTTAAATATGAATAAAATGATTTTATGGGAAATGAATGAGATTAACTTTGAGTATGTGCATGCGTATATTCAAAAAGGCAAGCTTCCGAATTGGAAAAAATTTATAGATCAACATGGCGTCTCAAGCACCACCTCTGAAAAATCGTATCATGAATTAGAGCCATGGATACAGTGGCCTACAGTGAGAACTGGACTATCGTATCAAGAGCATGGAATTTTCAGGCTTGGCGATGTAGAAAAAAGCAAGCATAGGCAGCATTGGGAAATATTAGAGGATGAGGGTTATAGTGTGGCAGCCATTTCACCCATTAATGCATCAAATAATACAAATCACTCTCCCTTCTGGATACCCGATCCATGGGTTGACACGAAAATAAGTGGCAAAGGTTTTGTTGAAAGAATTGCAATAGCAATCAAGCAGGCTGTCAATGATAATTCTCAAGAGAAGTTAGAGGCTAAGACAGTAGTCACCCTGCTAGAGGCCCTGGTTACAAAATCACAGTTGACTAGCTGGCCACAATATGTAATTAGCTTGTTTGGAGCACTGAAAAAACAACACTGGTCAAAAGCGATTCTATTAGATAGATTGCTTGCAGATGTCTTTATTTCATTATGGAAAAAGCATAAGCCAGATTTTTCAGTTTTGTTTTTAAATTCAGGAGCGCACGTCCAGCATCATTATATGTGCAGCGCAATGCCTTATACCGGTACTGTAAAAAATCCAGCTTGGTATATCAAAAGTCATCAGGATCCATTGCTTGAGTTGTTGGAGATGTATGATGCTATATTAGGGGATTTAATAATATTGAAAGATATCAGGCTGATTGTTTCGACTGGATTGCAACAAGTTCCATATGAACAGCCAGCTTTTTATTGGAGACTAAAAGATCATGATATGTTTTTATCAAGAATAGGAATTAAATTTAGTCGGGTTCAGCCGAGAATGACTCGAGATTTCTTATTGGAATTTGATAATTATCAAGACTTATCTAACGCAAAAAGTTTGTTATCTAAGGTTGAGTCACAAGATGGCGAAAAAATATTTAAAGAACTTGATGATAGGGGTAATGATTTATTTGTTTCCTTGACTTATGATAAAGAAATAAAGGATGATTTTAGTTTATATTTGAATGGTACAGAATATCAAAACTTTAGAAATGATATCGCATTTGTTGCAATTAAAAATGGGCATCATCATGGAACCGGTTATTATCTAGATAGCTTTAACAGCCCAAAAGATTCTAAAGACAACTTGCCGTTACAAGATCTTTTTAAAGTTATTATGTCTCATTTCTCTATTCATGAAGACATTCATAAATCACATAACTAATTAATATTTTTTTTATACGTAATGACACATTGAAGATTGCTAGATTTAAGGCAAGGGCAAAGCGAACGAATGAGAGGCTTGGGTCGGTTCTGGTACAGCGAGTTAAGCGTCTGGCCAAGTTGATTCGATACCAAAGACGATCCATCGCT
>JYMV01026925.1_pt1 | contig 14364 bp, 12 predicted proteins | sample 338911 | NCBI WGS metagenome assembly JYMV01 (sample SAMN03354496, study PRJNA234377) | hydrothermal vent metagenome | biome: Deep sea; feature: Hydrothermal plumes at the Eastern Lau Spreading Center, Western Pacific Ocean; material: Seawater | place: Tonga | collected 2009 | depth 2000 m m
CTTTGCCCATCGAGCGGCGCACCATCTTCTCATAACTCTCAAGTCCGACTCCATCGGCGCGGTTGCCCCCGGTGGCTATGCATGGATAATCCCCAAAGGCGAGGTCGCAAATGTCGGACTGGGGGTTGCAGCCGGGAAACTTGGTGAGGTCATGCTCAAGCAATACCTTGGCGAGTTTTGTCAGAAGATGGACTTTGAAGTCCTCTCCTGGGGCGGTGGATGGATTCCCATGGGTGGTCCGGTTAAGCGAATGGTCGACGGTAATGTGTTGGCGGTCGGTGATGCCGCGGGCTTGGTGATGCCGAGCAACGGCGGTGGGATTTCGCAAGCAATGATTTCGGCTAAATTCGCCGCCGATGCGATTTTGGCGCACCGCGCCGATGGAGTCGGACTTGAGAGTTATGAGAAGATGGTGCGCCGCTCGATGGGCAAAGCCCTGCGCATCAGTCTTCGCTCAAAGCGTCTGGGCAACGCCTTCCTAGGTGGTGATTTGCGCACCGAGGCGATGATGCGAATCCTCGGGCCAATCGGCGGGCTGAAGCGGGCGATGGAATGTAAGAGGCCACTTTGGCTATTCTAAAGCGAAGGCCACTACGAATACTACGACTTTCGGCCTTCGGCAGAGAGAATAATTGTCCGGTCGCCTAGACTTGCTGAGCCGGAATCGCTCGTGACGCAATTCAAGGCCACCGCTTGCTATTGAATACGGCCTTGAATTTCGTACTTACGATTCCTCTCGGGCGGCATACGTTCTGCTTCTTATCGTACGGTCACCCTCACTTCGGTTTGGTTCCAGTGAGTTTTCCTGCCATCAGGAATGGCAGGAGGAGCCGGCCACGAACATTTTCATAGCCAACATTTCGCATCATTTTCCTATAGAATGGGATGGTGCCGAAATGGACATAGGTCTTGGCCAACCACTTCCACGGATGGTCGGGGTTCTTGGTGACTCTGCGGGCGACCAATTGCACCACCGTCGCCATCCACAGTCGCCCAAATAATCCGTGTGGAAAGCGTCCTTTTCCGGCGTCGCAGATCACCAGTCGCCCACCAGGTTTGAGGACCCGTAACATTTCCTCGAGGCCTTTTTCCTTATCATGGAAATCCCGGAACGAGAACAGGCAGAATACCCGGTCGAAGGAATCGTCCTCGAAGGGTAGTGATTCGGCGGTAGCCGCAACATATTCTGCCGACGCCTCGGACCGAGATGACCTAGCCGCATCGACTCTTCTCTTTGCCACTGCCAGCATTTCTTCACTCGGGTCGAGGCAGGTTAATTCGACCCCGGCAAGGCGTTCGGAGAAAGTGCCCGGCCCACAGCCGACCTCCAGGACCTTCATTCCCGGCTGCGCCGATTTTGCAACGTGGCGGCGCCAGCGTGAATCTTGGCCGAGGGTAACTATTGAATTGACCTTATCGTAAACCGGAATGGTGGCCTCAAGATGCCGAATCAATTCGTTCCATTCCTCGGCATCGATTCCCGAGGCATCGATGCCGTGTTCCCGACCTTCGTCGCTCGGTAGTCCATCTTCGGGCATCGTCTTCAAGTGCTGCGGTAGTGCCTCCTAATTCAAACGCTTGGGTCGATTGGTGATGAAGAAAGAAACCTAGCGCCATTACTTGAGGTGAAGTTACGTCCGTCATCAATATAAACTCCACTTAGGTCGCAAAAATCACCTTAAGGTGATACAGATGAGCAAGGCGGAAATCCTATCCCGAATTTTGACCGCAGAAGCGGATGCTGAGAGTTCTTTGAAGAAGGCTACGGAGAAGGCCCAGAATATCATTTCAAAGGCCCGTTCAGAGGCTGCTGTAATTATTTCTGAGGCGCGCTCATCAGGTCAAGAAAATGCCCTTACCATCGTCGATGCCGCGAAAACAAAGGCAGCCAAAGAAGCAGATGCGGTCAGCACCGATGGCGATGAGCAGATTGCCACTATCAAGAACAATAGTGATAGTCGCCGCCAAGATGCGGTAGATGTCGTATTAGCATCTTTCATGGCCGAATAGTGAATTATTTGGAGAGTTGGCAATGTCTGGTATTACCACAGCCGAGGTATCCCGAATCTCGGTAGCAGGTACCCTCAAGGAATTATCCCCGACCCTCGAGTTGGCGGCACGACTGAGTGCCATTCACATCATCGATTATGATGGTGGTGAATTGGGCATCGGCACACCTGATGATGCGGCCGATGATATCAGTCATCGTTTGGCGGCGATGCGCTCCTGCATCAGCCACCTCAATTCGAGCGCGGCTGATGAAGTCATCGAGAACAGAAGGATGCGAGACTCGCTTGAGAATTCACTACCTGAACTGGTTGATACGGCAATCGATGACATCAAGCGCCTCGATGAAGTCACGACACAACTAGAGCAGTTGGAAGAACGGAGCGACGGCTTGACACTTCTCTCTCCACTCGGTTTGGATCTAGAATTATTGAGTGGATTCAAGTCACTTTCCATAAATATCGGCACCACTCCAATCCTTGGACAATGTTTAGACGCTTTGAATGAGCATTCCGAGGAATTGTTGGTCTTCTCCTCTCATGGCAAGGGGAAAAGAGGAGTGCTGGCAGTCTATTGTGAGAACTCATCGGCCGAGGCGGTCGAGCGGTTACTTACGCAGCATGAATTTGAATCGATGATACCTCCAGATGGTGAAGGTTCCCCGGCGATGATGTTGCAGGATATCGACAGTGAGATCGGGGGCTTGAAGTCTGAAGCAGAAAATCTTCAGTCCAGTCTTGAGACTTGGAACGATGCCAACGGTGGTCTCCTCGTCGGGGGGATTGAGGTCTTGGAGCGTGATTTTGAGATTCAAACCGCCCCGGTCCGCGTAGCCGTCAGCGAACACGCTTTCATCATGGAAGGTTGGGTCCTTTCCGAGCAGGCTGAAGAGACCGTTGCCGCCTTGTCGAAGGTTGCGACCTTTGCCGAGTCCACACCATTTGAGATGCCGCGTGGGCGCGGCCATCACTTCACTGACGAAGAAGTCGAACTCCCACCAATCGCATTCCAGAATTTTAACGCCGCTAGGCCATTTGAATTGTTGACCGATGCGGTTGGACGACCGAAGTACGGGCGCATCGACCCAACCACCTTCATGTTCATCACCTACCCGATATTCTTCGGATTGATGCTTGGCGATATCGCCTATGGTATTGCAATCGTTGCTATTGCGTGGTGGCTATCGAAGAAATTCGCTCGTAATGAGTTGGTCATACAAGCATCTGGTCTGCTATTTTATATCGGTTTTTCAACCATCGTATTCGGCTATATTTTCGGTGAATTTGCCGGTTTTGAATATCTGCCGCACGGTGAATGCGACATTGAAGGAATCGTTGGTGTGGCGCAGTGTAAAGCTGCGCATGGCCATTACCACTGGGAAGCCGCAGCACATGCTCCGGGATGGGTGACTTGGATGACCGCCCTATACCCAAACGGCGGGGAGATACAGTGGATGTGGGAAGGGATGTTCGGATTGAATTTAGCCTATCCATTCCACCGCGTATCGACCCACATCAACGACCTCATCGTCTTGTCACTATATCTCGGCATTCTCCACCTCGCTCTCGGGATGATACTCGGCTTCCGTGAGGTCAACCGTGAGCACGGTTTCGTAGCCGCGCTGTTTGAGAAGGGCTCATGGCTTCTAGTGCTCGGTGGTGGATTCTTTTTCGTCTATTCATTCATCGTGTCGCCGAAGCATAGCGATGCTGATTATCTAGCATTGCTGGATATGTTTGCCACCGTCGGTTTGATAGTCTTGGGAATCGGTATTTTCATGGTTGTTATCATGTTATGGAAGTATGAGGGAATTCCACTACCGATAGCTATTGGCTTGGGGCCCCTGGAATCCCTGCAAATCCTCTCCAATACCATCTCATATGTGCGAATTTTCGCGGTTGGCATCGTCGGCGTCAAGATTGCCGAAACCGGGAATGATATGCTATATGCTCCACTCGGTCATACCTTGGCCGACCTTTCTCACGCCGGAGCAATGGACCTGATTTTGATTCCGGTCCTGCTCATCGGTTGGCTCGGAGTGCAGGTATTCGCTCTGATATTGGGTATGTTCAGCCCTAACGTGCAAGCCGCCCGTCTCCACTTTGTGGAATGGATGGGCAAGTTCTACGAGACCGGGGGAATTCCCTTCGTTCCGTTCGGCAAGAAATTAGTTAATGTGGAGGCCGAATAATCACATATCACAGTCCAAAACTTACAGGACAAAACGGAGGAAGAAAAATGAATATAAATTGGATGAGAATTACCCTAGTGGTATTGTTTGCGACCCTTGCATTGACATTGATTGCGGACTTTGCTGCGGCGGATGCACACGATAATGAAGAAACGGTTACTGCGAGCGCTAAGTTGGGAGCAGGTATTGCTCTGGCTGGCTGTGGAATTGGCACCGGGCTGTCGCAAGGACAGATTGGTGCCGCTGGCGTGGGAATGGTTGCAGAAGATGGCAGTAAATTCGTTACTGCGCTGATCTTTATGGCTATCCCCGAGACGATTGTATTGTTCGGTTTCGTTGCATTATTCTTGATGGGCGCGGCTTGAAACAACATATACCTGAACAAATAGGAGAGTCTAGTATGTCATTAGACAAATTAGCCGAAAAAATAGCTGGGAGTGCTAGGTCTGAGGCTGCCATAATCGTCGGTGAGGCTAAGGCCGAGGCCAAGAAAATCAAATCGGAGGCGCAGAAAGAGGCCGCCTCCATTGTCGAGCAACTGAAGCAGAGCGCAGAGCAGGAAGCGGGGCAACTCGGCACCGAGATGTCTGCCGCAGCCAGACAACACAACCAGAAACGGATGTTGATCGCCAAGCGTGAAGAACTCGACACCTCTTGGCAGTCGGTTCAATCGATGGTTGGCTCGGCCGCTTTGAAAGGTCGCGTCAGCGTTCTGAAAACCCTCATGGCATTAGCCAAAGAGCAGAATTCCGGCAAAGGCGTACTCCGCCCGGTGGCAATCGACCGCAAGGTGTTAGAAGACCTCGGTCGCAAATTCACCATGGGTGATGACATCGATGGTCTAGGTGGATTCGTCATCGAATCAGATGGTGGCACTGTCAGTATGGATTATCGTTTTGAGAGCCGATTGGAAGCGGCGTGGGATGATAATCTCGCGGCGATTGCAGAAACACTATTTTCGTGAATGATCAGGAGAGAAAGAGAATGCCGGTAATTGATTCAAGTGGCTCTAACCCAGCTACCGCGGCTACGCGCAGCAAGGCGCGTCGGGCGAAGTTGGTCGACGAGACGCGCATGCGTCAATTGCTGCAGATGTCACCGAGCCAATTGGTCACAGGTATTGCCGATTGCGGCTATCGCACTGAAATCGACACCTATGCGATGCGCCTTTCTGGCGCTGACCTGGTCGAGGTTTCTCTGAATCACAATCTGAGCCGGGAATTATCTGAGGTGACCGGTTATTGTCAAGGTGCCTTGAAGATTCAGGTGAAGGTCTTCATCGACCGCTATTCATTCAAGAATGCCAAAACCGTTCTCAGGGCGGTAGCCAATGAAGTGGTGCTCGAAGAAGTATCCAAACTCATCCTACCCGAGGAAAATGAATTCAATACCGATTGGTTGGCAATAGTACGCAATAATTCAACTTTGAAAACCGCCGCTGATGCTATGCTCGGCACCCCTTGGGGTCGGGCATTATCAGAAACCTCTGCCGAATCGACCTTGCAGGAGATGGAAGATGCCCTTGACCGGCACTACTTCTCCGAGGCGCTATCGGCAACTCGAAACCCAGACCCATCATCCAGTACTCTAAGGCGGTTTATTCAGACCGAGATAGACTACCTCAATATCACAAACATCCTCCGTGGTTTGAGAGAAGGTCTAGCGGCTGAGAGTAGGGCTGAGATGCTATTGCCAGGCGGTCGGTTATGGAATGGACCGCAATTGCGGGTTGCTGCGGCGGTCGACAGCCATGGTGCTTTGGTCGACCTTCTGCGCAGGTCAGCACATTTTGATGCGGCTGGTTTTGATGAGGCTTTATCTGCCACCGAAGGTGCCGGGACCTTGGATTCAGCCCTGAATTGGCTTTCGCATAGCCTCCATGACCAATTGCGAAGAATGTCCTATCTGCACCCACTCTCGGCCTTGCCGGTGATTCATTATATCGCCTCGAAGGCCGAAGAGGTTGGCAAACTGCTGATGATTATTCGCGGCCTATCGGCAGGACTTGACCGTAAGGTCATCGAGGAACACATATTGTAGATTGAGGTGAATGAAATGGAAATCGCAGTTGTAGGAACCTCGGAATTCACCCTCGGATTCCAACTCGCAGGTATCAGCCATGTACACAATGCCTCGTCAGACGAGGAAGTGTCTGGCATACTGCGAGACTTACTGAATGAAAAGGAGGTGGGAATCGTTGTGGTTGACTCCGAGATTCTCGCCCGTATGCCGGAGCGACTCCGAAATCGTCTCTCCGATAGCATAAGTCCCACGGTCCTGGGAATCGGAACCGAAGAGGACACGTCGTTGCGAGAGAATATCCGCAAGGCGATTGGAGTCGACCTATGGAAGTGAGAATATGAGCGATAAGGGAAGTATTTACAGAATTTCTGGACCAGTTGTTACCGTCACCGGTATTGATGCAAAGATGTATGACATTGTAAGAGTGGGAGATGAAGGACTGATGGGCGAAGTGATTGAATTGCACGGTGAGAAAGCCGTCATCCAAGTGTACGAGGATACCAGTGGTGTACGCCCCGGTGAGCCGGTCATCAATACCGGCGAGACCTTGTCGGTAGCCCTCGGACCTGGATTGCTGACGCAGATTTATGACGGCATCCAGAGGCCTCTCAAAGTATTGGAAGAGAAGATGGGTGTATTCATCACCCGCGGTGTCGATGCCGACGGAATCGAGATGGAAAAAATCTGGGAATTCAAACCCAGTGTCGCGGTTGGCGATGAGGTCACATCCGGACAGGTCATCGGCACGGTGCAAGAGACCGAGACCATCGAACACCGAGTCATGGTTCCACCTGGAAAGGGTGGTGTGGTGAAGGAGATCAAAGGCGGAGAATTCAACGTCACCGAAATCATCTGTACCCTTGAAGATGGTAGCGAATTAGCAATGCTGCAGCGCTGGCCGGTGCGTTCACCCCGTCCATTCGTTCAAAAGTACGCACCCGATACCCCTCTGGTCACCGGTCAGAGAATTCTTGATTTCCTATTCCCACTGGCAAAGGGTGGTACGGCTGGAATCCCCGGTCCCTTCGGTTCGGGAAAGACGGTTACCCAACAGCAACTCGCCAAGTGGTCTGATGCCCAGATAGTAGTCTACATCGGCTGTGGCGAGCGCGGCAATGAGATGACCGAGGTGCTGACCGAATTCCCTGAACTCATCGACCCGAATACCGGCAAACCTCTGATGAACCGGACGGTGATGATTGCCAACACTTCGAACATGCCGGTAGCTGCCCGTGAGGCCAGTGTGTACACCGGTGTCACCATAGCAGAATATTTCCGTGACATGGGCTACGATGTGGCGCTGATGGCCGACTCGACCAGCCGTTGGGCCGAAGCCATGCGTGAGATTTCCTCGCGGCTTGAAGAAATGCCCGGTGAAGAAGGCTACCCAGCCTACCTTTCAAGCCGATTGGCAGAGTTCTACGAGCGTGCTGGCCGGGTCGAGACCCTTGCCGGAGCAGACGGCTCGATTTCAATCATCGGCGCGGTATCACCCCCCGGTGGCGATATTTCGGAGCCGGTCAGTCAAGGCACTCTCCGTATCGTCAAGGTATTCTGGGGCTTGGACGCCGGTCTGGCGCGCCAGCGCCATTTCCCTTCTATCGACTGGTTGAGTTCTTACAGTCTATATCCGGCCGCTTTGGACCAGTGGTATAGAGATAATGTGGCGCCGGACTTCCCCGACGTCCGCACCAAGATCAGCAGTCTTCTGCAGGTTGAATCAGAATTGCAGGAAATCGTCCAACTGGTCGGCTCCGATGCACTTCCAATAGACCAACAGTTGACCTTGGAAGTAGCACGTATGATTCGTGAATACTTCCTCCAGCAGAATGCCTTCCACGAGGTCGATACCTACAGTAATCTCGACCTGCAATACAAGATGGCCGTCGCCATCCTATCATTCCAAGACAATGCCAAGTTGGCCATCGAAGCCGGGGCAATGCTGGAGGATGTGGTGAACGTCCCAGCCCGTACCGATCTGCTTCGTGGCCGTTTTGAAGAAAACTATGGCGAGCGTATCGAATCTCTTGTCACCAAGATGAATAAACAGATTGCAAGTGCCGTGGAGGCAGAGGATTAGGAGGAATTGAAATGAGTGGAAAAGAATATCGAACGATTACCGATGTCAAGGGACCTCTGGTGTTCCTCAATAAGACCGAACCCGTCGCTTTTGGCGAAATAGTGACCTTGCGCCTGACCGATGGGAGCATCAAGAATGGGCAGGTGCTCGACACCAGCGACGACATGGTCGTCGTACAGGTGTTCGAAGGCACCGCCGGAATCGACCGTAAAACAGGTATCCGTTTCATGGGTGATGTATTCAGGTTGCCAGTCAGCAAGGATTTGATTGGTCGAATCCTCACCGGGGCCGGAAAACCCCGTGATGGTGGACCTGAAATCATCGGTGAATCCAACGCCGACATCATCGGTGCCGCCATCAATCCATACAGTCGTGAGAGCCCGGAGGAATTCATTCAGACCGGAATCAGTGCCATCGACTGCTGTACCACCTTGGTGCGCGGCCAGAAGTTGCCAATTTTCAGCGCCAGCGGTCTGCCACACAACGATATTGCCTTACAGATTGCCCGACAGGCCAAGTTGCTCGACAGCGATGAGCAGTTCATTGTGGTGTTCTGTGCGATGGGAATCACCGCTGAGGAATACAACTACTTCCGCCACGATCTCGAGCGCACCGGTGCACTTGAGAATGCGGTACTATTCGTGAATCTGGCTGACGACCCAGCGGTCGAGCGCCTTATCACTCCCCGCTTGGCTCTGACCGCGGCAGAATTCTTGGCTTTCGAGCACGATTACCACGTGTTGGTCATCTATACCGACATGACGAATTATTGCGAGTCACTGCGTCAAATCGGTGCTGCTCGTGAAGAAGTCCCTGGCCGGCGTGGTTATCCCGGTTATATGTACACCGACTTGGCCATGCTCTACGAGCGCGCCGGAATTGTCAAGGGGAAGAAGGGTAGTATCACCCAATTCCCTATATTGACCATGCCCGGTGATGATATCACCCACCCGATTCCTGACCTGTCTGGATATATTACCGAAGGCCAGATTGTCATCAGTCGTGAATTGCATCAAAAGGGAATCTACCCGCCAATTAACGTTCTACCTTCGCTATCCCGTCTGATGAATGCCGGTATCGGCGATGGCAAGACCCGTGAAGACCACAAGTCGGTCTCCGACCAACTCTACGCAGCATATGCCCAAGGCCGTGAATTGCGTGGCCTGGTTGCAATCGTCGGTGAGGATGCCCTCAACGAGCGCGACCGGCAGTTGCTGAAGTTCTCGGATATCTTCGAGGACACCTACCTGCGGCAGAACCGCGACGAGGATCGCAGCATCACCCAGACTCTGGAAATGGCGTGGGATATTCTGACCAATATCGACACCAAGTATCTAGTTCGTCTCGACCAAAAATGGATTGACAAGTACCACCCGACAGATAAGAAGTGAATCGCCTACCAGGGATAGGGTAAATCGGAGGTGAAATGATATGGCACTGGATATTCAGCCCACTCGCAGTGAACTGATAAACCTGAAACGCCGCATCAAGCAAACCCAAAATGGGTATAATCTCTTGAAGATGAAACGTGATGGACTGTTCTATGAGTTCCGCACCTTGCTGAGTGAAATGATCGAGGCCAAGAAGGGTTTGACAGATTCCTATCGAGTAGCCAAGAACCGTATTGCCCTGGCAGCCGCCATCGAGGGTGGACTTTCGGTTCAGAGTGCGGCTCTGGGCAACCCCGTGCATCCCGAGGTCGAGGTTTCGCGTCGCAATATCATGGGCGTCGTCGTACCCGAGGTCAAGGGCACCAATCTCTCACTATCACTGGAACAGCGCGGCACCGGATTGATCGGCGGTTCAGCCTATATCGACGAGGCTGCCGATGGCTATGGTGAATTAATCGAGAAGATAGTGAAAGCAGCTGAGATGGAATCGACTTTGAAGCGACTACTGGTAGAGATTGAAGCCACCAAGCGGCGGGTCAACGCCCTGGAATTCAAAGTCATCCCCGAGATGGAAGAAGCGCGTGACTTCATTCAATTACGACTTGAAGAGATGGAGCGCGAAGAGACCTTCAGACTTAAGCGCTTCAAGAATAAGAAGTGATTGTTCAGCAAGCGTAGCATTGATGGCTTATCGCTATGACCCCTAGCCGCTCCAAGGGTGTGAGGTGAGGGAATTTCTGACGAAGCCGATGAACTTGAACCGATTCCTATCGCTGGCGAGGCTTGGAATCAGCGACAATTACTAGCATCTATCGTCGGGCGTTATTTCGCCATCGAGCAAGAATTGGGCGGCCTGTGGCCGGCTTGGGTGGTATATCCCATCGTCGTAGAAGAGGAGGAGTCCGATGTTCATGATTCTCTGCTCACCCTGAACCGACATCTCGAGAATCACGATTGGATGGCCGAACTAGGTATCGATGACCCATGGGTGATAAAAATCAAGCCGCGGCCGATTCGTCAGTTCTCCACCACCTCAGGTGCTTGGCTATTCTTTTGGCTCGGCTCATTCATTTCCACAATCATCGTCGGAATCGCATGGTTGAAGCCACGATATTCAACGCTTGAATGGTATGATGCAGAGATGATACTACCGGTCGTGTTGTTCTATTCTCTACCCTTCCTCGGCACCATCGCCCTAGCTTCCCGCCTGCAGAAAAAAGTCGCCGCAAAGATGGGCACTCGCATCGGTGGGATAATCCCGATAATGTTGCCATTTCCCTACTTCCCGTGGCCGTTTGGAGTAATATCGATTCCCACCGCACCGAGAATGGACGATATCACCTGGGATGACCGCCATCGTTTGGGACTGGTTTCTCTTGTCGGTCCAGCTGTTCTATTGGTGTCCGGCTTGATTTTCGTGCTCATTGGTCTTTATCTCACCCCACAGAACACGGTACTGAATGCGATGCCGATCAGGCTGGAATTTTCCTTATTCCCTCAGGCTTTAGGGACTCTCTTACTAGGTGGCGAAGGTTACTTGCTCGCCAGTTCATGGTCACACCCTCTCGCTTTGGCGGGTCAAGGATTGATGTTGATGGGATGGATTTCCCTGCTGCCGTTCCCCGGGTTGCCCGGTAATCGAATTCTAGTCGCTGAATTAGGGCTCAATGCGACTAGAAGCACCGGTACACAAATCGCATTATTCCTCGCCACCTGCATTACCGGATTGATGTTCGGTGCCTTCACCGGCCATCAATTCTGGACTTTCCTCACCATGCTTGGGGCGCTCAGCATTCTAATCAGTGGTGCCGACACTTCGAGCCCACGGATTCTCGACGATATCAAACCGTCTAGAGATAGTTCAACACTAAGTGTGTCGCATATCATTTTCCTCTCTTTATTATTGGCATTGCCGGCTGAATATCCCACCGCAGAGGTAGTGGATTGGGATGCTGGATTGGAATGGGAAGTTCCGCAATTGGTAGAGGTGGAAATAAATTCCAGTGAGAATATCAGCATCTTTGTGAAGTCGAGAGCACTCATTACTAGAGAGTGGTCGATTCAAGGTTGGTCCGGTACTGCCGATTGGAATCTATCTTGGGAGTGTGGTGGTGATAAACTTGCAATTTCAGAGGTTTGTAGTGGCCAAGTGATGCCCCTGCAGAGCAGCGAGATCATCATTATTGTGAATTCTCCAGAAAATGTTGTCGGCGCCACCGGTATCGAACTGCAATTATGGTTTGAGGACGAAGATGTTGGTGCCGCCTCAATCATACAGATCATCCCCGAACTTCCAGTCGTTGCGACTTCGCAATATTGGAATTGGGATGGTAATCATCTAGCGCCGCGGATCTGTGCTGAACTCAGTGTCGATTCCAAGGCGCCGATTGGTAATGTGACCCTCGCCGCCGGCGATGGTGGAGACAGCAAATTGTGGAGTTTGGAGAATACCACCCGCATTGCTCTTGAGCCAGAAGAAGTGGGAGGGCTGGTCGAAGTATGTGCCATAGGTGCTAACGGTGCGATACACCTCCTCAACAGTGGTGAGTTGAGCAGTAGATTATTGCCGGTGATTGAGTGGACGGGCGATGATGGTTCTTCGTGGTCTGCGGCGTTGGCTATTGCCTCAACATCATCCAACCTTCTTTCAAATGGCCTAGCAGTGACGGTTGATGATTCGCATTCTCTTTTTCAATCAGGTCAGCACCTATTGCTTGGAGAACAGGATACGCGGTGCGATTTAGATTCCTCTCCGCGCCTGCCGGCGGGTGACAACACCAGTTGGGCCTGGGATTTGAGTTTACGAGAGCAGGGACTACTTCCCCACTTGGAGAATGGTGCAATAAATCTCACGCTGCCCGAGAGCGGATGGTTACATATCTGTGACGGTGGCCTGATGCCGCATGAATCGTGGAGGATCGCTCCTACCAGCAGGCAAGAATTAGCATTGACGACCTGGGATGGCGGACTCATCGATGTATGGGTTTCAAACTCGAGTGATACAATCAATCGTACTTGGGAATTACCGGTAAGCGATGCGCTGGTGAGAACACACGGTGATGGCATCCCCAATGTGAGCATCGATGGAACAACTGCCAACCTGTCTTTGTTGGCATCGGATTCATCATTTCGGGCAACGGTAATCTGGCTGCAGGTCGAAGCCGATGGAAAGGTATTGTTCAATGTCGCATCATGGTCGCTGGGGGTTGGTACATGAGATGCGCAATTCTCGGCGCTGGAGCGATTGGAACCCTGGTGGCAGCACAATTATCACAGATCGACGCGGTCGAACTACTGCTCTACTCACGCCGCGAGCAGGCGATGGCATTGGCCGCTCTCGGGCTGAGACTGGAATCCGAATCGACGTCTACCTCAGTTCCCCCTTCGCGCTGGACTGTGGTCGAATCCGGTGAAAATCTACCTTCTGACTGGGCCGGTGCAACAGATGTAGTATTACTTTGCAGTAAGGCGAATGCAAGCGAAGAATTAGCCGCTGTTGCAGCCCATCTTCTGTCTTCTGAAGGATTTTCAATCTCCTTGCAAAACGGAATTTCCAACGAAAATATTCTCGCAAAACATTGCGGCTCCCACCGTACTCTCGGGGCGCTGACAACCCATGGCGCAACCCGCCTCGAGCCGGGAATAACCAAATGGGCTGGTCGTGGTGAGATTGTGATGGGAAATTGCGGCGGCAACTTAACTGCAGAATCACCACCTGTAGCTGAGTTATTGACTCACCTCCACAGCGCCGAGCTCAATCCTCGGTGGTCGGAGAATATCGCCGCTGAATTATGGTTGAAATTGCTGTTGAATTGTGCCATCAATCCGCTGGCGGCAATCTGCGGTTGCGAAAATGGCTCGCTTCTGGAATCGCCGCAATTGCACGAGCAATCCGTTGCGACCCTTCTCGAAGCCGCCCGGGTCGGTAGGGCCATCGGCATCGAGCTGCCGCAAGACGAGTTCCTGATTGAGCAATTGGATCTGGTATTGGCCGCCACGGCAGAAAATGATTGTAGTATGTTGCAGGATCTAAGGCGCGGTGCGATAACCGAGATCGACTCGATAAATGGCGAGGTTCTCAGAATCGCCGAGCAAGCCGGTATCGCTTGCCCACTCAACTCACAATTGGTTGCCTTGGTCAAAGGAATCGAGAATTCACTACACAATTAAGCGAGGTCGTGATTGAAATGCAGACCGATGTTTTCCTCCATCGATATGCTTGAAGAGCAAACGTGTTGGGCGACTAGAACCATATTTCTCAATTCCACCAAAGAGCGGGTTGGGCGACATTTTCGCCAGATTCTATCAGCCTCTTCAGATAACAGTTCCAAGCGCCGGGTCGCACGTTGCAATCTGGCGTTACTCTTGACTAGGCCGACATCGTGGGTCATCGTCGCCTGAAGAGCTGCAAGGTCTTGCTTCAGTGGACTGTGTTCAACCAGATTCGCCAAATCTTCACAGCGCCAAGCAGGTAGTGTTTCCTCCTCTACCATCCGTTCACGGTCAGGCGGATTATTGGTGATCCAATCAGTCGCTCTATAGGCAAATACAACCGCCTCGAGCAGACTGTTGGAAGCGAGGCGGTTGGCGCCGTGCATGCCGCTGCAAGCGACTTCGCCAATAGCGTAGAGGCCGGCCATCGTGCGGTTGGAATTGTCTTGCTTCACGCGGCC
>JYMV01043721.1_pt1 | contig 14364 bp, 14 predicted proteins | sample 338911 | NCBI WGS metagenome assembly JYMV01 (sample SAMN03354496, study PRJNA234377) | hydrothermal vent metagenome | biome: Deep sea; feature: Hydrothermal plumes at the Eastern Lau Spreading Center, Western Pacific Ocean; material: Seawater | place: Tonga | collected 2009 | depth 2000 m m
TCGGCCAGGACGGATTCGGAAAGAGCCTTGATATCGGCAAAGTCGACCCGGCTTCCGATAACGGCTGCAGCCACTCTCAAATGCTCTTTTGCACCAACTTCTTCGGAGTTGTCCAGAAGTGATATGCGTCCGACCTCGAAGATCTTTTGAGGAAGCGGCTGATCGGTGTTTACGCTCAGTGTGTCCAGCAGCCCAGGCACAAGAGACGTTCTTATGAGAGTTTGGTCCTGACTGATAGGGTGTGCGAGAACCACATGCTCTGAGGCGTTCTTTCGACACATCTTCTCAAACTGATCGCCTTCATTGCTGAGGATCAAGGTAAGAACTTCCAAAAAGTTATGCCCGGTGAAAGCCTGGCGAACGCGGTTCATCACGGCCGAACGCGGCGTCTCCTCTCCCACCGTAAAAGTGGGCACAAGGCTTGGGACGATGTTGTGATAACCGTAAGCGATGGCCACGTCCTCCACCAGATCAACCGGGTGGAGAATGTCGTTGCGATAGGCCGGAACCTCCACCGTGACCGTTCCGTTGCCGCCTCCAGCCAAACCGTGACCCATCTTTTGCAAAAGATGCTTTACATCGGCGGAGGTGACATCGATGCCCACCCTTCGAGCGGGTAGATCGGTGTCGAAAATCACCTTTTGAGGAGTGAGATCCGGGGAGATGAAAGCTTGACCACCCGCGGGTGCGATGGTCACACATTCTCCCTTGGACTCAGGACAAAGCTCCAGAATTGAGGTGAGAATGGTGTTCATAATCTTCTCTACCAGACGGTCGTCGAGACCGGTGACATCGATGAAAAGATCGGTGGATTTCTGAGTGACCTTGGTGTCTTCCGAGTTGATGATAGGAATGAGGGCCATCACCACGTCGCTGCCGTCGGCGCGCTTGGCGCTCAACAACGGGTACTTTTCCTTCCCCTCAAGCAAATGAGCATAAGCCACGCCTTTGGGGTGCTCCGCCAAAACCTGCTTGGGGGTAGACTCCTGGGATTTGCCCAGAGGAACGAACTTTAAGCCTTCCGGGGTGACCAGAGAGTATTGAATCCCCTTCTCAGGTTCAAAAGTGGAGAGATCGTAGACGCCGATGGAAGCACGCTTTCGGTCTCGACCCATGGCCCAGTGGAGATTCTCCTGGAGCTTCATCAACACTTTGATACGATCGTCGTCTAAGGCGACGTTACGAACGACCGCGCAACGAATGGGACGATAAAATGGGCTCGATTTCTCCAGCAACTCGGCCTCGACGGAAACCTTCATAGTAGCTTCGGCCAGCTCATATTTCACCGGTCCGACGAACTCCCCCAGGTAACCCCTGAGTGTTCGAGCCAAACCGGCGGGGTCGAACATATCGGGACGAACCGCCAGAAGTTCCATGCGGATCACCTCCGAGGTTCCCCGCTCAGAGATCTGATGCGGGTTTTCTTTGAAGTCTTCCCCGCAGGCCGAGCAAACCACCGGCGGATTCTCCGTTTCGGTGATCTCCATTAAGAAGCCACATGTTCCGCAGGCGAAGCGGCGGAGCGTGGCATAACCTTCCACATCGCAACCCAGTTGCTGAAGCTTGACCACCATATCATCGGGGTCCAATTTGGTTTCGATACGCTCGTTGAGCATATCTACGGGGATGCCTATAACCGGCATAGGTCGACTCCTTTCAACCAGGACAAGCGGGCTCGGTAAAGTTCACCGATACTGCTCAAATCGTAAGTAAACATGGCCAGGCGCTCCAAGCCCAATCCCCAGGCGAGCACGGGCGAGGTACACCCCAAAGGCTCGGTCACTTCGGGCCGGAACATTCCCGCTCCACCCATCTCCACCCAGTCGGACTTTTTCTCCGACCAGACGAAAACTTCCACACTCGGCTCGGTGTAAGGGAAGAAAGCCGGACGGAACTGGAACTTGGTAAATCCCATCTTGCGATAGAAAGCTTCCAGCGTTCCCAAAAGATTGGCGAAGGTGGCCTTCTCATCGATGATGATGCCGTCCACCTGATGGAACACCGGTAAGTGCTTGTAGTCCACTGTTTCACGACGGAACACAGGCCCCACACAGAACACCTTGCGGGGACCCTGAGGGTTGGCCGCCAGGGCACGAACGGTAGAGGCCGTGGTGTGGGTTCTCAGGACCGTCTTTTCGGAAAGATCGCGAGACCATTTGTAGCGCCAGCCGACGCTACCGCAGTCGCCGTTACCCTCATGAGTATCCCTCACCCGCTTGACCAGTTCTTCTTCTGGAAGACGAGTCTTGGGAGGATTGGACACATAAAAGGTATCTTGCATGTCCCGGGCAGGGTGGTCCTGAGGCTGAAACAGGGCGTCGAAATCCCAGAAGCTCGACTCCACGTAGCCCGACTCGGTCTCTTCAAATCCCATCTCTAGAAAAACTCGTCGAGTCTTCTCGAACACGGAAACCAGAGGGTGGACCTTCCCCGGGTGAGTCGGCTCCACGGCCGCTGTCACGTCGTAGGGGCGAAACTCCACTTCTTTCCAGGCTCCATCCTTGAGAAGCTCGGGGGTGAGGAGGTTGACCTCTTTGACAGGAGCGATGCCGGAATTGACCATCTGCTTTCCGGCGTCGGAAAGGGTGGCGAAACGCTCCACCCGCTCACGCACGTCGAGAACACCTTTGCGCTGCTCGAACAGCTCGAGAGCGGCTTTCACCGGGAGACCCTGAGTCTCAAGCTCACGATCGGTGACTGTTCTGCCGGCCAGAACGACCGCGTTGAAGACAACTTCATCAGCTCCGTGCTCACCCTGAGCTGCGGCTTTACCGTCGTCGGTGAGTTCCAGGCTCTTGCCCTGCTGAACCACCCAGCCCTTGTCGCGAAGCACCTTTAAGCTGCCACCCACGTCTTTGTTGGGCAAACCCGACTTCTCTGCGATCTCGGGAATAGCGAGTGGCTGGCCCGCACTGTGGAGAGCCTCGACAATCTTTCTTTCGGGTAAGGTATTTCCCCACTCCGCGGCCTTCTTGCCTACAGAGATTTCAAAGTAAGGTTTTTCTTCCACCAAAAGCTCGGCGCCCTGGCGGGTAACAAAAACGGCCGAAACCTTCGCCTGGTCTAGACCGATCTTTTGAGAAAGTTGTCCCAGCTCCAGGGGAGCGGACTCTTCTGCTAACCCCGTGAGAACGAGGTAGTCTATCTCCTGTACTTTTTGCATCGATTCTCCAAACTGAACTGGTTAACGATTGTCCCAGCGGAATCTGGTCCGAGACGAAATGTGGAAATCCTTCAATAAACCAGCATGCTATCGCCGAAACTGTAAAATCGGTACTTTTCTTCTATGGCGTGGCGGTATGCCTCCAAAACGGGCTCCCGTCCGGCCAGGGCCGCCACCAACATCAGAGGGCTGCGATCGGGCATATGAAAATTGGTGAGCATGGCGTCCACGAACTGCCATTCATAGGGTGGATATATGAAGAGGCCGGTCTCACCCGTTCCCGCCTTCAGAACTCCGTTGCGAGCCTGAGATTCCAGCACCCTGGTAGCCGAGGTTCCTACCGACAGAATGGTCTTCCCCGCTTCTTTGGCAGCGTTCAGCCGTTGAGCCGTCTCCTCACTCAAGGAAAACCATTCTTTGTGCATCACATGATTTTCCAACTTGCCCTCTTGAACTTCAGCGAAGGTGCCGTAACCCACATGAAGGGTCACCATCTCCTTCTGGACCCCTTTCTCGGCCAGCCGTCCAAAGACGTCTTCGGTAAAGTGAAGTCCCGCCGTGGGAGCCGCCACCGACCCTTCAACGGCGGCATAGATAGTTTGGTAACCTGCGGCCCCCTTGTCCGACTTCACGTAGGGAGGTAAAGGAACTTCTCCCAGTTGCTGAAGTCGCTTGTAGATAGGAGCGCTGAATTCTACGATGGCGGAATCTTGCTGACAGGGGCCTAAACTGGTCGCGGTGATCTCATCGATGGTCCAGGTGGATCCTTCGGGCCAACTCCCCAAGACTTCCCACTGATTGGGATTGAGTTGGCGCAGTAAGAACAGCTCTTCTCGCTCACCCTGAGAATTGGTGGCCCAGAGACGAGCTCTGATCACTTTGGAGTTGTTGAGGACCAGACAAACGCGGTCGCTGAGAATTTCGGGGAGATCGCGAAAAACGTGGTGGCTCACCTGACCCGAATCTTTCCTGAGATGAAGAAGCCGAGAACTGTCTCGAGGGTCGGCAGGCTCTTGAGCGATAAGCTCCGGCGGTAAATCGAAGTAAAAGTCTTCGCGGCTCAATGAACTCATCGCTGAGGATGCCTCAAGCACACGAATTTTCCTTTGTGAACAAAAGATAGACGGCGGACACAAGGCTTTTACATAGTTTACAAACAGCACACACCGGGAGGGTCCCAGGGCATCTTGGGCTGGTTATAATAAACAGGACAAGCGAATAAACAACCGCCCGAATCACCTAACGTTGTGGACCCTCCTGCTAACTATCCTCAAACCGATTCGGGCGGTTTCTTTTTGCCCGCCCGAGCTGTACTAGCGTCCGGGGCCGTCGTAGATGACAGAGCGCCCCCACCCGTTGACCTGCATGTCCTGAGTGTTGGAGTCGATCATGACCAACAGGCCTTTGCCGCTTTTGTCACCGTGGATCTGAACGTTGTCACCTTGAATAGTGTCGCTCTGAACAAACTCGGTGCTGGGTCGAGAAAATTTGACACCGAAAGTGGTCGCTGCGCCGAACTGATCGCGTTCCAGGGATGCTTTGGCCTGGGTCCCTTCGCTCGTAGTACTTACACACTGATCTTTGGAGAAGTGAACCTTACCGCCCTTATCCGACAGTGCAAGACCGGTCCCCATACCGGCTAAGAAACCGAAACCGATATTGGCCACCGTGTTTGAAGCGACGCAAAGGCCGGTAAGCACAAGCCCGGCAGTACCACTGACGGCGGTCTTAGCCCCCTTGACAACGTTGTTGGCGTCGGACTTCCAAACATCTTTGATTTCGTTCGAGGTAAATTTGGCCACATTCTTGCCGATTTTGGGCAAATCACCAATGGCCCGGCCGAGGCCCTGGACGGTTCCTAAACCGCCGCCTGCTGCCGTGTAAGCGAATCTTTTAACTGCACCACCAATATTCATAGTAGTACCTCCTGCTGATAACAGTATAGGACTCTTTTATTGCCGGGCCGTTAACAAAAAACCAACTGTTTGTTAACATCGATTTAATGCTTTAAGGGTATTTTCAACATTCTTACAACCCGACCGGTGGGTTTGCGGCGACAAGAGGCTCGAGAAAGCGAAGGGTCCGCCTGCAGAGCTAAGGAACTGCTCTTGATGAAAAGATTCATCTCAACACTTGTATTGCTCTGTCTACTGACTCTACCGGCTGTTTCTCAGGAACTTGAGGAAGAACTTCGTTTCAAGCCCGGCGCCTCCAGCATTCAAATTAAGCGTGGTATCGCACGAGGAGAATCCATGCGCTTTCTGTTAGGCGCCCGAGGCGGTCAGAAAATGAACGTGGTGGTTCAGTCTCTGGAAAACAACGCGATCTTTGAAGTGGTGGGCGACGGTGGACCCCTGGGCAACTCCCAGGAGTCTGCCGGCAAACAAAAGTGGAGCGGAACTCTCCCAGGCTACGCCGACGGCACCTATGCCATTATCGTGAGTTCCACTCGCGGGGGGTCGGAGTTTAATCTTTATGTGGAGATCCGATAGTTTTCAGAACTGACCAGTTGGACAGAGGTCCTGGTGATGGGGCGCTGGTTCAAATCTCAGTATCCTTTCCGTGCCATAAAAAAAGCCGCCCCGGTAAATACGGGAGCGGCTTTTTTTCTAGCTTGTCGGCCTACTTGAGAAGGTTGAAGTCTCCACCGTTGGCCAGGAAGGCTCCTTTGGTGACAAGGCCCACGTGAGGGTCGGGAACGCTGACCGATGTGGCCGGGTCTCCCTCAATCTCGAACTTCTTGCCGTCTGGGGTTTGGCCTGGAGCGTAGTAGAGTTGGGCGATACTCTTGTTGGTGGCCCAACCGGGGAGACCGGACATCTCCGAACCGGCTTTGCCTGCCATACTTTGGGCCGACTCTCGCATCTTCTCGAGGGCTTTCCCGGTAAAAGTGAAGCCGTCGGAGCGGACACTTACCTCTTTGGGCTTGACCCCCATTTTGGCTGCGATCTTACCTTGCAAAACCTGCGCTTCAAAACCGGTACGATCGGTCGTTTCAAAAGTTTCTGTGGAGAGGCCGGTGGCTTTGGCTGCGATCTCGGCGTTCTTCATCTTCGGCTTAGGCTGGGCTCCTGCGTTCTTACGGACCTGGCCTGCACCGGGGTTTATGGGGTTTAGCATACTCGTCTTACCTCCGTCTCTTACACCTTCTGGACGAGCCCTGCCGGCTCCCTGTCCAAGTTGTAACAAATTTGTCACAATCGGCATCAGGACAACGTTTTCGCCCTATATTGACAGGTAAGTAAACACTTACTAACATACACCTATGTCCTTCGCCACCCAACGAATGTCCTCCGAAGAACGCCGTCAGTCCATCCTCAATGCAGCCTTTCCCGTGTTCGCTAAAAACGGATTCCACGGGACCACGACGAGAGAGTTGGCCTGGGAGGCTGGTGTGTCGGAAGCCACTCTTTACAAGCATTTTAAGAGCAAGGAAGACATTTACGAGGCCCTTTACTTAGCCCACATGGCCGACGAGACCGGAGATCCCGAACTCCGAGCCATCCTTTCCAGTCCTCCTTCCACAAGCGGCCTGTGTCGGGGGGTTCAGTTCCTCATCTATCTCATCGCAGGAGACGGTGAGCAGAGTATCCCTTTGATGATGACTCGAAGTCTCTTGGAAGACGGTCGATTCGCGAAGCTGATGGTGGGCGGACTGGAGAGCGAGGGGATGTCGTTCTTCTTGGCCTGCCTGGACGCTGCCCATCAAGCAGGCGATCTCGTCGTGCGTTTAGAGCACCCGCAACTCGCCCTTTGGTTCAGTCATCATCTCACCTTCGGCTTTCGACTTTTCCACGACGCTCCTGAAGTCATCGACTATCCAGCCGGCCGTGCCCAACTCATCGAGCAACTCCTCGACTTCGCTTTACGCGGCCTGGGCTTGTCTCAAGAGGCTATTGAACGTTGGCGAGGCGAAGAAAGCCAATTTCTGTGCTGAATTTAAGGGACTTGGCATTCTGACTTAGAAGGGCGATCACCGGAGCTACCCGGTGAAAGATAAAGAAACTCAACTCTATGTGACCCTGACAGTGATCTCTTTGATCCTTTTGGTTGTTGTATTGGGGAGAGTTCAGGCTGGCCCGCCGAGCAAGGTGACCTTTGCTGCCGGTTCCCGAACGGGCGCCTACTACAAGTTCGCTCTTCAATACAAGGAGCGGCTCGCCGCGAACGGGCTGGAAGTGGTGGTGCTAGAAACCGGGGGGTCACTTGAGAACCTGCGCCTTCTCCGCGAAGGGAAAGCCGACATCGCCTTTATCCAGAGCGGTTTAAGCCCCGACGGCTCTCAACTCCAGAGCCTCGGAAGTGTTTTTCCAGAGCCTCTCTGGCTGTTCACTCGGGGAGAAGAGCCTTTGACCAGGATGAACCAGCTATTGGGAAAGAGTGTGGCTATAGGCACCACCGATAGCGGCACTCGGGAAGTGGCCCTCTCCATCCTCGACGATGCCAAGATGCGGGAGAAGCTTCGCACGGTTTCGGTTGGGGGCGAAGAAGCCAAACAGCAACTTCTCAATGGTGAGCTTGACGCGGCCTTTTTTGTGGGAGCGCAATCCGTGCAGGCGGTCAAAGAACTGGCGGTCGATCCCTCGGTTCAGTTAGCCGACTTTGATCGGGTCCAGGCCTACGCCCGCTATCACTCCTCCCTCTTCCCGGTCACTCTCTACGCGGGGATGCTCGATATTTCGCAAGATCTTCCCCCTAAGGACGTTCACCTGCTCTCCACCGCTTGCTCTCTGGTGGTGTCGGAAGACTTCCACTACGCCCTCGTCACCTTATTTTTGCAGACGGCCAACTCCATCCACCGCGCGCCCGGGCCTTTCCAAACCTACGGAGAGTACCCCTCGCCCAAGAACGTGACTTTGCCTCTCATGCCTGAGGCGGAGCAGTTTTATGAATCGGGCCCGTCATTCTTCTTCCGTTACCTCCCCTTTTTCTGGGCCGCCACCTTCGACCGACTCATCATTCTTCTGCTGCCTCTGGTGACTCTGTTGTTTCCCCTCTTTCGGGTGGCGCCGCCGCTTTACGGCTGGATTCTTCGGCGCAAACTCTTGAAAAAACAAGAGATTCTAAGAGACATTGAAATCAATGAAGACGGCCTGTCTTACGCGGAAAGACAGGCCGTCCTCAAAGAATTGACCGACCATTTAGCCGAACTCAAGAACCTGCCGCCCAACTATCAGAACGACGTCTTCCTTTTTCAGCTCAGGTTGGAGCGGGTTCAGGACCAGTTGGCCAAAGCATCGTCGGACGAGGGTTTGGAAGCTCGGTAGAAATACTGCTCTCTCAGAGCGAGCGGAAGGCAGCTTAAGAGAACCCAAATTATCAAGGCCAGAAGGGCCTCACCGGTGCTGCCGGATACTCGCTGGAGTTCTCCACTCATCATCTGAAAGAGACACAGACCGAAACCGGCTAGGCTCAGCACAATGCAGAACGCCCCCGTAAAGGCGCGGAAGATGCCTCCGAACCAGCAAGCCAGCTGACCGGTGAAAAACATGAGCCACATGACAGCAAGAATCTCTATTCCCTGGCCATGGTTGTAGTAGCACATGGGCGTGGTTATGAGAAGGAGAGGAGCCAGTATCATGCAGAGTAGACTGGTTTGTTTCCATTTGATTGATTTGAACATAGGCTTTGCTCCTTGCTGCCATGGTGGCAAACGTGGAGGCTCTGTTCTGTGACTTATGATCTGAGGAGTTCTTTTTTTCGATGGGGGAAACGACGCGCCAGTTGTTGTCTTGCCCAGTCGGTGTGCTCTGCCAGTAGGCCCTTGAAGTCTGTGTCGAGAAGAACATCCACGGCCTCTTCTTCCCGGCTGTTCCCCAAGGCTACCAGCGCATTCCGTCTCAGCGCTTCCGGTCCGCGCCAGTCGGCGGCGGTAGGTCGAAACCAGAGTTCGAACTGTTGATCGGTCATGTGGACGAGCTTTTTGAGATCGGGGTAGGCGCCCGGTTCTTGGAGCGGGGCAAACTCGGAATGGAGAGCTGTTGCTGATTTGGTATTGTGGGGGCAAACGTCCTGACAGATATCGCAGCCGAAAAGCCAGTCGTCCATAGCTTCTCGATGTTGGAGGGGGATGTCGTCGAACTTTTGATTGAGGTAGCCCAGGCAGTTTTCCGAGTCTAACTCCCACTCGGTGAGGCATTGGGTGGGGCAAGCGTCCAGACACAGGCGACAGCTGCCGCAGATGGAGTAGTCGGCGGGTGGGTCGGGTTCGATGTGGAGTTCGGTGACCAGGATGCCCAAGAACACCCAGGAGCCTAGCCTGGGAATGATCAGGTTAGTGTTCTTGCCTACTCGGCCCAGCCCGGCTTTCTCGGCGAAAGGGCGCTCAAGCGGGGGGCCGGTGTCCACGAAACATTCGCTTTTGACTTTGAAGCGACTTTTCCAACTGTCGGCGACGGTCTGGAGTCTTTCCAGCATCAGATCGTGGTAGTCGTAGCCGCGACAGTATTTAGAAAGACGTCCTCTTGGTCCGTTCGGTTTGGGCGGATCGGGGTGATGATAACTTAAGGCAACGCACACTACCGTGCGGGCGTTGGGAAGCCAGCTTTGGGGGTCGGTTCGGGGGGGAAGATCGGTGGGTTCGAAGGGCCCGGGGCCTCGTTTTTCCAGGTAGTCCCGATCTTTCTTCAGGATCGACGTATCGGTGAAGCCCACCCGGTCGAAGCCGGCCTCCAGAATTTCGGCTCGGAGCTTTTCTTTCACTCGCTCTCTTTGGCGGGGCGTGCGTACTCGGCTTTCGGCCACAACGAAATTCCGCCGCGTGGGGTGAACTCGCCTATTACAGTGAGACGAAACGGTTGAAGAACCGATACCAGATCGTTGGCAATCCGGTTCACACACGCTTCATGAAATTCACCCTGCATCCGGAATGTGCCGAGGTAGAGCTTCAGCGACTTGCTCTCAACGATGTATTGATCGGGCTCATAGTCGATAACGATGGTCCCGAAGTCAGGCTGCCCGGTTACGGGGCAGATGGAAGTGAATTCCGGAGCCTCGATATGAACCGTACCGGTCACGTTGTTCTTGTTGCTCTGTGCGGCAAACGGATTAGGAATCCGCTCCAAAATCTCCGGGGCAGGTTTGTCGTACTTGTAATCTGTGCTTTTACCGAGTGCTTTGAGTTCCATGATTTAAAGGCAAATTAGCGAAAATTAGGGGTGGAGTCAACGGGGGGCTCGGGTGGGGCTTTTTCGGCTGGGCCGTTACGGCGGTTTGAACCTGGCGTATTCGGCGGGTTCAACCTGGCGTTTTTTCGACGGAGCAGTTACGGCGGATTGAAACTGGCGTATTCGGCGGGTTCAACCTGGCGTTTTTTCGGCGGAGCGGATACGGCGGTTTGAACCTGGCGTATTCGGCGGGTTCAACCTGGCGTTTTTTCGACGGAGCAGGTACGGCGGTTTGAACCTGGCGTATTCGGCGGGTTCAACCTGGCGTTTTTTCGACGGAGCGGTTACGGCGGATTGAAACTGGCGTATTCGGCGGGTTCAACCTGGCGTTTTTTCGACGGAGCAGTTACGGCGGATTGAAACTGGCGTATTCGGCGGATTCAACCTGGCGTTTTTTCGGCGGAGCCGTTACGCCGGTTTGAACCTGGCGTATTCGGCGGGTTCAACCTGGCGTTTTTTCGCCTGAGCAGGTACGGCGGTTTGAAACTGGCGTATTCGGCGGATTGAACCTGGCGTTTTTTCGACGGAGCAATTACGTCCGGTAGACGTGGTGGACGGCCTAGCCCGTTTCATGTCTAAGCGCTTCGTTTGTCATCGGGTGCTGATTAAGCCTCTTTGCGACACTGACAATAAAAGTTAGCCTCTTCCCGCAACTCCACAATAGCCGGTGGACACATGGTAAGTTTGCTCATGACAGCATCCCCCATTTGCAGAGCCTGGACGGCAAAAGGACTGTCCTCTCGTGCTAACAGAAAGGCCCGACGAGCCGCCTCACGGCCGTAGCCGACCTTCCACCAACCGGCGATTTTCTTGAGGTCTCGATGATAGTCGAGGAGAGAGTCCATAGCGCCGGAAAAGTCTCCGGCAAGAGTCAGAGCTTCGGTGAGTTCCCCCCGTTCAGCCACCTCCTTATCAGAGGAGAGATGGAGCTCCAGGATGCGACGACTGAATCCAGCGGCCTCGGCATAAAATCCCCGCTTCATATGTTCATAGCGTAGGGCAACCAACTCTTCCCAGGTGTCGGGAGCCTGAGCCCTCCACTCATCAAGTACCTCGTCGGCCAACTCATGCAATCCGGCATTGACCAGCCGACGGTATCGGTAGTCGATGTCGTGCTCTTCCCAAGGTGTTTCAAATCGTGCCGCCAGCCGGGCTCGCCAACTCTCAACCAGTTCTTCGGAGAATTTTCTCTCCTCCAAAAACTCCAGCAGTTTCTCACGAGACTCACCGCCGCTCTGCTCAAGGTATTCGCTCAGCCGCGACACACCGCAACTCACCACAAACTCGGCATCAAACCCGCAATGACAATCGAAATTGGCCCCCTTGGCCCGAAGAAATAAATCACAGTCCGCGGGAACACGGTGCTCTGAAAGAAACCAGGCCACCGTGGTAAGCTCCTCACTCAGCCCCTGAAAAGGGTCCAACTCGGCCCGTAAAACTTCTTGCTCCATCAAAAACCGCAAGAATTCGTGAGACGCCCTCTGTTGGCCAAACTGAATCCCAAGAATCACCCGAGCACGATGGGTCCGATGAGTATCTCGCCAGTCCACTCCACTACCTTCGGGCCAAAAGACGAGTTCGCTCCGATCGCCAAAATCGCGAGCCAACTGATGAAAGTCAGGACCCATCCCCTTAAGGCACTCCCCAAGTCTTATGCCCCTGCACCGTCAACCGATACCCGTGCTTCAGGCAAGTCTCCACACAAGCCAGCATATTGGCCTGGTTGCGCTCGGGGTCTTGTTCATCAAGCGGCATGCAATAGACGGTGTGTTGAGCTTGAGGCCGATAGATCCGAGCCGTGGCCCCTTCTACTTGAGTGGAGGCCACGGGCAACCCGTCATCCTCATCCTGCTCCCCTGCCTTGATCACGTACTTCAAAGCGGTCAGCCGCTCCACCATACGAGGATGAAGCTTAGGCGTTTTAGGCGAGCATACTAAAGTGATGCGAGGATCGTCGGGCAACTCATCGAGCCACAGAGTGCCGTTGGTCTCCACCTGAACCTGCCAATCCCGAGCCAAGCACTCTTTCACAAAGGGGACAAGATTCTGACGAAACGGCTCGCCGCCGGTAATGACCACCAGACGGCAAAACTCAGGCCGCTCACTCTCAACCTTCTCCATCAACTCATCCAAGGACGGCTTCCAGGCCGAGCTCTCAAAGTCGGTATCACACCAAAAGCAGCGAAGGTTGCAACCGCCCAGCCGCACAAAAACAGAGGGGAAACCGGCGAACGGCCCCTCCCCTTGTAGGGTGTAAAAGACCTCTTGAATCCACAGCTGGGTGCCGTCAGTCACCTCTTGTTGGCGAACAGGATTGCGACCCTTCAAGAAAGACTCACCTCGGCACTGCAGTTGGGCGTCTCTTTGAGAGTCACCCGAACGATGCGAACTCCGGTGCCTTCCAGCATCTTCGGACTCACTTCGTTCAACAGGTAATCGGCCATATTCTCGGCCGTGGGATTTGAGGGCAGAAGAAAAAGTTTTTGGGAAGACAGACCCTTGATCGCCTCAATGGCCTCAGTGTCTTGCTCAAATAGAATCATGGCGTGATCCCAATGTTCATCGATCCAGCTGCCCAACTTCTCTTTGAGCACTCCGAAATCGATGACTCGGCCCAGATGATCGAGGTTCTCGGCAGTGGCGTGGAAGAATGCCTGATAGTTGTGTCCATGAAGTCCGGCACACTTATTCTCATGACCCATCACTCGATGTCCGGCGCAAAACAGAATGCGCCGGGTGATTTCCACTCTAGACGGCATTTTGAATTCCCTCCAAGAGCGGGTCGACTTTACCCGCTTGGTCGAAGCCTCGCGCTCTCAACAAACAGGAGTGGCACTCGCCACAGGGTGGAAATTGCCCCTCATAACAGGTGTGAGAATGGGCCAGAGCTTCCCAGCAACCGGGAAGCTCGGCTGCCAACTCCACGGTCTGCTTCTTGTCCAAAAAGAGAAGAGGCGTCTCAATCTCTATTTTTCGATCCAGCGCTTCGGCGATAGTGGTCTCCATGCTCTTTATGAAACTCTCCCGACAATCGGGATATCCCCCGAAGTCTTCCTGGGAGACGCCGATGACCAGGGAATCGCACTCCTCCACGTAAGCACGACTTGCCGCCACCGACAGAAAAAGCATGTTGCGGCCGGGAACGAAAGTGTCTTCCAACCCCCCTGGAAGAACATCTACACTCTCGTAGTGCTCCACCTGTCGAGAATGATCGGTGAGTGGACTGGTTCCGGTGAAGAGAGGCCCCAGATTCACCACCTGCTGCGGCACACCGGCAAGCCGGGCAACCGTCTCCGCACACTCCAACTCGCGCCGGTGGCGCTGACCGTAGTCGAAGGTGAGACAAACAACCTGCTCGCTGCGAGCCAAAGCCCAATACAAACAGGTAACGCTATCCTGTCCCCCGGAAAGAATGACCATACGTTTCATTGCCGCCAAGCCTTCCATCCCATACCCTCAGAGGCCTTTCCCTCAAGGCATGAACGAATATTTTAACCCTGAAAAAACTCTTAAAGTCGTTCCGTCAGTAGTTAACATGTTGTTTACCCAATTGATACGTTTTGTCCCCATACTGCTAATATGCCCTCTTCTCCACTGCTCTTGAATCATCCGACAAAATTTGAAACAAAGACGCTGCCGGTAAAAAAGGTCAAAGACCCTGAACAGCAGGCGTCTCACAAGCTTGACAACAAGATCCTGGAAACTCAGTCTAAACTGGTCAAAGACGTTGCAGAGGATAAAGTCAGTCTCTCTCAGTTCTGCGAAACCGTTGAGGACCTCAACGACGTGGCCACTCTGGCCGCCCACTTTCGCCCCGACGGTTTTAGTTACAAAGAGCGCGCTCAACTGGAAGCGGTTATGCTACAGGTTGGGAAAGGCCAACACGGCAAATGTGAGCCTCAAATGAGGGCCCTCTATCAACAGATCAAGAGCGGCTCCCTCAAGGCCGACGAAGCCGTGGAAGAGCTGAACTGGCAAACTCAAAAACGCTACGGAGCCGTCGTGGCCGAGCGAAAAGGCAAGGTTTACTCCGAG
>JYMV01035405.1_pt1 | contig 14361 bp, 14 predicted proteins | sample 338911 | NCBI WGS metagenome assembly JYMV01 (sample SAMN03354496, study PRJNA234377) | hydrothermal vent metagenome | biome: Deep sea; feature: Hydrothermal plumes at the Eastern Lau Spreading Center, Western Pacific Ocean; material: Seawater | place: Tonga | collected 2009 | depth 2000 m m
GTAAGTGGAGCTTCTACAGTAGGTGCTGGCGTTGATGGCAGTGGCTATGCACACGTTATGTCGCAAAGTAAAACAATGCCCATGGGTCTGCCGGCCATGCGCACATCTGAAGCTCTAACAGAACCTCAATTTGCATTCAACTCTGGCGGTATCTATGAGATCGCCTTTCCAAAAGGCTTTTCGCTTGCAGACAAAGCTGATGCAATTGCAGCAAAGAGTTATGCGGATATGATCCACTTCGATCGAGGAGCACTCGATGCAGCCAGCAAGTTTGAACGGAATGCAATCGGTTTTGGTTCTCGAAAAATCATTGCCGACACCACTCCGGATCAAGCACAGCGATTTGCGATCAATGGCGCAGTAGATTTCACAAAAGGCAACCCTGGCAACAGATACACCGAGTTTTTGAAAGAGCGTTTCGGAAGTTACGAGAGCTTTCGCGACATGGTGCGTAGCGTACTGACCTCCTAAAAAATGTGTCCAATCGATGTCCAAAAGACGGAGTAATCTGCAAATACTGACGCAGGTTACTAAAAATGTTGCGACCGCTCATGGCTTTGCTTGAGAGCACTCCGGCTCTTTTCCGAGGGGCGGACGAAATCACTTCGGTTGGTTCCAAACTGGCAGATGAAGCGGCAGAACTTCTTACTTCCGCACCCAAAATCGTTTCAAAGACAGATGATACAGCCCAGCTCGCGCTCAAGGAGACACGGCAGGCAGAACTCGCAATTGAAGGTGCAAAAGCAACTGCATCAAAGTATGCACCGGTATACGAGCGAGAAGGCAATCGCCTGTTCTTCACGCAGCAGAAGTTAGACCGTCTGAAACTGACGAATATAGAGACCGCACCTGGTCTCGAAACACCACAAATCAAGCTATTTCCAGATGCTCCACCAAAAGTGACACTCCCTGTTGATGCAACTGACATTACAAAGGCGAATGCAGTTCTAATTGCCGACTATGCCAACGTGATTCATTGGAGTGATGAAGCGCGTGCGGCTGTGAGCATGATTGAAAGACCATCCACCACGTTCGCGAATCAATGGACGAAATTCCCTGCGACAGCTGAACAAATGGAACAGATGGCGGTTGAAGGAGCGACCGGTTATTTGCAGGGAATACGGAAAAACGCTTTTTCAGAATTTCTAAGTAAGAACTTCGGACGTTATTACTTCGAACGTCTATACCATGCAAGATCAACCGTACTCAATAACGTGCTCAGTCGATGAAGCTTTCGGCTTCACAGTATCACGTGACAGCTCTAATTTCGTCTTTTGCTTGCATTCCGAAAACTTGTGTTTTTCGCAGTGAGTGCAATAGTGATCTTTGGAAACCCGATGCGGGTCAACAACTGCCACTGGCGGGTCTAGGCGGGTCTAGAAGAACATCGAAGTAATATTCGCATACCAGCCAGAGAATAAAGATGATGATGTTGTCTTTGCCGTAGTTTTTGTTGTTGACGAGTTTGCAGCTTTCCGGACCGCAGCAAAACTTAGGCCTTTATATGTGGTGCCCGCCTTCAGTTGCCGCCTCAGACCCTGTCTTAGCGGTCTCGTTACTGACCAAGAACGGCTCTTCAAGATGTCCTTTCGCATTCTGCGCAGATAACGCAAATACTGGTCTTGCTGATTGCCGTGATACTCTTTGACTGACGGTTCCGGCGTTTCCGTTGTAGGATTCATGGCTCGGCGCAGCTCGCGGAACATGCGAGTCGAAGTCCAGGAGAAGCTGCTCAAAAGTTTTTGCAAAACAGCCTCAGAACGTTTTATTGCCAACTCTTTCTTCAATACTTCGAAGCGATCTTTCGCAAGGGAGAATTCACCATCTGGACCAACGCCATAACGACTGAATTTTGCGTTCAACAAAAGTGAGTGAAACAAAGCTTCCTTGACGCCTTCAAAATCTTGCTTGCGCATGACGGCTTTTTCATGCAAACCGCGCTCTGAAGCACCGAACGTATCGACAAGATAGTCCACATGAATGGCGAAGTTCCGCATATTCTGCTGAACAAAGTCATAACGCGTCTTGCCCGTGTCTTCAATTTCGCCTTCCACAGAATAAGACATGTGAATTATGTCGGACGCATGCCACAGTTGAAGACCATTTGAAGCAGAGGCACCATCTTTGTGTTTGCGGAAGGAGGCAAGCGGCTCGTTGATGAAAACATAGTCGCCGTTGCGCAGCAGACGAAGCCAATATTCGAGGTCACCTAGTTGTCGAAGATCGGTTGAAAAACCGTAGCTTGAATGCTCGCTGCGGAACATCACGGTGCATGGTTCGCCAATAAAGTTTTCCAGAGGGAATAAACTGCGTGCCACCACTTCTGTTCGCGGTATCACAACTTGTCCAGGAAAAAGATCCGCAGGCGAGATAAGTTGCTCTCCCGAGAGTTCCTTACCATCACCGCCGATGATGCTTCGACGCGTGCTGACTAATGCAACATCAGGATGTGCGGAAAGAACTCTCGCGCATTCAATGAGCATGTTTGGCTGCCAAAGATCATCCTGTGCAAACGGTTTTATGTACTCGCCCTGACAGTTCGCAATGCACTGATTGTAATTGTGGAATAAACCCAGCCGTTTTTCATTTTTCCAAAAACGAATACGTTTGTCTTGCTCTGCGTAGCGCGCGATGATCGCTGCGGAACTATCGGTAGAGCAATCATCCGAAATGAGCAATTCAAAGTTGCTGTATGTTTGCGCCAATACGCTTTCAATCGCTTCGGGGAGAAACTTCTCACCGTTGAAGACTGGCAGACAAACTGAGATTAGCTTTTCCATTATCCTGCTTAGTTAGAACCTGGTTTGCCTGTCGAAGCAACCTCTTTGTGTCTGATACCTGCCTTCGATAAAGGCATCACGGGCGGTGCACCTTTTGACGGTGCCGTGCGTACAGTTGTTGTCGCTGCTCCGGGCTTGGCTGTTAGAACAGTCGCAGCATTAGGATGGTCCAGTGCGTATTGCAAATCTTTGACAGCCTTAGGCAATGGAGGCGGGGCTGGTGTTTTACCTGCATAGAGAGCAGCTTCGAGTTGCGCTGCTGTTTCCTTGCAATACTTCGCCTGCTTCTCTTTTCCATCCATACTCAAATACAACGAAGCTGTCTGAAAATCACTAACCGCTTCCTGTAGTTGCCCATTCTGTCTGCGCGACTCTGCGCGTAAGAAAAAGAGACCGGAAGACTTAGGCGATATCTCTAGCGCCTGATCCAAACACTTCTGCGCACCAACGAAATCCTTGGCTTTATAAAGACGATAGCTCTTTGTGAGCAACGCATTTACTTTTGAATCCTTCGCCGGTTTCGCTTGACCTTCGATGCACGAAAAACTGACAGCTATGCCAGCCGCCAGCAATATGTTTGATACACAACCAATAACCCGTGATCTCAAGCGCTCGAAAGCCGTCCCAGTTGTTGTTTTGACTATACTAGAATATTCGATTCTTCATAACTTTTGCTGCTTTTGAAGAGGCAATTCACATGGTTTTGATTATTCATCCTTTATGCTTGTACATCCCAAAACCGGTTATTGAAGCCAGAGATGGCAGATAAACAGATACTTCCAATATTAGTAATGTCCAATGGACGCAGCGGCTCGACCATGCTCATGCAGTTGCTTGGGCTCGATCCGGCATGTTTCTTTCCAAAACTTGATCCATACGAAATCCGGTATTTAACGTACATATGTAAGATTGCAGCGCTTTGGCGTCGATGCGAGTCGGTCGGCAATGACTACGTGGACACTTACTATCACTGGAAATTGCCCACTGTTGCGGCAGCACCATGGGGTTTGCGCGGCATGTTTCCTGAGGATATAGCCGGATTTCCAAAGGACAAAGATGTGCTTCTTCAGCTTTGGAATCAATTGTTGCCTTCCATTGCAGCGCAGCAGCCAGGCGCGCGCTACTACGTTGAGAAAGCGGCGTATTGGATTGTTCCTATGCTCAAGCAGATTACCCAATACTATGCAATCGATCTCTTCCGAGATCCGCGTGATGTGTTCATTTCAAGAACAAAGTGGATCAAAGCGCACAACAATCCAATCGCATGGAATCTGACGGAGGACACCGGTGATTTCCAACACGCACTTAACATGTGCCGCGGAATTAGCAATCATTTTGAAAACTACCTTGTGCGCAAAGATGTGCGCAGCACAATCCTTCTTAGATACGAAGACCTCATCATCAATCGTCGAGAAGCGCTCAAGAAGGTAGAAGACGCGTTGGAAGTGAACCTTGAAGGCTCCATCGAATCCGACATGCGACCAGAGCACGTAACAGCCAAAAGCGTGGAAGCATCCATTAAACGCTACAAACATGAGGGTATGCCCGAGGTCGTTCGAAAGTGCTTGGAAGCAAACTTGCTTGAGGCCTTCGAACACTTTGGCTACGAGGATTTACCGGAAGTTTCGTCCCCAGAGGAAAACGGCAGATACTATTTCGACCGCCGCATGATCAACGACGGATTCAAGAGCGATGATGGAAGGCTCGTGCTGACGGGAGATCGCGTAACTGTCGAACTTAAGGGAGAACAATTCCAATTCGGCTTGCCGATTGATGCGTTCGATGCAGAGTCGATTGCAGAAGTCTGGCTGTGCGCAGCCGGTATCGCAGGTAGTCGCTTTTCGCTCTTCTGGCGCGCAGAGGGCGAAGAATTGTCGGAAGAAAGAGCCATTCACCTTGTGTATTATCCCGGCGAACACTACGACGTGATGTGTTTTCCCGTCACTGAACACCCGAAGTGGAAAGGCAAGATTAAAGAGCTGCGATTCGGAGCTTTCAACGGACCAGGTCCAAAGGTAAAACCTAACTCACTCTTTCTCCGTTGGGTTCACCTCGCGAAGGCAAAGCACTGCTTCGAGTAGCGCTTCTGGCGTGGGGGCGCGTTGCACGCGCCAGTTTTATAAGGTTGTATGCAATGCAACCCCATGCCCTAAAGCCGGCGGGAAGGAAGCCGGTGGGAAGCTGGTGGGAAGCTGGTGGGAAGCCGCGGTCCCGGTCCGTCTGTTCAACGAGCTACCAGCACTTTCCGGCAATTTAAGGAATAGCAGGAGCTTTTCGATGTCTGCTACGTCATCGCCTTGAATACCTGAGGACAAAAACTTGAAATCACTAGCAACCCTACCCGGCACAATGCTCGTCGCCGTCATGCTTTGCCAGCCTGGCGCCATGGGGAATAATTTGACGCCTTCCCAGGTAGATGAGGCGGAAAAGCACGAAAGCAGCACGCCCAGAGCCGTCGTACGTCGGGACCCCGGTCAGAGAAAGTTCGCCCTCACCCTCGCAGGCGGCGGAGCCAGAGGAGCAGCCCACGTCGGCGTACTTAAGGTGTTGGAAAGAGAAGGAATAAGACCGGACTTCGTTTGCGGCAATAGCGTTGGAGCGATGATTGGCGGACTATATGCGGCTGGCGTTCCCGTCAGTGAGCTCGAGCGGCTGGTGCTGTCCAAAGAGTTTCAAAAGGCTTTCTTTCCCATCAATCGAAAACTCAAGGTATTCACCTACGGTTTCAAGTACGCATTGGCACGCTCAGTGCTTTTGCATCCACAAATCGGTCTCTATAGCGGAAAATCGCTTAGTAGCTTTGTGCAAAAAAATCTTCCCAAAGGTGTGACCAACATCGAAGACATGCCGATCCCCTTCGCGGCTGCAGCAGTGGACTTAGTGACCACCAAAGAAGTCTGGCTAAGCAAAGGCGATCTGAGCCAGGCTATTCGCGCGAGCAACTCAATACCCGGCTTCTACAGACCCCTGAAAGTCGGCGACCATGTGCTTGTCGATGGGGCGCTAAAGTCAAATCTGCCTACAGATATTGCAGAAGCGCAAGGCGCGCCTTTGGTTGTTGCGGTCAGGCTTCAAGCATATTTGGACCGTGTTGAACAAAAGGAGTTCGACACCATTTTGGACTATGGAGATCGGCTGGTCAGCATCATGCTGGCCGATGGTGAAGCACAAAGCCTAGGTGATGCGGACGTTCTGATTGAGCCCAAATTGCCCTACATGAGAACAACCAGCTACAAGAAGGAAGCCCTGCAAAAGGCGATTAAAGAAGGCGAAACAGCAGCAGAACGAATGTTGCCCAAACTGTATGCAACAACCCGGCGGCAGAACGCGCATGTGAAGCGGCAATCAGAGCTTTAGAATGAACTACAGAAACTCTGGACTCTAGAAAAATCCTGGCTCTAGAACTATGGAGCACTCTCTCAGTCAGCCAGTCGCTGTTGGCATTCGACTAGCCGTCTTTCAGAGAGAGTCCGATCTAAAAAGCAACCCTCTTCACACCGATGTTCCAAGCCTTCAAGCTTTTCGTACCAGTGAAGGGCTGTTGTAAAATCACCCAATTCAAAATGCACATGACCGTAAACCTGCACATCATGATGGTCACATTCGTTGAAATCCTCACTTTCGATAGCTCTCTCAAACCTTTCCTTTGATTTGAGCAAATAAAACTGTGGCTGTACCGCCTTCAGTGGATGGTCATAATAGAAGTAAGCGATTTGCTTTTCCCAAGAGCAATCGTCATCTGACGCTCTTTCAAACACAGCTTCGACATCTGCCGCCACGCGTACACGCTCTTCGAAACTAAGGTTTTCAGCGTCATTCATAACAGTCGCTCCCAAGAGAGTCCACGAATGGTACATTGACGGACAATAGGCGAGCTCCTCGGCTATGATGTGCTCGTATGCTTGGCACATACCACTCCAGCCAAGATGCTCGTAACAATCCTCGGCAAAAGACCTAAGTCTTACATCATCTAGCTCCTCTGGCACAAAAGTGTCAGTAGAGCTGAGGAATCTATCGATTAGCTGCGGCACTGTGTAGGCTTTTGCGTCAGTCTGCGCCCAGAATTGTTTGCTTTGCTGGCGCAGTTTCTCGTTTGATGCTTTTACTTCTCTTAAGCGTGCTTTAAAGCTTTCATCCATAGTTCTGCCAGAACCTCCATAAGCACTATCTTACGATCGCGAAAGGGATTTCACTAGGGAAACAGGCTATCGCTCAATTGTAGGGGCTGCATTCTTGCAGCCCACACGGCGAGGCGCAGCATCGCCAAAAATAACGGTCGCATAAAAAGCGACCCTACATTAGAACTGGAAGTAAATAAACGGCGGGATGTACTCCGCGCAGAAGATCCAGCAAAGCAATAGTGCAGCCGTGGCTGTTTGTAGTTTTACCCAGTAGGGCATCGGCTGGTAGAGGCGCTCGTAAAGCCTGACTACGTATGGACCGGATATCAGAATCACGATCATCGACAAACAAATTCCGACTTCGGTGAAATTGTCGACGCGGGCTGCTGCTGCTATTTCCTCGAAAAGCTTTTTGAATCTGATCAAGTGATCGAAGACTACTAGTTCGTTCTGCACGCTTGTTGAACGGAAGAACACTCCGCTCAACACAATTAGCGTGAAAGTCACGATGTGAGCAGCACAGACATATAGCGGATGATTGACGATAACTTTGTCTTTTGTCTTGAACAGCTTCTTTCTGAGACGACGCCATGCGTGATAGCCCGCGACGTTGACACCGAAGTACAAGCCGAGAACTACATAAATCCATCCGGCGCCATGCCAGATGCCCGCAACCATCAGGGTGATAAAAACATTGAGCATCGTGCGCGGGAGATATTTGCGCGAGCCACCCAGCGGAACATAGAGATAGTCGTGCAACCAGCGCGAAAGCGAGATTTGCCAACGCTTCCAAAAATCAGCCATGTTATCGGCATTGAGTGGATGGTTGAAGTTGATTGGCAGCTGTAGATTGAACATCAGCGACGCACCACGGGCAATGTGCGTGTAGCCGAGGAAATCGAAATATAATTGACCAGCGAACGCAAGAACCGCGGTGTATGTCCCAAGCACAGTTGCTGCCTCAGGTTTCGCAAAAACAGGATCAGCGATACCCGCGCAATTGTCGGCGATAATCAGTTTGAACATGTACCCCAAAACCAGCAATTCAAGCCCTTTGCCTACGCGCGCAAAAGCTGGATTTTGAATGCCGTCTTTGTACTGCGGCCAAAGTTCGTTGAATCTAACAATTGGTCCCGAAATCAAGTGAGGGAAGTACATGATGTAGAAGTTGTACGAGAGCCAGTTTGGCGCTGGTTTCGCACCACGATATACATCGAGCAAATAACTGATCGCTTCAAACGTGTAATACGAAATGCCCAGTGGCAAGAGAATTTCCAGGTGCTTGGGCATTGTGTTTGCAACACCTAGATACTTCAGCAAAGATGCGTTGATGTCGAGGAAGAAATTGAAGTATTTGAAGTAGCCGAGCACCAAGAGGTTGACGACAATCGCGGTCCACAAAGTCATTTTGCGGAACTGCGGAGACGCGTTGGCATAGAGAATTTTGCTGGCGAGATAATCGACAGATGTGGTCAGAAGAATGACGGCGACGAAGGGAATGCTCCAGGTCGCGTAGAAAACATAACTCGCAGCAAGCAACATTTGCCAGCGATAACGAGGCGGCAGAACGAGGAACAGTCCCCAGGTGACCAGCATGAAAATCACAAACTGCGTCGAGATGAAGTTCATTGCGGCGAATCGACCTCGACGGGGGCGTTAATTTCGACGGGAGACTTGGCGTTCACAGGCGTTTTGGAGTCGACAGGTAGCGTTGTGTCGACAGTTGGCTTCGCGTCGCCAGCTTTCTTGCCTATGAGCGGATCAAGGTGTGTCGCGCTGTTTGCCAACAATTGATCGGCAATTTTGTTTGAGATCTCGACAGAACCGATTGCGTTGAGGTGGTCTCCATCAGCAAAGTATTGCGCATTTTGGGTGATGTGCAAATCAATGAGGTCGACCTTTTCGAGCGCGGCGGCGCGTTGAAATTTCTTCGTCAGCTGCTCATCAGTGACGTGCATTTGCGCTGTGAATGCATCGCGCATTTTTGGATGCAATGGCAGCCAGAGCATCGTCATTGGGACCTGGCGGTATCTTGCAAAATCAAAGACTCTATCGAGCAAATAGTACCTTTCACGACTGCTGTTGAGTCCGTCATCCGGATTGAAATATTCAACCTGAACTTTGCGAATAGCGATTGACTTTTCCAACATCTTCGCGTCGTACACAGGATAGACAGGCGCCCAGCCTTGCGGCGAGATATCGTCTTGCACTGAGAAAACTTTTTTGCGCTCCCAAACAATCGGATTGGGCGAGAACACCATTTTGGGAATCGCAGTCAAACGCTGTTTGAGTATGGTGCGGAAGCGGACGAGATAAAGATGCTGCTTCATCCAGAGATCGAACTTTTTAAAAATCGGCCAGTTGCTCTGGGTGTTCTTGTAATACAGCGACTTACCCAAAGCTCCAACACCGAATGCATAATTCGGCTGCGCGGCAAAACCGCCTTGATTGCACTCGTAGACTATAGAAAAACGATAGGGTGACTTTTCGAGCGCATGCTGGAGAATGAAGAGTTCGTCTGAAGGAAAACTGCCTCCGCAAGCCAGATTACGAACTTCGACATCGTAGCCCTTGTCCTTCAATCTGCTTTCAATCAAATCGGTGTAGACACCACGGCTGGTGTGTGATGTTCCGAGGAAATAAATGCACGGCTTGTCTTTCGGCAATGGCGTAAGTGCAAGACGCATCTTCGCGTCCATTTCCTGATTGCCGTAAATTGCTGGTTTTGTGATGCAAATCACAACGCGAGCAAGAGCTTCGCAGAATGCCAACGCAACAAGCACCGCAGCAATTGCGATCAAAGTCCGTTTTGCCGTTTCGCTCCGACCGGGGGCGCGACTCGTACGCAAACGAACCTTGAAAACCTCCGGGTGACCTTTTCCCTCGCGGGAAAGATCAGCCGCAATCGGGCTGTTTGCGTTTGTTTCAGTCTCCACGGGCACTGGAAGAACTTCTCCGTCGAAGCCGATGTTTCAAGGCTTTTGGGATAGTAACATCCGCTACTGTCAACTTCATGACTGATGTCTTATACAGTAAAAAGCAGACAATTAGATCTGGGAAATTGCTTGGGCTACCGGCGTTTCGCTTTCTGTGCAATCACCGTGGAGGGACGGCATTCTTGCCGCCCGAAAAGGCGCATGCAATGCGCCGCTACACAACGGGCGCGTGCAACGCGCCCCTACGCTCCGCTTTCTGTGCATATCACCGTGTAGGGGCGGCATTCTTGCCGCACGCAAAGGCGCATGCAATGCGCCGCTACACAGGGCGCATGCAATGCGCCGCTACACAGGGCGCGTGCAACGCGCCCCTACGCTCCGCTTTCTGTGCATATCACTGTGTAGGGGCGGCATTCTTGCCGCCCGAAAAGGCGCATGCAATGCGCCGCTACACACGGGCGCGTGCAACGCGCCCCTACGCTTTTGAGCTATCGAATGGATGCGAGCGTCGGTTCTGCTGCTGCTGCTGCTGCCGCAGGCGCCATCTGTCCAGCAGGCACGCGCGTACTCTTGCCTTCACGCGTAAAGCCGGGATGGAAGATTCGCGTTATCCATGCTGGTTGAGCTGAGGTCATCGCGAAGGACATGATGATGTGGAACAGTGCACCATAGGTGAAGATACCGATGATCTGTGCCCCCGAAAGTTTGATAGGCAACGGGCTGAGCGGGGACAAAAGCATCAACAAAATCGTGATGGCAGCGTTTGCACCGAGGAAGATTGCCAGCGGCTTCAGTTGCTTCGCCGCTATCATTTTTGACGATGGGTAAAAGAGCCAGAAAATCACATGATAGAAAATAAAAGTCGATGGCGACAACGGACGAATTGCTCCAGCTATAACAAATGTCAGCCCAAGCATCTCGAAAATAGATGCATTCAACATTTGCTCGCGAGTGAGTGTTTTACGTAGCCTGAACAACTGGTAGATAAAAAGTGCAGTGAAGATTGCATAGCCTGAGTACAAGAAACCCTCTAAGTGCGGAACAGCCCGCCTGACGGCTCCAACAGCAGCAAAGTACGCAAACAAATTGGAAATCAACGATGCCATTCGAAGTGCTTTGGTTTCAGACCAAAGCTTGGGAAGCACGTTCTCGTACATTACGTAGACTTCACTAAACACGTGGTGAAATCCGAAACTGACGAACATCAGATACGGAATTTTGAGCGTGCACAACGTAAAAGCGCCGGCTGTCAACAACGCGAAATTGAGCGTAGTTTGTGGTCTTTTGACGACATCGACTAGATACTTTCTCGAATACGGAAATGCCAGCGTGTAGTGCGCGATAGTCAGGGGAATCGCGAATGCAGCGAACAGTTCATACCGAATGAAAGTCATCGGCACGAGGACGGCGACAATAAAGGCAACGAAACGCAGTATTAGATACGATGGCATCGCTTTTCCGAGTTTGAAAGGTCGGATTATAACCTGCTGCTTGAAACTCTTTCTAGAAAGAGAAACTACTCAACCATAAAGATTACTTGTGTGCCAGTATCCATGCAGCGTTGACCATCGGATGAAATCACCTTAAGAGAAAGATCGTGGCGACCGAGCCCGATGTGTTTCGCCGCGAAAACAGTCTCGAATCCAGTGCGACCCCAGCGCATCCGCGGACCAAAACTTTTGAGATCCGGCCTGCCCAAACCATATGCCGCGCGCATCAAAGGTTTTTCATCTACAAAAACCCAAACTGCAGCAGCAGGTTTCTTGGTGCGAGGGTCAAACGTCCATCCTCTGACCACTATGTCCGATTCCTTACCAACATGCCATTGACCTTGCTTGTCCATAACTCCGCTAGCGTGTGAGACCAAAGCAACCGGTTCTTTCGTGACAGGAAGGTGTGATGGAAACTTCTCGTGGCTGTAGTGAAATAAACCAATTTGCTCAATCTGCTTTTTGAACTTCCGCATCATCGATGGTTCTGGAAAAATTCGTTTCAGCATGTTGTCGCTGATCAATTCCTGATTCTCTAACATCGTCTTTTCACTGAGGCGAAGGTCGTGCCATATCTCTCCGAGAGAAATTCCAATCGTCAGGGACACATAGGTGCAACAACAAATGAGCGCGCCGACACATGCAGCATTTACCGAGGACAGCCAGCCGCGCCGATAGGTGTATACGGCAAGCACATATAATGCGGCAAGAATTAAAGCATTGCTCGTCGAATATCGTGAGCACAGAGCATTGAGAAAAGACTCGGGATGGCTCGGCGCGAGTGAGGTGTCCAACGCGAATCCAGCGCGTCCCCAGAAAACAAGTAAGTCAAAGGCGACTCCGAAGAGTATGATCATCCATGCGGTGATTGAGAAGCGATCTAGAATTCGCCTCTTGATGCAGATGAAGAATGTGAGCAACATTGTCGCGATGAAAAACGCACCCCATGTGACTGCGTTGGCGACGTCGTTGGCATAAATAGTGCCAAACGGTGCAATCAAAAACTTGATGCATCCCACAATATTTTCGCTCAAATAAGCGAGTTTGAACTTGTAGAAACTTTCGTGCCGATAAGTCGAAAAATAGAGAACTGCCACCACGACACAAAGGGCAATCCAAATCAGAATCTTCTTTTTCGCGACAGCACGTTCTTGCGGCAGAATTGCCCACTGCAAAATCAACGCGAGACAGCCTAAAGGTAAAGCAAGAAGTCCATTGCCGTTGCAATAGCAAGCGAGGAATGCAGCCACAAAACCGCCGTAAAACTTCCAATCGAGTGCCTTTGAGCGTTCAAGCAGAATAAGAGAAATGAGAAAAAACAGATTGACGGTGTAGATACATGTTTGAAACGCAAAAAGCAAATTCTCCCACTGGCGAAACGTGCACATGACCAAAGGAATAGGCAGCAATGCCAAAAGCGGCAGTCGCTGCGTTTTCAACTGCGCCCAAGCCCAAAACATCAGCAGTATGTTGGTAAGCGAATGAATCAAGACATTCACGTACATCATCGCGAGCCAGTTCCACGCAGTTGCAGCTCCGACGAAAAAGAGGATTAGAAAAGGAATCCCCATTTTGTGATCGTTGTGCTGATGATCAAGAAACTGCCACAGCGAATGGTGCTTGGAATTCAGGACAACGTGTCCCACTTCACTCATGAATGACCAGTCGTCCATATAGGGCATATTAGTGCCGAACATCGCGACATACCAAAAGCACGAGAGAAGCGGCAGCATAAGCACTGCCGCAGCGAGAAGGTTTCGTATATCTATTGTTTTCGCCGACATCGGCTCGCTAGCATATCAGAAGGCAGAGCGTGGGGGCCGGCGCCGGTTTTAGCGTGTGGCGTGTGGTTCTAGCGTGGGGGCGTGGGGCGTGGGGTTCTAGCGTGGGGGCGTGGGGCGTGGGGTTCTAGCGTGGGGGCGCGTTGCACGCGCCCGCCATTACCTTCCTGTCCCTCAGCTGCCTAATCCGCCCTCCTCTATCACCGCATATCCCCACAGGCGGCACCTTTCCGGCTGTCCAACCAATGTCCAACGGGTCCCCTAAGGTGTTAGTACCCGAACCACCCATCCCTTCCGAGGATATTTGCGATGCAAGCACTAATCGAACACATCTCCGTATTGCTTCAAAACAGAAACGCCGTCGCTATCGCCGAAGCCCCAATCGTCCTTCCCCAAGAAACACCGCAACAAATAGAAGAAACCACATCAGTCTGGAGCTTCTACTTCAACAGCTATTCGAAGAACAACACTGACTACAACAGCTAATCCTCGCGCCAAAGTCTCTCCCAAATTCATATCGAAGGAGCATCCTGATGGCACTCATCATGAGCGTGGATACACCACATCTTCTTTTGCAACTCTTTGGCGTTTGCTGCTTGTTCAGTATCTTCCAATACTGCGAGGTAGTCCTCAACAATTTAGACGAGCAGTATTAGTCGCGCGCCGCGCGGTCCGTCCAATTTCGATGTAGGGTGCGGCATTCTTGCCGCCCACCGACTTGTCTTCAGCATAGCTACAGAACAACGTGTCGCTCTCCGCTGTAGGGTGCGGCAGTCTAGCCGCCTGCAAAGGCGCATGCAATGCGCCGCTACAAGAGGCGGTCGACGCACGGCTTCGCCCCTACAATTAAACCTCGTCAGCGCCGGGACGCATCGCCATGAAATGAACAGTCGCGAAGCTCTTACTGAAATCAACTTTCGAGACTGTTCCAACCGGAATTGAAATGCGCCAGAAATTATCGAGCGGCATTCCGAGTGCATGAACCAGGACACTACGGACGATACCAGCGTGCGTCACAAGTGCAACGCGTTTTCCATCATACTGTTCGATAATCTCCGCAATGCGCGACTTCGTACGCTCATACATATCTTCAATCGACTCGCCGCCCGGAGGACGCATGCGAATCGGATCAGCCGTCCACGCCTTGTATTCGTCCGGCGAATTCTTCTTCAAATCAAGATATGTGCGACCTTCCCAATTTCCCACGTGCCATTCGTTCAAATCCTCGACGCGAAGAATAGGAATATTCGTTT
>JYMV01010992.1_pt1 | contig 14357 bp, 12 predicted proteins | sample 338911 | NCBI WGS metagenome assembly JYMV01 (sample SAMN03354496, study PRJNA234377) | hydrothermal vent metagenome | biome: Deep sea; feature: Hydrothermal plumes at the Eastern Lau Spreading Center, Western Pacific Ocean; material: Seawater | place: Tonga | collected 2009 | depth 2000 m m
ATAAAAACTTTTTCTCATCATCCCAAATCCTCAAACGATACTTGTATTATATTCAGCCCCCAGAATTGGTTATAGACTATGTCTTCCAAAAAAACTTAAATTATTTTATTTTCAATATTCACTTACAACGCATTTCAAGGTTTGGGATGATGAGAAAAAGTTTTTATATCAAGAAATAGATACAAAAAGCATCTTTTTATTATCTCAACTAACATTGGGAGTGAAAATACCTGGTCGTCAAAAGGACGTATTGGATAGAATAAAAAGAATGAAGGGTATAAAGTAATAGCATGCCACAGGGTGATCAAAAAAAGAAGGTAGAAGAGAGAATAAAAAGACTAAGATCTATTTAACACTTCATTTTCTTCAGAGAATTATTTAAACAAATGCCCCACATTCGTGGGGTTTTTTGTTTAAAGGGGGAGCATTACACTCCCCCCATTATCCTATAACACGAAGTCCTCAATCTCAGTAGTCAACAGTGGAGCATAGTGCCTCTCTGTAGTAGTTACTGATGAATGACCAAGCAGCTTACTCACTTCATAGATAGGTCTGCCTTGCCTGATTAGATTGTAGCCAAAGGTTCTACGCAGATCATGGAATCTTGCATTCTTAATACCAAGTCTTCTTACCTCTTTCTTAAACTTGTGTGAGACATAGCTCTTAGTGTAGTTCCAAAGGGTATCAAGGCTATTAATTATCTCTTGAGCCTGGGTATTCATTTTCACCATTCTAAGCCCACTTTTACCATTAACGACTATGTATCCATCTTTCAATTGATCTCTCGATAAAGAGCGTATTTCACCACTCCTGGCACCTGTATAATAGGCGAATCTGATGAACTGATTAAACTGCTCATCCTTAGCATTATCAAAGAGTAATTGGAGTTCTTTTTCATTGAATACCCTGTGCCTTGATTCACCAATTGTGTCACCTTCAAGCTTGAATGCCTTCTTTACTAATCCTTGTTTCAATCCCCAATTCCAGCAAGCATTTATAGTACGGACAAAGATTGCTCTGCTTGTTGGATTGGTTAGTAAGGGTTTACCAGATTGGTAAGATTCAAAGACATAATCATTCAGCTCCTTTGTCCGCTTTGACCAGTTATGATCTGCTTCCAGGTAAAGCTTTACCAGCTCATCAAAAGGTACATCCTTTGTAGGTTGTTTTACTCCAGACAACTGGGAAAGAAGCTCCAGTTCTACAGCAGGCTTTAGCTTCCATGCTATCCTTTTATCTTTAGTCCTAAGGCTCCTGGTGATCCTTTTACTGCCAATGGAAGTGGTGATATACCAGATACCACGGTTCTTGTATAGTGTAGCCATAATCATCCTCCTGATTATGACCGTTTCTGCTACATATATACTTGCATTTAGGCTACCACCGACGGTAGCGCACCTGCTTTGGGAGCAGGGGGTCGGAGGTTCAAATCCTCTCACCCCGACATAACATCTCTCTGACGGAAGCCCTCGTTTTAGGACGGGGGCTTTCTATTTATACAGTTAAACAGTATTTTTGATTAAGTAGTCAAATACAGTCAAATACAGGTCAAATAAACCCAAAAGCGGGACACACTTTTGCGGGACACACCCCCACCCACCCAACCTTTGGGGGCACCCCCCTGTTTATATGTTATATGCCACTCTCACACCAAACAGGGAAAAAGGTTCGTTAATTGTATAAAAGGTGGATTTAGAGTAAGTTTTATCTGGCTTTTATAGGAGAATGATATGAAAAAGACAGTATTACTTATAGTTCCTCTCTTGTTTATTGGGTTGGCTTGGGGGCAGGATTGTACTGCAGATGAGTGTATCTGCCATTTCACATCAATTAAGAAAACTGAAAGACAGGGGAATTGTACAAAATAGAAGAGAAGGATCGACCATCTATTACTCAATAAAAGAAAATAAATTAGATTCTGTTTTACAGTTTTTCAAAGAATTTAATTATTTACCAACAATGGAAGGGGTTTAAAATGGTAAAATTAACATCTTTTATAATGATTCTAATTTCTGCTGCGTTCTCTCAGGTTTATGACATAGGAGACCAGGTTACATTAGAAGATCAAATGACTGAATTTGAGGTTTGTTATGGGGATTATCCTTCAGAAAATTTGAAATTAGCAGATTTTAATGGAGAATTGAATGGAGGTAATTATGCGGTAACATTTATTGCTCTTCAAAGTGGAACGTGAGATGGATGAGCTGGTATAGCTCCTCAGGTTGAGGAGGTAATTTTAGAATTGAGCGAACATGAATTTGTTCAAGCTTTTTCAACTGTCTACTTTCCCACTGGTGCATTTACCTGTGAAGAGTGGGGAGAATTAGGCGAATCTGGAGTACCTGTTTTGATTGAGACCTTTACGATGTATTCCTGGTTTATGTATGATGGATTTCCAGAATTTGTCATTTTAGATCATAACATGACGGTGTTTGATAAACCACCTGAATTGGACCCTGCATATATAAATGAAAGGATCCAGGATGCTTTAAACAACTGTAACCAGTGCAATACTTCATGGAGTGTGCAAATTAATTATAATGAAGGTTGGAACCTTGTAGGTTTACCTGTTGGTGTTGAAGATGCTTCGTACAATATTTTATTTCCTGAATCAATTGAAGGTACACTGTACTCTTTTAGCGGTGGCTATAATCCTGAGATAATCCTAATCCATGGTGAAGGTTACTGGTTAAGATTTATTTGGGCAGGCAGTACCACTATTACCGGGACTCCAATTAATGAACTCACGATCAGTTTAAGCGAAGGATGGAATCTCATAACAGGGACATCCAATCCTTTAAATATATCTGACATACTGGATCCGAATGGAATTATCATTTCCGGAACGATTTATGGTTTTACACCAGGTGGCTACACAAATGCAGAGATTATAGAACCGGGGAAAGGATATTGGATTCGGTCAAATAACTCAGGAACTATTATTTTATCAAGTAATTAATGGATTTGGGTAATGCAGTTAGTTTTGATCAAGAAGTAGTGAAACGACTAAACAAAGATCTACCCTGAAAATTGAATAAAATTGTTTTAATTATTTTCTGTATTTGTATTTCATTTGCACGAGAGAAAAGTGACTCGTTATGTCAAAATCACATATTAGAAAAATATCGCTCCACAATCCACGTGATTTCACATGTTGTTGTTCCAACGGGAATCGCTTATATAATGAAAACAGAAAATAATTGGAAAAATAGAGCATTGACTTATTTTTCAGCAAATTTTGTTGATATTGATCATTTTCTTGCGCAACCGGTTTATGATCCCAATAGATGCAGTATTAACTTTCACCCCTCACATTCTGAATATGCCTTATTTGGATTTAGTCTTTTAGCATTAAATCCCCAGACAAAAGATTTAGGGACAGGATTATTAATCCACATGGGACTTGATTACATAGATTGCGAATTGATGAAGAAAAATAATTCAATTCAAACTGACACATTCAATGAATACACCTTATTGCATTTTTTGTTCTGGTATGGGATGGGAAAATATACCGATCTCCGAACCGACGATATGTTTGCTATCTCTATGGTGTGGGAAGTCGCTGAATTCAAATTACCTTTTGAGTTTGCCAAAGAAGACTGGATGAATAAGACGGTTGATCTGATTTCAAACTATTTAGGGTTTATGTCAGGGAGAGCAAATTAATCTACTTATTAAAAATTGAAAAAGCCTATTCTCACAATCGATGCAGGTACAAATTAACTTTACAAATAGTGTAGTAATTAAAAAAAATACCGGGGACGTTAGCACTGGGAAAATTGTCTGACATGCAGGAATACATCTATAAATCGCATAATAGGAAAACTATATAAAAGTGAAAATGTACGCACAACTTTTTTTAATTTTGCTACTCGGTTGTACACCCGTATCAGAAAAAATGGGGTTGTCGGAAGTTCAAGAATTTATCCGGAAAGGTAGCAGTCAGGCAGTTCCAATAACAAGTGTTCTTAGTCAGGAGATGATTGCAAAAATTGATTCGCTGCTTTTGGGAAAACTTACTTTGGATGCAGCAGTTCAGATTGCTCTTTTGAATAATCCATCTATTCAGGTGATTTATAAGGATCTGGATATCGCCTATGCCGATGTAATTCAAGCTGGAATGCTGGAGAACCCAACACTTAACGCAACTGTTTTATATTCCGAAGAAGGTACAGGACAGCATACTGAGTTTTCAATCGAACAGAATGTGTTGGATATACTATTACTTCCATTAAGAAAAAAGCTGGCTCGTGAAGAATATAATCAGGTGAAATTACAGGTAGGAGATGCAGTGTTGGAGATAATCAATGAAACCAAAACAGCCTTTTTCATTCTTCAGGCTAACCAACAATTGACTGCTTTGCAAAAAGATGTATTGAGAGCTGCTGAAGCTGCAGAAGAGTTAGCTGCACGTCAATTTGAAGCCGGGAATATAAATACACTGGATCTTGCCAGCCATCAGGCAGCATTGCATGATGCAAAATTGGAATGGATGAGAAATGAAGCAGAATTATTTTCTAATCAGGAAAACTTACATAGACTCATGGGTTTAACTGGTGCCAATCCGAAATTAAATATTGAAGCTGATTTAAGTAAACTTCCATTGTCGGATCCTGATTTAAGCGATGTAATAAGAACAGCATTAGCTCAACGGCTGGACCTGGCGGCTGCGCGACAGGAATTGGTGATTTTCAAAAAAGCATTGTTTTTAGCACGAACTGAAGCTGTACCTGATATTTCAGGGAGTATGGTAAAGGAAAGCTCTCCGGACGAGAACCCACATGTTGGACCTGGTATTGAATTGGATATTCCCCTATTTGACAGAGGTCAGGCAAATGTTGCCAGGCTAAAAGCTCAACTCAGCCAAAGCAAAAAACAAATAGAAGTGTTGAAACAGGATATCCGTTCAGAAATTCGGATCATTCATAATCAAATGGATACAAAACGGAAAGCTGTTGAATATTACCGGGATATAATAATTCCGGTTCATGAAGATGTTGTCCAGGCCTCTCAACTAGAATATAACTTTATGTTACTGGGAGCTTACACTCTACTGCAGGTTAAACAGGACGAAATTAATGCCCGCCGGAATTATATTTTAACCTTGCGGGATTATTGGATTTTGCGAACAGAACTGGAGCGTGCTGTGGGTGCTGGTTTAATTAATATTTAAGTTAGTTATAACAAATCTTAATTTTTGCTTAGCTTTGTCATAAAAGGGGAAAAAATATGAGAGAAAAACACATCGGTAAAACAGCCCATCAGGCACTTCTTGTAGGTATTTTATTAATGTTATTGCAATTTACTGATTTACAAGGGAAAGACTTGCCCTATACTCCGGTTATAACCCCCAATGGTAGTACCCTCCCATGGAAAATGGTAGATGGTGTGAAGGAATTCCATTTGATTGTCGAAGAAATTGATTGGGAAATGGCACCCGGTATGACCATCAAAGCCTGGGGGTATAATGGACGAACTCCAGGTCCTACAATTGAAACGGTTGAAGGTGACCAGGTCAGGATACTGGTCACTAATAAACTGCCCGAACCTACAGCCGTTCACTGGCACGGGGTTTTTCTACCCAGCGGAATGGATGGTGTTCAAGGTTTAACCCAGCCGGGAATTCAACCCGGAGAAACATTTGTATACGAATTTACTCTCCGTCAGCATGGGACACAAATGTATCACTCACACGGTGATGAAATGACCCAGATTGGTTTGGGAAGTATGGGCTTTTTCATTATTCATCCCAAAGAGCGCAAAACCAAAATTGATCGGGATTACGCCATTTTCCTGAATGAATGGTTTATTGATCCAGGATCTTATACCCCTGACCCCAGTGTGATGACCGAGTTTAATATATTTACTTTTAACAGCCGGGCATTCCCTGGAACAGAACCAATAATTGCTCAAACTGGTGATAGGGTTCGTGTAAGAATTGCGAATGTCGCACAGGAAGCACATCCAATTCATTTACATGGACATTCTTTTCAAGTTGTTGCCACTGATGGCGGTGATATTCCTGAATCCGCCCAATGGCCGGAAACAACGGTTCTGGTAGCACCGGGGCAGACCCGGGATTTTGAATTTACTGCAGTTCCGGGAGATTGGGCAATGCACTGTCATAGGAGGCATCATCCTATGAATGCCATGGGGCATGATGTTCCCAATGTGCTGGGGGTTAATCAGGATGGACTGGAAGAAAAGATTCGGGAATTACTCCCAAATTATATGGCAATGGGCGAAGATGGTATGGCTGAAATGGCAGAAATGAACATGCAGGGACCCATCAATACTCTGCCTATGATGGCTGGCGAAGGTCCATTTGGAACTGTTGCAATGGGCGGAATGTTTACCATTCTGAAAGTTAGGGATGACCTTGATGAAGAAAATGTTGGCTGGTATCCAAATCCACCCGGGACTGTCGCTTCTAAAGTGAGCGGTGGAACAACAGAGCCAACTCAAAGTGAACAAATTTTTGTCTGTCCGATGCATTCTGAAATTCAACAGTCAGAGCCAGGCTCTTGTCCAAAATGCGGGATGAATTTAAAACCTGAACAGCAAAATCATTAGAAAATGCTGTAATGAACAACGAATTGCATTGTCTCCAAAACGGATAAGGTCACAATTCAATCAAACTTTACATCTTGCTAAATATCGGTGTTAAATTTTACATTTAGATAACGGATGAATCAAGCTAAGAAACTTCCGGTTATACTTAGTTGCGCTGTTTTCGTGTTAATCTTGACATCTTTTCCCCATGCGGATGCCTGTTCTGCACCGAACCTGGGGGCAGCGCATTCCGGTGCTCCGGGAGAAGTAAATTGTTCAGGCTGCCATTCAGGTGTTGCTAATACGGGACCTGGGACAGTTAACTATCTCATCGGAGATGGTTCATTTCATTACTCACCGGGTGGACTTTACACCCTTTTCCTAACTATGATGCAGGATGATGTCAACCAGTTCGGCTTTCAAACCACAGCGTTAAAGAACAGCAACAATTTAACCGCTGGAACGTTGATTCTAACAGATACGGAAAACACGAAGCTCCTCTACGGAAATAATCGGGTTTATGTAGGACATACAGTTTGTGGCGCTGACGCTTATCCAGTCGGTTCTAAGGAGTGGTCATTTCAATGGGAGGCACCAGAGTCAGACGTAGGTGATATCACCTTCTATCTTTCATCGCTCGCAGCGAATCACAACCATTCTTCCTATGGTGACGATACGTATGTTCAAACCATTACATTGAGTCCGCTTCAAAGCGTTACCTTGGAAATTGATAATGATGAGGGATGGAATCTGGTCGGGCTTCCACTTGAAGTAGAAAATTCTTCATTCGTTATTCTTTTTCCTGAATCAATAGAAGGGACTTTATACTCTTTTGATGATGGATATAACCTTGAAACAAGTCTCACCCAAGGTGAAGGATACTGGTTGAGATTTGATGAGGCTGGCAGTACCACTATTGATGGAACACCAATCAATGAACTTACTATCAGCCTAAATGACGGATGGAACCTTGTTTCTGGATTGTCAGAGGATATATCTATTTATTCTGTTTCTGACCCAGGCAGTATCATCATTCCAGGAACTTTGTACGGCTTCAATGAAGATGGATATATAGAAGCAGATATACTTGTTCCAGGTGAAGGATATTGGGTAAGAGCATTTGAAGCAGGTGAGATTACCCTGACGAGTGGAACATTAGCCAAAATTGCACCAAGAGACTTTAGTCTTAAAGGTAAAGCCAACAGCTTAACCGTAAATGGTATGGACTTATACTTCGGTGTTAAAATATCAGCAAGAGACAGGCTCAGTTATAGCTTACCTCCCAAACCTCCCTCAGGAGCCTTTGATGTACGATTTAGTGGTGATACAAAGATAGCAATGGACAAAGCCGAAATAGAGGTGATGAGCCCTTATGAAACCATTACTATCAGTTATGATGTGATTATTGATGCTGGAGAGCATATGAACTGGGTGCTTACCTCTGAAAGTGGTAAAGATTTTACTCTTGAAAGCACAGGTGAGATAATAGTACCAACAGAGGAAACCTTCACCTTAGAAAGAAAGGCTATTATACCAATTGCCTATACACTGCACCAGAATTACCCTAATCCCTTCAACCCAACCACAAGCCTACGCTACGACTTGCCAGAACAGGCACAGGTAATACTTACCGTATACGACTTAATGGGCAGGGAAGTCACTCAGCTGGTAAATACCACACAAGGAGGACCAGGTTTCAAATCAGTACAATGGAATGCCACAGACATACATGGCAAGCCTGTAAGTGCAGGAGTCTACCTCTACCAGATTCGTGCTGGTGAGTTTGTACAGACAAGGAAGATGGTGCTGTTGAGGTAAGAATTTCTTCTGGGGATCCCACCCCACCCAACCTTTGGGGCACCCCCCTGTTTATATGTTATATGCCACTCTCACACCAAACGGGTAAAAAGGTTCTTTAATTGTATAAAAGGTGGATTTAGAGTAAGTTTTATCTGGCTTTTATAGGAGAATGATATGAAAAAGACAGTGTTACTTATAGCATTGTTGATTGTGTTTGCCTGTGAGGATGAGGAGACTGCCCAATGAATGTCCCATTGATCAAGCAACCAAGTGCCTTCATTCCGCTGGCAATGTCGCTTGCCGCTCTATCCATGGTGCTTGGTCACGCTGCAATATTCGGCATTGTTCACGAGTCTGATAAGGGAACTGCTGCCCATATCTTTCAACTGCTCAAGTTAAAAATCGCTTCATTTTATGTACACTTTTTTATACTAAGGCCATTGTAAACATTTATTTATCCAATTAGTTTTCCCAGAGAGATTGAGACTATTAACTTGCTATCTAAATAAAAAATTGTTACATTAGTTTTCGTGTTATCAGATATCATATGGGGATATCAAATTAAGATAAACCGACAATGTGTTGAAATTACCTCTGTACCGGGAAAGAAAAGTGATTGTAGTTGTCAGCATGCTTACCAACCTGAATTATCATCTGATCCTCCGGCTCCAATTCTAACACCTTATCTCTACCACCTCAAGTCCTCACTGGTGTCAATTTTCACTTTTGAGCTTATTTTATCTTCTTTAATCTTTCCTACAAAACTGGAATCCGTTCCTATTTTCGCCCGTAAGTATAACAAATCCTGCCAGACCTGTCATGTGTCTGAACCAAAACTTAACGCTTTCGGAGAACTGTTTCGTGCCAACGGTTACCAGCTGCCGGGTACAATTGAAGATACGCCGCCCTGGTCAAAGCGCCGCGTTGATGTTGCAGGTATGCTGCATGAGATGGCGGTCGACAGGGTGATTCAGAGTAATATGGATGCAACCCCGCCGCCAGGTTTACCCCCGCGGGGTAATTATGATGTCAGGTCATTTCGTAATGCCGGCGGTCATCTCTGGTTTGGAGGAACCATGGGTAGTAACCTCTCCTTCTTTGCTTCTGTAGGTGTGGAACAGGAATTGGATGTACAGAACGGCCGGTTTGGTTCCCCCACCCACGCTCATTGGGAACAGGCGTTCCTGCAGTATAATAATCTGTTCAATTCCGGTACCGGAATGGCAAATGTAAGGTTTGGCTTATTTGAATTGGAAGTACCTTTCTCAAATCTCCGAAGACTTTCTTCGGCCCTGGCGCCGTATGAGGTGTACAACATCCGGGGGGTAAAAGGATCATTCCATTTGTCAGAACCACAAGTGGGCACAGCATTAAATGGGATCATTCATAACGGATTAAACTCAGTACGTTATGAAGTGGCAGTGGTAAACGGTACCAATGGTCATTTTGATTCCAATGTAGAATTTGATACTTATGGCCGTATCGCTGTATCGCGATTGTTTGATAATTTTCTTGGGTTGCTCAAGCAAGCCCGTGTTGGCGCTCTTTACTATTCGGGTACGCAAAATCTGAAGGATTTGCCCGGGAACCCCTACCCAACCAGTGCGATGCTTGATTATTGGAAAGATGAGTATGGGATTAATGTGCATGTCGATAAAGAAAACTCCAGCTTTTACCGTCGGGGGGTTGATTTTTCCATCGATTTCGAGCTGCCAAATTTCTTGTCTGTCGGTCCCCTAAAGTTACCATTCGGACATGCGATCAACATCTATGGGCAGTTCCTGGAAGGGCACGATGATGACATTGATATGACAGACCTTCTCATGCCCCTTCTTGGGGTTGATGAGGAAACAGGAGACCACGGAGGTCACAAAATATTGGATGGAAACAGTGATCATGATGATCACGAAGAAGAACATGATGAGCATGAATGGGTAGAACGGCCCTTCGATTATACCGGTGGTTTTATTGGTGCTGACGTGGTTGTTATTCCTGCAAAACTTTATTTCATCACTCGCTACGATTGGGTGGACTTGAGCAATCAGTGGGCCGATCCGGTGGACGGGGAATTTCCCCGTGAAAATCTCACTTTTTCAAGCGAATATGCAGCCCGTGGTGATGATATGCCCTACGGCATGACTGGCGCACAAGACCAGTATTCCCGCTATGTTTTGGGATTTCGCTGGCATCTGATCCAGCCGTTCACATTAATTTATGAATACGGGTATCAGGATAATCTCTTTGGTTTTCCTGAGCCGCCGCCATTGATGTATAATCCCGATTGGACAGCCGGAATGGGCAGGGTGGTCAATGTGGATTCCGATTGGCACATGTTTATGGTCATGTTTGCGTTTTGAGGATTCTGGCTGTGCTTGAAAAAAGATTCATATTATTTGTTTTTGTATCCACTTTTCTGTTCAGCCAGCAGGAGAATGATGTGTTGGAACTGGGCAAAAAGATTTATACGGAAAGTTGTGCTGTATGTCATGGAGTGTCGGGAAAGGGTGATGGTGTGGTTGCCGGCAATCTGGAAGTCAAACCACGTAATTTTACCGATGGCAAGTTCAAGGTTCGTTCAACGAGATCCGGACAGGTGCCTCTTGATGAAGATTTATACCGCATCTTAAGCCGTGGTATGGGTCACGATAATGCCATGCCCACCTGGTCTCATTTAACAGCTGATAAAAAACATGCAGTTATCGCCTATTTAAAAACGTTCGCACCCAAGAAATTCGCAAGACAGGCTCGGGCAAAAGTGGTCCCGGTTCCCCCTCGAAAAAAAAGCACAAGGGAAAGTATTGCTGCAGGCAAACAATGGTTTATAGATATTGAATGTACAAAATGCCATGGATTGAGTGGGCGCGCAGACGGACCCAGTACAAAAACACTGAAAGATACCTGGGGTAATAAAATTGTACCACCGGATCTGTCCAAGCCCTGGTTGTATATCGGAGGTTCGGAAGCGGAAGATATCTACCGCACATTATCAACTGGTTTAACCGGCAGTGCCATGCCTTCAGTGGAAGGAACTTTAACTGAAGATCAAACCTGGGACCTGGTAAATTTTCTAATGCATGAGTATATTGACCCTGGAAACAATGCACCGCGTTAGATCAAAAATTCAGTAACATCAAAGAGGAAAAGGAGAGAATCCATGAATAATAAAACTAAAATAATACTAAGCATCCTGTGTGCTGTTACCTTAGGGATGGCACAAACGGGAGGAATCCAAGTGAGCGTTATGTTCATGAACTACGACGCCGACTCAACTGCGAATATGATTATGGGCTATGCATGGGAAGGAGAAACTTGGGCAGAAGCTGAGGCTGCTGGTCCTGTTGATTCAATGGGTGAGATGTTCATGATTACCCCAGGTGACGGTATGATGGAAACCATTGACGTAACTTTCGGTGAACTTTCTGCTGGGAATTACTACGTTGGTGTTTTCGAGACGACAGAGATGGGTTATAACACGGCTATAGCTACACTCGGCTACTACGATGACACAGATGAAATGAACTACCTTGGTTATACCCCATCAGCCATCTCTGTTACTGCTGATACTGTAGCACTTCAAACGATGATGGCTATGGGGAGTGCTCTTGACATGATTGGAGGCATTAATGTGAGTGTCATGTTTATGAACTATAATGCTGATCCCAGCGCGGCAATGATTATGGCATATGCCTGGGAGGGAGCAACGTGGGAAGAGGCTGAGGCTGCTGGTTCCGTTAGTGAAGCCAATGATGGAATGTTCATGGTTTCCCCAGGAACCGGAATGATGGGCACCTTTGATGTTACCCTTGATGCACTCGCTGCGGGGAACTACTACGTCGGTGTTTTCGAGACAACGGGGATGATGCACAATACAGCGATAGCTACTGTTGGCTACTATAACGATGCTGATGAAAACTACATCGACATGATGACCCCCACGACTATTACTGTTACCGCTGATACAGTGGTACTTGAGACGATGATGGCTATGTCCATGATGGTGATTGACGACGAATTTCTGATTCCGGGAAAGTTCACTCTATACAGCTACCCGAACCCATTCAATCCAAGCACAACGATCCACTACGCTCTTCCATCGAATGGATTGATAACTGTTTCGGTTTTCAACATGCTGGGACAGAAAGTTTCCACTCTGTTAAATGGATACAGAGAAGCAGGCAGGTTCGCTGTCGCGTGGCATAGTATCAATGATAGTGGTGAATCAGTACCATCCGGGATCTACTTTGTCATAATGGAACATTCTGGAAGAATTCTGACACAGAAGATCGCATTAATTAAATAGTTTTTAAAAAGGAATACGTACAAAGGTATACGGTTTTCTGAGGGTTATCAGACAACACTGTGCTGGGGATAAAGGGACGTTATGACGTTATGGATCGTTCGATTTGTGAGGTTGAACTTGATTTGAGTAAAGAGGCAAAACGATGAAACCAACAGCAGTTTTTCTCATCCCTTTTATTGCAGGTTTACTTTTTACCGCCTGCCTCCATCAGGATATGAAAGAAGGGGGAATTCGAGAACTGGGTTCTGGGGAAATTGAGCTCCACCTCACCTTCCAGGGCTATTCCACCCAACCAGAAGCTACGATGATTATGGCCTATCTTTGGGAAGGGACACCAACCTGGGAAGATGCTTATGCTGCCGGCCCTATTGATCCCCAGGGCAAAATGTTTATGGTGAATACCACGGAAACGATTGTTGGGGAATACAGCGTTACCTTTAGTGATCTCGCTGATGGGACCTACTGGTGTGGTATTTTTGAGACGACTGGAATGAATTACGACACAGTTATTGACACTGTCGGTTACTATAATTCGACTGACACCACCATTTTTTACAGCGCAACTGAACCTACTGCTCTCATAATTGACGCAGGCAATGAGCACGTATCAATTGAAATGATGACGTTAGTGTCTTGTGTTACAGATTTGTGCGGCAACTGTGATGATGATCCTGCTAACGACTGTGTACCACTGGTTTTCGGGGATGTCAATCTGACTGTTGAATTCGATGGTTACACCACACTGGATGAAGCAGCCATGATCATGGGGTATATCTGGGTTGGCGCCAGTTGGGATACTGCTGCTCTGATTGAAGGTGCGAACGGCTGGGCGATGTTTCTGTTGAGTCCGCCGGGTCCATTTAACGGATCGTCAAGTGTTTCCTGGAGTGGGCTTATAAGTGGTACCTACTACGTCGGTGTTTTCGAAACAACAGGAATGGCTTATGAAACAGCAATCAAACTGGTCGGTTACTACAATTCTTTTGTTGATGATGAGCATAATAGTCAGGAGGAACCGTCAGCCCTTCAGACAGGTGAAAATGACTTGGAAATGCATGCCGGTCACTGACAGCAATAAATTGCTCCAATTAAAAAAATAGAGGAGGAGAAATGAATTTCAGATTCAGGTCAAGTGTTTTGATTGTAATTTTTACGTTTAGTTCTGCTTATACCGGGGGTATCATCACAGGGTCCGTGACTTACGAGGGTAAAATCCCCAGAATGAAGAAGTTCGACATGACCATAGAGAAGATATGTGTGATGAAGCACGCTGAGAATCCGGAGAAATACCCGGGACGTTCGGAGGCGTTGGTCTTGGGTGAAGGTAATACCATGGCTAACATCTTTGTGCAAGTCACTGCTGGTTTACCGGAAAAGGAATGGGAGACTCCAACGGAACCGGCAGTCCTGGATCAAAACGGCTGTACGTATATGCCTCACGTTCTGGCACTCATGTTGGGGCAAGAGCTCAAATTTCTCAACTCCGACAGCGTACTGCACAATCTGCATCCCCTGCCGGTGGAAAATGATGAATTCAATGTAACCATGCCGAAGTTTTTGAAGGAAACTATACGCACCTTTGAGTATGCTGAAGGTATGTTTCCAATCAAATGTGATGTACACCCCTGGATGGGAGGATACGTTGCTGTCTTAACACATCCTTTTTTTGATGTGACAGAAAAGAACGGTGTCTACGAAATCA
>JYMV01034541.1_pt1 | contig 14354 bp, 10 predicted proteins | sample 338911 | NCBI WGS metagenome assembly JYMV01 (sample SAMN03354496, study PRJNA234377) | hydrothermal vent metagenome | biome: Deep sea; feature: Hydrothermal plumes at the Eastern Lau Spreading Center, Western Pacific Ocean; material: Seawater | place: Tonga | collected 2009 | depth 2000 m m
GGGTCTCGGCCTCCTCGGCGGAAGCTCCGCTGAGCTGGGCACCGAGACGACAGGCGAGCCCGTAGAGGATCGCCGTCTTGCAGTAGATGATCCGGTAGTACGTCTCCTGGGTGAGATCGATGTCACCGGCACTCCCCACCTGGATCAGTTCCCCCTCGCAGATGTTGTGAGTGGTATCGGCGAGAAGCTTCGAAACCCCTTCGACTTCCGTCGAGATGCTGAAGCCGCGAGAGTAGATGAAGTCGCCGAGGAGAATCGATGCACGTTCTCCATAGCGCTCGTTCACCGTCTCCACCCTGCGGCGCATGCGCGAGTCGTCGAGGAGATCATCGTGCACCAGGGTCGCGGTGTGGATCAGTTCGGTGACCGCTGCACACCGGATGTGATCCTTGTTGACCGGCCCGAAACACCTTGCTGCCAGGAAGAGACAGAGGGGGCGCACCTGTTTGCCACGAAAGCGTGCGATGTGGGTCAGGAGCTCGTGGACAAAGGTCTCGCTGGAAGAGAACTCATCTGCGAGGTAACTGTTGAGGCTCGCCATCTCCACGGATGCGCACTCGTAGATCTTCCCGAGTTTCGGGGCCATCTTCGCCGGGTCGACGGCGATCGGTTCGGAATCGAGGGTCAACGCACTTTCCTCCCGACCTCCGTCAGATCGTCGATCGGTGACAGGGGGAGGCTGAACGCCTTGCTGACCCCACGGTGAAAGACCTTGCCGCCGCAGAGGTTGAGCCCCTGCTGGTGACCGAGGCTGCGCCTGACGAAGCCGTGTAGGCCGTTCTGGGCGAGTTCGAGGAGATAGGGCTGGGTGGCGTTGGTCAGGGCGAAGGTCGAGGTCCTGGAGACCGCGCCGGGCATGTTCGCCACGCAGTAGTGGACGATCCCGTCGACGGTGTAAGTCGGCTCGTCGTGGGTCGTCGGGCGACTCGATTCCACGCATCCCCCCTGGTCGACCGCAACGTCGACGATCACCGATCCTGGAGCCATCTCGGCGAGATAGGAGCGAGGGACCAGAACCGGGGCACGATCGCCAGCGACCAGCACTGCCCCGATCACCAGATCGGCCCGTCTGATCGCCTTGCGGATGGAGAAGGGGTTGGAAAAGAGGGTGGTGACATTCGCTGGCATCACTTCGTCGAGATAGCGGAGGCGGTCGAGATCGATGTCGAAGATCCGCACCTGGGCACCGAGTCCGGCAGCGATCCTGGCGGCATTGGTCCCGACGACCCCTCCCCCGAGGACAACCACCTTGCCCGGTTCAACGCCGGGAACCCCCGAGACGAGGATCCCGCGACCCCCGTTCTGACATCCGAGGTACTGGCTTCCAACGAGGACCGACATCCGGCCTGCAACCTCGCTCATCGGCGTGAGCAGGGGAAGTTGGCCAACCCCGTTCTCGATCGTCTCGTATGCGACGCAAGCCGCTCCGCTGTCGAGCATCGCCTCGGTCAGTGAGCGACTTGCAGCGAAGTGGAAGTAGGTGAAGATCGTCTGGCCCGGGCGGATCAGAGGATACTCCGGCGGCAGGGGCTCCTTCACCTTGGCGACGATCTGGGCCTGCTCGAAGACCTCGGCGGAATTCTCGGCGATCTCCGCCCCCGCCTCGATGTACTCCTCATCGGAGATCCCGCTGCCCATTCCAGCTCCAGTCTCGACCAGCACCCGGTGTCCTTCCTGGACGAGCAGATAGGCACCGGAGGGCACTAGAGAGACTCTCTGTTCCTGTTCCTTGATCTCACGAGGCACGCCGACGATGCTCTTGGGCATGACAGCCGTCCGATCTTCTTCACGGGCCACAGCCAGTCCGACGGAAGTGTCGAAGTTGACGCGATGGTCGCGTTCGCGGGCTCACAGAGGGCCTCCTTCGGCCAGCAAAGGCCCGGCCGTCAGGTGGCCCCGGCCGTGAACTGGCCAGGAGTTCAACTGTAAGCGGGAAGTCTAGTTCCGACGATGAATCGATGCAAGGTAAGGAGCCCCCGTTGAGCTCACCAGCCCTGGCGATCCTCGGTGGGGTCTTCGACCCCGTCCACCGGGGGCATCTGGCGATGGCAGAAGCGGTCCTGGAGCACCTTCCCGTCGAAGAGGTCCGATTTGTCCCGGTTGGTGTCCCACCTCACAAGGAAGGGGACAGGGTCACTCCTGCCGCCGATCGCCTGGCACTCCTCGAGATCGCCCTAACAGACCGGCCCGGGATGTCGATCGACGAGAGGGAACTGCACCGTTCGGGCCCTTCCTGGTCGATCGACACCTTCCGGGAACTGTCGCGGGAGTTCCCCCGACAGCAGCTCCTGCTGCTGATCGGCGCCGACAACATCGAAACCCTCAACTCCTGGCATCGGGCTGAGGAACTCCTGTCCCTCTGCATCCCCGTCGTCGCCACCCGCCGCGGCAACTGCCGCCGTTTCGAGCCCCATCATCTGCCATCCGTCGACGCCGACCGGCTGAAGGAGATTGCCCGCTGGCAACTGCCCGAACTCGACCTCGACGTCTCCTCCAGCGAGATTCGCCGCCGCTGTGCAGAGGGGGAATCGATCGCCGGACTGGTTCCGCCGGAAGTCGTTCGCCACATCGAAGAGAGATCCCTTTACCTCACCCGAGAGGTCTGAACTTTCTCCCTGGTGAATCGAAAGGCCCCTTGAAAAGGCAGGCGCCTGAGGCAAGATCCGGGGCGACAAGGAATGAAAAGCGCGCACCGATCAGGAGGCGAGAATGACCCGGACAACGGTGAACCACCTGGGAGACCATGTCGGCGAGACTGTCAACCTCGAAGGCTGGCTCTCCAACCGTCGTTCAAGCAAGAAACTGCACTTCCTCCTGCTGCGCGATGGGAGCGGCACCGTCCAGTGCGTCGTGTCCCGTGAGAAGTTCGGCGATGAAGCGTTCGAGCCTCTCGGTCATATCCCCTACGAGTCGAGTCTGACCATCGAAGGAGTGGTCAAGGCCGACGCACGAGCCCAGGGGGGATACGAGCTGGAAGCGACCGATGTCCGGGTTATTAGCGAGGCCCAGGAGTACCCGATCAGCAACAAGGACCACGGTCCCGATTTTCTCCTCTCCCACCGCCACCTCTGGCTTCGTTCGCGCAAGCAGGTCGCCCTGATGCGCATTCGTGACGAGGTCCTGCGAGCGATCCGTGGGTTCATGCACGACCGGGAATTTCTTTGCATCGACGCGCCGATCTTCACTCCCAATGCCTGCGAGGGCACCTCGACCCTCTTCGAGGTCAACTACTTCGATGATGAGACCGCCTTCCTGACCCAGAGCGGCCAGCTTTACATGGAAGCGGCGGCGATGGCGTACGGCAAGGCTTACTGCCTCGGCCCAACGTTCCGGGCAGAGAAATCGAAGACCCGCCGACACCTCACCGAGTTCTGGATGTGGGAGCCGGAGATGGCCCACTCTGATCTCGACGATGTGATGGACCTCGCCGAGGACGCGCTGCGAACGATCGTGGAGGCTGTTCTGACCAACCGGGGCGAGGATCTCGAGGTTCTCAAGAGGGACATCGAGGCTCTGGAGAGGGTCCGCGAGCCCTTCCCACGGATCAGTTACACCGAGGCGGTCGAGAAGATGCACGAGAAGGGGCACGAATTCGAGTGGGGCGGCGATTTCGGAGCTCGCGACGAAGCCCTGATCTCGAGCCTCTACCCGCAACCGGTGCTGATTCACCGCTATCCCCAGGAGGTGAAGGCGTTCTACATGAAGCGCGACCCCCAGGATGACCGCCTGGCGCTGGGGGTCGATGTCCTGGCTCCGGAAGGCTACGGAGAGGTGATCGGCGGCGGCCAGCGGGAGGACGACCTGGACCTCCTCCAGGGCCGCCTTCGCGCCCACGGGCTGTCAGAAGAGGCCTTTGCCTGGTATCTGGACCTGAGGCGCTACGGCTCGGTCCCCCACGGCGGTTTTGGCCTCGGAATCGAGCGCACGGTGTGCTGGATCGCCGGAATTGAGCACGTCAGGGAGTGCATTCCCTTTCCACGGATGCTTTACCGGATCTACCCTTGATCCCGGAGAGTCCATTGCTACAATAAAGACTCTTGTTAATCATTGACATTCGCCAGATTGCCTCCTGCGGTCCCCTGCTGGGGGTCACTGGCAACCGCCGCCCGGCCCGTCGGAACTGTCGATGATTGAGCGGGATCGGTCCCCCCGGGGCGCGGGGGACTCGGTCCGAGTCCATTCTCGGTCCAGGGTGAAATGCCCTGACCCTTCGAACCGGGACGGACTGGCTCACGCCAGACCCGACCCCAGGAGGAACGTTCATGCGTTATCCTTCCAGCGCCTCCTTGATTCTCACCCTCTGCGCTTCGGTCTTTCTCGTCTTTGGCCTCAGGGCCGAAAATGGGGACATCGATTACAGTGCGCCGCTCTGCGGCACCTCACCCCAGAGTGCCGGGGCAGACCTCGCATACGACTCCAGCGATGACACCCTCTGGGTGGTTGATCAGGGCAATGGACAGTGCTGCCATTATAGTCTGTCGGCATTCGCTCCGGAGATCTCCCTGATCGAGGAGATCCCCCATCCCTTCGGAGGCGCGATTCCGCCCTTCTTCACCCCTCTGTCGTCTGGAATCACCTACCGAGCGAACACCGGGAGTCTCTTCATCCTCGACGCCACCAATCAGCAGATTGTCGAGATGGACAAACTCGGCAACGCCCTTGGTCCCTTCGTACAGATTCTGCCGCCATTTCCCGAAACCTCTCTCTCCGGGCTCGCCTACGACAACATCGCAGGCACACTCTGGACCCGTGACAAGGTGAATCGAGTCGCGATCGAGTTCGATCCGGTGACCGGGAGCACCATCAGCACCATCGACCTTCCGGGAGACGAGGTGATGCTCGGAGGAGGTCTCTCCTTCGTCCAGTTCGCAGGGCAGCGTTTCCTCGAGTTCACCTACGGGAACGTCCTCGATTTCTATCCGGCTCGTACCATCCGCATCAGTGCACTCGATGGCAGTATCGCCTGTGTCGAGGTCGACCTCACCCAGGTGCCCGATCCGGTGCTCGGCATCGTCCGTCCGCCCACGGGATCGGTGATCTACGCGACAACGAAGGAAGACGTCTACAAGATCGACTCCACCAACCCTGTCATCCCCCCACCGACGAATTTCACCTGCCTGACGGGGGTGAACGGCAATATCACCCTCAACTGGCTGAACTGCGGCCCGGGAGCCGGCGGTATCTACTCCTCGATCAGGATCCTGCGCAACAACGCGGTAATCGTGACCCTGAGCGGAAGCGCCAGCAGTTACAACGACAACAGTCCACCGGCCTCCAGTGAGTTGACCTACGAGGTCCAGGGCATCGTCTCGAGCACCATTTCGGGAAGCACTTGCACCGCTGTGACCGGTGCCGGAGGCCTTGTCGGTTACACCTTCTTCGATGGCAACAGCCCCTTCGACCTGGCCCTCGATCCGACAACTCTCGAGCTCTACGTCACCGACAGTTTCAGTGGCATCATCTACGTCTACAACACTTCCCTGGAGCTGCTGAGGAGCCTCGATACCGGGCTGGCGAACCTTCGTGGCGTCGCCTTCAACCCGAATCTCTCCGTCCTGCTGGTGAGTCGAGCCAGCAGCTCCCTGCTGAGCCTCATCGACCCCATCACCGGAGAAGTCCTCAGTTCAATTCCTGCCGGCAGTAACGAGGTCGCTTCACTCACTTACGATCACGTCAATGACCACTACCTCGTCATCGACGAGGCAGTGAACCCCACTCGAATCGTGCGCCTCGATGCGAACCCCAATTCCCAGGGCAACTTCGTCGGTTCGTTGCAACCCCCTGCGACTTCCGGGTTGATTCTCGGACGTGGGGCCTGCGTTCTCGACGATGGCAACTTGCTGACCACCATCATCACCGATACCACCAACAACCTGGTCAACGGCGTCTACGAGCTGAACGGCGTCGGCTTCCCGACGAATTTCGGCTTCACCCTCGACCAGGTGGGCCTGTCGATCACCATCGATCCGAGCGCTGCCATCGGAATCGAGAATTCCGGCAACGTCCTCTACGTCGCAGGGCATGCCACCGGGAGCCTCTTCCGGATCCTGGTCTCCCCTGGTGGGGGAGAATTCATCCGCGGAGACGTCGACAGCAACGGCGCACTCAATCTCGCCGACGCCATCTCGGCTCTCGACTACCTCTACGCCGGTGGCAGCGAACCTAGTTGCCTCGACAGCGTCGATATAAATGATGATGGCTCCCTCGACATCTCCGATCCCCTATACCTGATTCTCTATCTCTTCACCGGCGCTTCTGCCCCTCCTGCGCCATTCCCAACCTCTGGGCCCGACCCGACTTTCCTCGATGGGATCGGCTGTTAATACATCTCCCGGTATTGACATAATCGACCTTTGTTAATACAATGGGTCCTGGCACGCGGAGCCCCGCACCTCCGCGAGTCCTACGGCCCCCGCCATCCCGGGGCCAACTGGGGAGAATTTGGACGGAAGGGTTCAGCGACCGCTTCTGGCCAAGCTTGCGGGAAGAGTTAACTGGGGGAAGTTCCCGTCCGGGAACAAATGGAGGAGAAATGGTTAAGGCTACCTGCCAGGCCGCCGGGCGACCGGCTGCCCAGTTTCTGATGATTTTCTTGCTGATGACGGGACTTCTTCCCGGCCAGCAGTCTCTCTCGATCACCGACGGGTCTACCTCAGGTCTGTCGCCAACGACCATCGATGTTTTGATGACAAATGACGCACCTGTGGAGGGTTACGTGCTGGCCATCACCTTCGACTCAACCCTGCTCGCAGCAACCGCGGTCACCACCGACGGGACCGTCACTGAAGCGGCGAACGCGGAATTGGTGGTCATCGAATTCCTCACAGAAGGAGTGACTGCTGGAGTGGTCATCGATGCAGCGAGCCCTTTCGACGGCCAGACGATCCCAATCGGAACAGACCAGGTGGCTGTCCACCTGACACTGGAACCCGTGTTTCTGGTGTCCATTTCCACCGACACCGCCGTCATGTTCATCGATGGAGAACTGAATGACCCGCCTCTGAGCAACGTTTTCGTTCAGGGTGGGCTCTCCGTCGGAGCCAGCCAGGGACTGGGGCTCAACAACGGCACCGTCACCATGGAGCTTCCGCCCCCCGACCAGTTGCGGGTGGAGGATTCATCGGGTCCAGCCGACGGCTACAGCACTAGCCCTGCGAGGGTTCTCCTGACCAACAACTCCGGGGCAGTCCAGGGGTTCGTTGTCGCTCTCGCTCACGATCCGGCGGCTCTGGAGTTGACTGCAATCACTCTCACCGGGACGGTGACCCAATCGATGGGAGCAGAGTTCGTGGTTCCAATGGTGCTGGCGGAGGGCGGGACGATCGGCGTTGTGCTCGATTTCAGCGCCCCCTTCGACGGCCAGACAATTCCTCCCGGGAATAACAACCACATCGTCAATTTCGAGTACCTCTGCGTCGAGACGATCTACCTTCCCGATGAGTCTCAGACGAGCACTCTCGACCTGGTCAACGGGACTCTCGGAGCCCCTGCCCTCGACAACGTGATCGTGGTCGGCGGCATGTCTCTGTCCCCCGAACTCTTCGACGGCACCTTCACCTGCCTGCCGGTCACCGCGCCGCCGGTGCAGAACTCCGTGATGATCATGGACACGTCCTTCGACGAGGACAGTGGCAACTACGCATACCACGGGCAGACAGGAAAACTCTGCTTCTACTACATCGAACCAGACGACGAGATTCAGGGTTTCACGATCACCGCCTGCTACGACTGCGATCTCACCGTCAAGGAATCCACTTTTGATCTCAACGGCTCGATCGTCGAGGAAGTCGGTGCGGAATTCGTCAATCATCAGGTAGATGACGACTGCAGCGACGGGGAGACTGGAGAACTGATCATCGCGATCCTGCTCGACGCGCTGCCTCCCTTCGACAACCAGAGCCTGCCGCCGACCAACGAGCCCCTGCTCGTGGGGTGTATCGATATCAACGTCGACATGAGCGCCGAGTGCGAAACGTTGCAGGAAATCTACTTCTGCGATGGCATCGACGGCAACGGCGTCGTCGCCCTCTACAACAACCTGGTTATCGACTACCAATCGATCCAGGACTACGAACGGATCGACACCTCGATCTACGTCGTCCCGCAGGAGATTTTCCAACGCGGCGACTGCAACAGCGATGACAAGGTGGACCTCGCCGACGCAGCGTCGGTGCTCGGCGTCCAGTTCTTCGGTCTGGGGTCTTTGTGCCACGATGCGTGTGACGCCAACGACGACGGAACGATCAACCTGGCCGACTCCGTTTTCCTCCTCAACTGGCTTTTCAAATTCGGACCCGAGCCTCTCGACCCGGGTCCCTTCGACAACGGTCCAGACCCGACGGAAGACATGCTTCCCGTCTGCGACAGCCCTGACACTCAGTGTGGCTAAAAGCGAAAGAACACCTCTCTGCGAGGGAGGCGAAAATGGCATTCGAAATCGTGCGGAACTCGGGATTGCATGCGAAAGGAAGATAGGCATGAATAATCTGTTCAAACTCGCGGCATTGCTACTGCTGCTCTCGGTTTTTCCAAGTAGCGTACAGGCTCAGCATCAACTCTCTCTCAGCAGTGGGTCTAGTTCTCCGGGCGGCACTACCCAGCTGTCCGTGCTTCTCGACAACCAAGGTCCTGAAATTCAGGGTTGGTCCCTCAGTCTCTGCCACGATGCCTCCGGTCTCCAGCTCTTCAGTTGGGGAACCATCGGCACCGACACCGCCACAGTCAATGGCGGGGCCGAGCCGGGTTTCCTGACCATCAATCAGGAGTTGGATGGCCTCACCATGGGTGTGGTGGTCGATCTCTTCGGGAATCAGACCCTTGGACTCGTCACCGGATTCATCGTTCTCGATGTCGAGTACGAGGCCACCGGCGCGGTCGGGGATACTCCTCAGGTGACCTTCTGCACCCTGGGATCCCCCCCGGTCACCACTGTTGTCGTCGTCGATGGACAGAGCGTCCCACCGGAGACCACTCCGGGACAGATCTCCATCGTCAGCCCCAACTGGCTGATCTTCGGTGAGGCCACAGGAATCGTCGGTCACCCCGTCGACTTCCCCCTACTCGCCACCACAACCCAGGCGATGGACGGCTTCCAGATCGCAGGAAATTACGACCCCACAATCCTGACACTCACCGGCGCGACTGCCGGAAGTGCATCTCTCGGGGCCGAGTTCGTCAGCATCCAGCAAACTGCTGCTGCCGGCGAAATCGTCGCCGGGCTGGTCATGAGCTTCCAGCAGCTGGTTTCCATCCCTGTTGGCACCAAGTTGCACATCCTCGATCTTCAGTTCGACATCGATGCAGCTGCAGTTGCACCGTCGGTGACTCAGATCGTCTTTGTCCCCTCTGCTGGATCCCCTCCTGTCGGGAATTCGGTGGTCTTCGGACAGTACCAGGAGCAACCGAACCTGGTCGATGGAACCATGAACATCGTCAACTTCAATCCGTTCCTGCGCGGCGACTGCAATACCGACACCCTGGTCGATATCGCTGATGGCATCTCCATCCTCTCCTATCTCTTCCAGGGGAGTGCGACACCGACCTGCAGGGATGCTTGCGACCTCAACGACGATGGGTCTATCGACACCAGCGACGCAATCTACACCTTCAGTTACCAGTTCGTCGCAGGTGCGCCGCCGATGGCTCCATTCCCGGACGCCGGCTTCGACCCGACCACCGGTGACGGCATCGGCTGCAACGGTGACGCCGACGAGCTCTAGAAACCCCCTCTCCTGCAATTGCGGGCCGCCGTCCAGCCAAAAGCTGGACGGCGGCCATTTTTTTCCCCATTTCCCCTGCGACAATCTTTGTCTGGCCCCCGGAAATCGATTCCGACAGTTCCACAACTGGCTGGCACTGAAGGGATTACACAGTCACCATCAACCCCAACTGAGGCCTCGACGAGGGCCTTGCCGGGCTAGCGCGCAGCATGGACAGTGATACCATCGGTACTGTGCCTCGGAATCCGTTGGTCCCCGCCGACGGTGATCAAGAGCACCGGGCATTCCGCCCCCGGAACCGGGCTGTCCACAGGAACCGATTCAGATCCAGAGGAGAAATGGCTCGATGAGTCTCAAGATCAACTTCCTGCTGATAATCCTCGCCCTCGTCACCAATTTTGCCTCGGCAGCCGATACCCTCATCGTCGGGTCGACAAACGGCAATGCGGGCTCGAATTCCGTTCCGCTGATCGTCAGTGCCACTCACGACCAACCGATTCAGGGATTCTCGATTTCCATCGACTATGATGAGTCCGCTTTGACTCTGGATGGCTTCGATTTCCTCGGTACAGCAACTGAAACAGTCGCTCCTGGGGGAGTCCCCGACTATGTCGGGTCGATCTTAGATTCTGCTGCGGGAACCCTCGTCCTCGGAGTCGTGATCGGCTTCAATCCCACCTCACCCGGAGGTTCGATCCCCCAGATCGCAGTCTCTTCGATTGATGCAGATGACCTGCTCAGGCTTCTCTTCACCATCGGAGACTCTGTCACTCCTGGCGACTACGAAGTAAACCTGGTCGATGGGCTGGGAAATCCTCCAGTCATCAACGCCTACTCCTTTGCAGGGGCAACCGTTCATCCAGAACTCCAGGATGGGACAATGACGGTGAACAACCTGCACCGTTTCTACTTCGGCACCTACTACGCCTCCCCTGGTGGAGCTGTGACTCCTCTGCTCCGCTACGATCACGTCGATGAGATCGACGGATTCGTTGCCTCCGTCATCTACGACAACGCGATCCTGACCCTGAATCCCCCGAGCGAGACTTTCGGCTGGTATTCGGGCTTGAACACCGACTTCGGCCTCTCCCCTGACACCATCGAGTTCTTCCTCGTCAACCTCAACCCGGTGGTTGCCCCGGGGATCGGATGGGCATCCTTCGCCGCCCAATTCGACTTCCTGCCGCCTTTCAACGGCCAGACCCTCGGTGCAGGAAACGGGCAGTCCCTGTTGAGGTTCCCTTTCAGCGTCGTGAACGACCCGACACTCCTGGGTACCACAACCATCGTCGAACTCAGCAACGACTACGGTCCTCCCGGATCGCCGCCAACAGCAAACCTGGTGGTCGTCCCTCCAGGGCTCGGCATCTTCCCCATCAGGGAAGATTGCGAGATCCAGTTCCTCGACTTACCGAGTTTCAAGCGAGGCAACGTCAACGGAGATCTGGTTCTGAACCTCGCCGACGCCGTTTTCGTCATCAACTGGCTCTTCGCCTCTGGCCCGGCACCGCAATGCCTCGATGCCGGCGACGCAAACGATGACAGCGGCACAGACATCTCCGATGCGATTTACATGATCAACTACCTGTTCGCCAGCGGGCCAGCCCTGCCACCGCCTTTTCCCGACTGCGGTCTGGATCCGACTGACGACAGCCTCGACTGCACTTTCTCCGCGGGCTGCTGAACCAGCTCTCTGGACTTGAATCCCCTGCTCACCGTTACGGCCACCTGGTCGTCGAAAGAGCTCCTAATCTGGAATTGAGGAGATGTACGATGAAAATCATCTCTCTGTACGTGTCCCTGTTCATCATGCTCGCAAGTTTTTTCTGCTCCCCGGTGGATGGCCAGGTGACCTTCAAGGTTTTGAACACCAACACCAACCCCGGATCGAGTGCGACCGCAGTCATCGAGATCAGCCACGATTCAGACATTCAAGGCTATCAGATCGCGATGACATGGGACTCCGGTCTCCTCACCTTCGATGAGCTCGGGACCACCGGCCTCGAAATCGAACTCCTTCTTGCACCGGCGACGATCGAGTTCTTCACCTCGACTGGCAGCTCCGAACTTTCTCCTGGAATCGGCTGGCTCGCCTGCGCGGCGATTTTCGACTTCAGTCCGCCCTTCGAAGGCCAGATGCTCCCTGCCGGAATCGGACAGTCGGCGCTCTGGGTCAGGTTCAATTCCGCCGATGACCCCTCCCTCATCAACAGTTGCACTACCATCGATCTGGTGAACGGACTGGGGCAACCTCCCATCACCAACATCGTGACCAGTGGTGGCAGCAGCATCATCCCGGATCTCACCTCCGGAGATGTCTGCTTTGTCTCTATTCCAGCCTTCCGTAGAGGCGATGCCAATGCCGATTCAGTCCTGAACATCGCCGATGCCATATTCCTGATTCAGCACTTCTTCCTGGCGGGGCCCAGTCCCAGCTGCAACGACGCCGCAAACTCCAACGGAGATGCCTCCCTCGATCTCGGCGACGTCATCACCGTGATCAACTATCAGTTCCTCAATGGAACTCCCCCTCCACCGCCCTTCCCGAGCTGTGGTCTGTCATCGAACGGCCAGACGGAACTGGGGTGCGCGTTCTTCAACGGCTGCTGATTCTTCGATACCATCTGAAGTCATCTAGAGGGCAGTCCCGACGGGTCTGCCCTCTTTACCATCGTCAGCAGTTCCCCCTGACCGATCTCTCCCCAGCCACCCCCATTGGCGATACACTCTCCCGATCTTCGTGGGGGCAGTGGATCGGGGAGGATTTCGACATTGACCAGTGGAGTCAGCGAACACGCCATCGTCACCAGGGGGCGACAGAAGTACCTCGTCGTCACACCCGATGATCCAGGAGATGGGCATGCCCCGGTTCTCCTCGCTCTCCACGGAATGGGCATGTCCGCCTCCTCGCTCCTGAGAAGGCTCCAGCTCCTCGACGTCACCCGGATGCGCCTGGTTCTCCCTGACGGTCCCCATCGTCACGAGATCCGCCGCCAGGATCAGATCAAGACGGGGCACTCCTGGTACATCTACAACGGTGATCAGGAGCTGTTTCGAGAGGAACTGGAGAGAAGCGAGGCAGGCCTCCTGGAAATCCTCGCGGCTGTCGACAGGCAACACCCCGTCGACTGGAGCCGCTCAGCGGTCCTCGGGTTCAGCCAGGGCGGATACCTCGCCGGGTTCCTCGGTTCGCGACACCCTGAACTGCTCGCAGGTGTCATCATCGCCTCCGCCAGGCTCAAGCACGAATTTCTCGTCGAGGAGATCACCAGCGGTGAACTTCCTTCTTTCCTCTTCGTATACTCTCCAACCGACGGAGCCATCCCATTCGACCGGCTGGAGGTAGGGATTGCAAAGCTCGAGAAAACGGCAGCCGAGATCGAAGTCAGACATCACGATGACGGTCATCGCTTGAGCGAAACGGCAATCGCCATCATCGCGACCTGGTTGAAAGAGAAAGGCTTCGATGACCGATGACGATGACCTCTTCGACCTGTTGATCCGTGCCATCGAAGAGGGAGATTCCGATCTCTCGCTCACCCTCGCCAGGAAGTTGGAGCCAAGAGCAGCCAATCCCGAGGACATTCTCATCATCGCAGCGGGATACATCGATGGTGGAGATCCTACCAGAGCACTGAAACTTCTCGGGAACCTCGATGGCATCCCACTCGAGCCCCAGAACGAGATGCAGTATTGGATGATGGTCGGTGAGGTGAACTACATCCTCGGAAATCCCGAAGAAGCTCTCGTGGTATTCTCCAGGGTGTCGCCGATAAACTCCTCCGACGAAGCAGACCTCCACTGGTGGCGGGGGCTCTGCCACGACCACATCGGAGACCGTGCGCGGGCGGAACTCTGCTTCCAGAAGGGAACCGAGACGGATCCCGGCCTTCCATCTCCGGCAATCATCAGCGAGAAGGAGGCGTTCGAACTGGTCGGCGAGGTGATTGCGGAACTTCCTGATGCAATCAGGAAGGAACTGGATGAGGTTCCGGTCGTGATCGAGGACTTGCCTCCTCTCGAAGTGATTCGATCGAGCCTGGGCGAGGTCCACCCCGATATACTCGGGCTCTACACCGGCCAGAGCCTCCAGGAGAGGTCATGGCTCGACGCCGGTTGGGCACCATCATCAATTCATATCTTTCGCCGCAACCTGGAGCGCGCAACCCTCGATGAGGATCAACTTCGCGAGGAGATTCGAATCACCTTGCTGCACGAGTTGGGGCATCACTTCGGGCTCGACGAGGAGGACCTGGATCAACTGGGGCTCGCCTGAAACGGTGAATCTCGTAGACGTGAATCAGGTCAGGAATTTCAGGAGATGAGAAACCGTCTCCATTGGTAGAGGTCGATTTCGCCTCAACTCATCCCCTGGCGACTCACCATCGCTTCAGCTCGGCGCACGATCTCCTCGGCCTTCTCGGTGGACTCCCAGGTGAAGCCCTCCTCACCCTCCCGACCGAAGTGGCCGTGAACCGCTGTCGCCTGGTAGATGGGGCGCTTGAGGTCGAGATGTTCGATGATCCCGGCCGGGGTCAGATCGAAGACGTCACGAACGATGGTGCAGATCTCCGTGTCGGGGCGAGTCCCCGTCGAGAAGGTGTCGACGAGGACCGAGACCGGTTCGGCAACTCC
>JYMV01032418.1_pt1 | contig 14352 bp, 9 predicted proteins | sample 338911 | NCBI WGS metagenome assembly JYMV01 (sample SAMN03354496, study PRJNA234377) | hydrothermal vent metagenome | biome: Deep sea; feature: Hydrothermal plumes at the Eastern Lau Spreading Center, Western Pacific Ocean; material: Seawater | place: Tonga | collected 2009 | depth 2000 m m
GCTGAGGAAGACTTCTCTGGCTCAAGCTTGCGCTCGGCCAGCTGATTGAAGCTCTTGAGGAACATTGTCCTGTCGACATTTTTTAGATCAATACTCGTTATACTCAAGACGCTGCTGTGAAATCTCCGGCCCTAATCCTACAACATTTGAGCCCGGCGCTTGCGGAAAAATTGTGAACGAGATTGACTTTCTATTAACTCATCTTGCCAAAAAGTTAACCTCAGCGGGGGCCGGACATCTCGATCTTGTCTTGTCGGTCGAATGTGACCAGAGTCTCAATGTCATTAGAAAAGGGTGTTGTCGGGACTTTGCTATTGAGTGAATTGGACCGACCCGCCGCGACTTGCTCATTCGCCATGATTTTCGGGGGTTTGTGGGGTAGTGTCGTTTTTTGTCGATAGGTGTATGGAAGTGAGGTTTTATGGGGTTTCTCGGATCTTCGCTCTTGTCCTGAGTGTTCTCTTTTGTTGCGCTTTATGGCGGAGGTGACACACATTTTGGAGCACAAATTCAGGGGTGTCCAGCAAGCATTCTTACCTAGCCGAAGGCTCATTCCCATCTCCCTGCTGATTTCAAAAGAAAGATTTGCTGCCTGACCAGTGTCGGCAAACCTCCCATTGCGTTTGTATCGTCTTCCCCTCGCCATCGCCGTCGTGCTGTGGTGAAAGGTTATCTGGACATAGTCGGCGTTAGTCCACTGCGTTCCAAGCTGGTTGGGCGCCATCCTGTATTGGGAGTGACACGATTTGTCGCAGGAGACAGGTACTGTAAGTCTCGAATGTGATTCCCAGGGAGGTTTTAGGGGCAAATGAACTTCGAACTTTCGTCACCAAGATGGGCGGAAAGTTTGCAATTTGGGAGTCCGGGTGAACCCTTGGTTCCACTCTCTCCTTGGGCGCAGTTCTTGTTTGACTTGGGTTGCCTGATAGGTTATGAAGACACTTCTCTGACAACGAAGACTGTCGGAGTTACGCTTCCTACGAGGTCTTTTGCTGCACTCTTAGTTGGACTTGGCGTCGTCCTGCAGCGCGCCTCGATTTCGAAATGCGACAGGCAACACTTCGAGACGTTATGCTCGCTGCCGTTGGGAACACCCCTGGTCTACAAGCGAGGCACGAAGGTTCTTAAGGCCGCCTTTGACGGTGTCGATACTGTTCTCGGCAAGACATTTCTCTTCGTTAGGATTTCCAATAGCCGTGGAGGAAACAAGCGGGAGGGCTTGAGCGTCGGACAGGCTCACTTTGTCCAAGTTGATCATTCCCGGTCAATCGCTGAACTAACCTTGCCCGCAGAGCAAAAGGGACGTCACCTCGCGGACAGGTCATCACCGCTCCTGTCTTACTTGGTTGGCGCCGAGATTGCCGGAGCTTTTGAGTTACAAAGTCGACTGGATTTCTTATACGTTGGAAGCGTCAGTCGCTTCGTAGACGAAAGCTACGGTATGCTTCTCAACGCGAGAGGCTACGATGGAGACTCGGAAACGGCTGGGACACTTCTGAGATCCTTTTCCGAAAGCAAAGCGCACCTCACGTATCGGTCTAGATACGTTTCCTCTATGGCAAGTTCTTCTGCCCATACCTTTAAGCCCCACGTGGTGGTTTTTGATGGTGCATCAGCGTTCCTGAACAAGCGGGCTAAATGGCCGATGGCTCACAGAGTAGTCCTCTTGGATAGAACTGGGCCCTCGCTTTACGATGCCGCTGCCAGCTATGACCAGGAGTATCTCAAGCGCTATGACAGCTGGGCGATTCCGTTTCCTCCACCAATTGGAGTAGAGGTTTCGGGGTTCGAGAAAGGGCAAACCGGTGTTAGGTGCTCTTGAATACTGCAGAAGTTGATCGGGTGTATGCCTGTAGTTCGGAAGCGCGGATTCACGTGGCTTCTGTTAGTCACTCTGGCTTAGCAGCGTTTTCCTATGCGTTGAGGTGCCTTGATCGTTCACTTGGTGACATCGGCGATGACCGTATCTGGGAATGGATAATAAGATTCCTACGGCGGTATAGATTCAATATTTGCGCATCGCCTCTCCCTTTTGACCATCCAGCAGTAAGATCTGAAGACTACGAACAACGACTTTCGCAGATAAAATCGACACTCGCGGCATATCCAAGTCAAGCACTGCTCGGTCATGAAGTTCTAAAATGTCTTGAATCTCTCTATTCAGTGAGTAAAAACCCTTTGCTCGTGGAGTTTCTCAGGTTACGGCAAGCTGACCCTAAACTCGCCTTGCTACTAAAGGAGTCTCGACTCATCGGCGCCGTTGATGAATATCTTCAAAGTATTGGGTTTGAGTCGACAATCATATCTCCATCGGAGTTACGACAACACGCTGTGTATGACCAATTGGTAATCATCGGCGCGCCTCAGTGGTACCCCAGTTACGTAATAGATAGTCCACGAGCAGCGACGCTAACGTTTTTGAATTTCGATTCGGTCAAGGGAGATTGGAACTGGACGCCCACACTTGTAAACGCGGTAGTTCTCGAACCCCTGCGCTCTCGACAGGTCAAGCTAGCCTCAATCAGCTATAGTCAAAAGAATGAGGGTACAGAGCAAGATGATATTTATCCAGTCGTCCGGTTAGAGAAGATTGCAGAGAGGACGCTTGCCAGTTCAACAGTTGGTGCCGGTCGAGGTCTAGATGGGCGTTTGGTGTTGCTAGATAACGGCTACGCCGTTTTTATTTCAGCTCAGGCCGAAACCAAGGTTTTCAGCATTGACCTCGACGCCGACATTGAGTATCAGGTAACTCAAAAATTCGTTAGAGACCTGGTGCCGGGTTCGTATATTCTTTTACGAGCATCGGGGGGAGGAGACTACGTAAGCGATGTTGCCGATGCGTTGCTGGGTGAGAATGCTAGCCGCCTCAGGGAGACCCAGGCACGATGGAAACAGATGCTTCGCGACCACATTGAAGAATTTGGCATTGAGCTTGTCGCTGAAGAACTTGAAAGACTAGGTGCGACAAAAGCGACACCCGGAAACGTCAACAATTGGATCTCACCCGGATTCATCCGACAACAGGCACCAGAAGACTTGCTGGCCGTCCTAGAATTAATCTGCTGGGTCGGCGAGCCGGACCGCTTGATACAAGAGATGGACGCAATAAGGAGAGCACATATTCACGCGGGGAAGCTTATCCGCAAAGAACTAATCGATCTGATTCAGCAAGAGGACTTGGGGGATCTGACGAGACTCGGGCATCAAGAATTTCAGTTAAATAGCGGCAGTGGCTGTCTGGCTGGCTTCAGAATATTGGAGATTTTGCAAACAGTGCTCCCAGTTCCTGGGAATCGGCTTTTAGTACCTTTTCAGTGGGAAGACGAACAATGGCCCGAATGATACCAGCAGTAGTCGACCCCGAGTGCTCAAGTCCAGGAGAAAGAGAAATTTTCAGCCTATTGAGAGACGACCCCGACACGTCTGAGTGGGTAGTGCTGCACTCATTGGACCTGGCGAACCATAAAACACAAGTTGTGGGGGAAGCCGATTTTCTCGTAATAGTTCCTGGACTTGGTGTGCTCTGTCTAGAGGTTAAAGCCTGTCTCGCTATTGAACGTGATCGGAATGGTATCTGGTACTACGGTCGAAATACGAAAAAGCGCGATCCTCGAGGTCCATTCAAACAGGCAAGCTATGCTTGCCACAGTATCCGCGACCGAGTCTCCGCCCAGAGGCCTGCCCTGTCGGGAATATTGATGTGGTCAGCAGTCATTTTTCCGTATCTTGACTTCCGTCTGCAAACTGACGAATGGCAGCCTTGGCAAGCCGTCGATAAGAGAGATTTTAGGGTGAAGAGCGTCGGAACAATTTGCAAGGATGTATTGCTTAGTGCGAGAGAACATCTTCTATCCAAGAAAACGTCGTCTTGGTTTCACTCGAGTAACTCAAGACCAACTCTCGAGGAGCGCGACCTACTATGCAAGGTTCTTCGCCCGCATTTCGAATTCTTTGAGGTTGCAAAGTCAAGGGCGGCACGTCAGTCAGCGGAACTGAAACGCTATACAGACCTTCAATTTGAAGTCCTCGACATGATGTCACAGAATAGAAGGGTTCTCTGTACCGGTCCTGCGGGCACCGGCAAGACATTGCTGTCACTTGAGGCCGTTAGACGGGCAGCCACCCGAGGAGAGAAGATACTCTTCCTTTGCTTCAATCGCAGATTGGGCAAATTTCTAGCGCAGGAGACTGTTTCGCTCGGACCGTCGGTGACTGCAAGAACTCTTCATAGTCACCTGCTTCAAATAGTTGGACGTCCCTCTCCCATTCCGCAAGACGCCACCTCCGAGTATTGGACTCGAGAACTGCCGGATCAAGCCGGTGAAGTATTACTTTGCCAGCGTGGCTCGACCTGGCAGTATAGTTATCTCGTGATAGACGAGGCACAGGATCTGTGTATGGATACCTACTTAGACTTACTTGATTTGTCACTAGAGGGCGGGTTACGAAATGGGAAATGGATGTTTTTTGGCGACTTCGCATTCCAAACGCTTTATGGCAGTTCAGCAGGCCTCGATCACCTGAGGACACGAAGTCACTACGCATCGGTTTCTCTCCCAGACAACTGCCGTAACACTCCGCGTATAGGGGCTTACGCGACGCTGCTTGGAGGACTGAGACCTGACTATCGAAGATACCGGAGGCCAGATGATTTAGTAGAACCGGAAGTTCAGGTCTACCATAGCGAAGAAGAACAGGAAGATGCTCTAGGACGGTGCCTGGAGAAATTGCGAGAAGCTGGCTATAAGCCGGTCGATATCGTGATACTTTCCTTCAAAAGACACGGAATTGCAGCAATTGCCTCGCGAGCCTATCCTTGGCCACTCGCACCTCTAGAAAACGCCGATAATGCACAAGTGGGCTACATCACCATCCACTCGTTCAAGGGCCTTGAGGCTCCGTGCATAATCTTGACTGACGTAACTTTTGAAGACAGTCAGGAGTGCGCGTCTCTATTCTACATTGGGGTTACCCGCGCGCTGCACGAACTCCACATTCTGCTTGATGTAAGGTCCAAGGAAGCTGTTCTTAGAGTTTTGAGAGGAAAAAGTCGAATAACAGAAAGGGAGCAAAGTTGAAGCCAGACCATACAGCGAAAAGATTAGAGGTACTAGACACGTTGAGAGAGGAGCTTTTTGGGCCTGTCAGTGTTTTCCAGGCGCGGTGCCAGCCAAACGCTCGTGTAACTTCGAGTGTCGGCTGCTCTTGGAATCCTTGCGATAAAGTCTTTGACAAAGCCGAGGATGCCTATGGTCCCTTCTTCCAGGCCGACAACGGACAAGAGGTATTGCTACGAGACCCTCCCTGCAAGCGTTATGGTATCGGCGTCCTCTATCCGCGTGGGCGTACGTTTGTACAGAGCGGCCTGAATTACGACGCAGAGGATGCAGAACCTGAGGCCGATGACACAGAAGTTTTCTCCAAGAAGGCGCAAGAGGCTCTTCGTCAAATGGCCGAAAATGTTTCGGGACCGAGGGGTGATGAGAACGATGATTTCGACCTCTCTGGTGCCAACGATTACCGGCAGAGCTGCCTTGGAATTAGCTTCCTAGCCCTCCTTCCGCCAGACGCTCGACTCCGAGTTCAGCTGACCGGGGGACGCTACAGGGCAAAGTCAGTGCGCGTTGCCGGTCAGGATCGCCAGTGGTGGCTGCGTGATCCGGTTGAGCAGAAGCTGGACTTCCATTCGAGTGGCCTAATTGGCGAGCATCGACGGGTCCAGAAGGAGACCATTCAACTTCCCGGCGATGGCCCGCAGATGACTCTAGAGTTTCGATTGCTTTGTCGACCGTCGGCCAATCCCGGTGAATATCTTCTGACACTCTGTCTCATCAATACTTCACCTTCAGCCGGTGCCTTTTCACACGACACCTGTCTATTTCAAACGTTCTTGGCAGTCTCAGCCGAGTCCGACGATGGAGACGCAAAAATTCTTCCCTATCGTGAGCTAGCTGCTTCTGAGGACTCGGAAGAACAATCAATCAAACTACTTTACCGAAACTGTCCGACGTTCGCGATCGGACACGGCTGTGCAGCGGGGTGGGGGCAGGCGGAAGACAGCGGAGCCTCCAAATTCTACATTTTTGCAGATTGTCTTCCTACCTGTGAGGTTCCTCATACCACTCCAGATATCACGACGCCCGATGATAGACAACTGGTTGTCTCGATGAAGGACCTCGCCGGCCTAAACCCAAGCAACGACGGTCGAAAACAACTTACAGATTTGGTGACGGAGTATGAGCAGTGGATTGCAAGGATGCGGGACGAGAGGCGGAGGCTACCGGAGCATTACCGCCAGACCGCCGACAAGCACCTGAGCGAATGCGAAATCTGCTTAGAACGCATGAAGCAGGGGCTCGAAGTTCTCCGTCAACCTATTGTTGCCGAGGCATTCCGTCTAGCAAATCACGCGATTCTCTTGCAGCAGCATCAAAGTCGGTTAGAACTCAGAGACGCTACTCTAGATGAGGAGGCTCAAAAAATCGTGTTCTCCCGGCCTTTCTCTCAGCCGAGTCTCGATCAGGAACTTTCAGGTACCTGGCGTGCTTTCCAGGTTGCTTTCCTCCTTATGAACCTTGAGTCCTCAATATCGGAAGGTGCCCCGCATAGAGAAACTGTAGAACTAATTTGGTTCCCTACGGGAGGCGGAAAAACGGAAGCATACCTGGGACTATCAGCCTTCTCAATGTTTGTGCGACGCCTAAAGAACCCACTTGATTCTGGAACTCACGTCTTGATGCGCTATACCCTACGCCTTTTAACCGCCCAACAGTTCCAGAGGGCTGCAAGTCTCATCTGTGCAATGGAAGTCATCAGGCGAACTAAACCCGGTTTAGGGAACACTCCTTTCTCTATCGGGATCTGGGTCGGGCGAGAAACTACTCCCAATACTCGGGATTCGGCGAAAGAAATGCTCTCGGCCCTCCAAGGGGATGCACGCAAAGAAAATCCTTTCCTCCTTGGCCGATGTCCTTGGTGTGCGGCAAAAATGGGACCGATTGAGCACACTGGAAGCAAACCTGCGTATAAGAGGAGTCGCTACAGTAGGAGAAAGAGGGGTAGTGGCGCAACCATACTCGGATACGCCCCCCTGGACGGAACCGTGGTAATGTCCTGCCCTGATCGGTCTTGTCCCTTTTCCGAGCACTTACCAGTTCTCGTGATTGACGAGGACATATATGAGATGCCACCGAGCATAGTCATAGGCACAGTAGACAAGTTTGCCTCTTTGGCGTGGCGGCCACAAGCTAGAAGTTTGTTTGGTTTAGACCTCGACGGCAAACGGATATCTTCTCCGCCAGGGCTGATCATACAGGACGAGCTTCACTTGATAGCTGGCCCTCTTGGCTCGATGGTGGGGCTCTTCGAGGGAGTGGTAGAGGAGCTTTGCACTGATCATCGAGATGAGCTCTGTCGCCCGAAAATCATTGCGTCAACGGCAACTATTCGACGGTACCGAGAGCAGATACTTGCGCTCTATGCACGCCAATCTGTCCAGCTATTCCCTCCCCCAGGGCTGGAAGCAGGAGATTCGTTTTTTGCCGTCCAGGTGGTCAACAAGCCAGGAAAGCTCTATGTCGGTGTGAACGCACCTGGTTTGGGTTCAATGCAAACGACCCAGGTCAGGAGCTTCACCGCTCTCTTGCAGGCCTCTAGTTGCTTCTCGCCAACCGAGCGTGATCCTTGGTGGACTTTACTCGTGTTCTTCAACTCGCTACGTGAATTAGGAACGACTGTGTCGCTATTCCAGTCTGACATTCCCGACTACTTCAAAGCATATCGGAATCGACGCGGCTTGAAAGAGACTCGCTGGGTCAATGAAGTCAAGGAATTGACCGGGCGATTACGGCGGGATCAGGTGCCCAAAGCGATCGAGGAACTCGAGATTCGAACAAATTCTGATGGAACGAAAAAACCCGTAGATGTTTGTCTCGCCTCAAACATTATAGAGGTGGGTGTGGACATACCCCGGCTTTCACTTATGGCTGTGGTTGGACAACCGAAAACGACGTCTCAGTACATTCAAGTGACCGGTCGCGTCGGCCGCGACTGGCCAGATCGTCCTGGGTTAGTTGTGACCCTTTATAGTGCATCGAAGCCTAGAGACCGATCTCACTTTGAGAAGTTTCGAACTTATCACGAACGACTTTATGCCGAGGTCGAACCAACCAGTGTCACGCCATTCTCATTTCCGTGCTTGGAGCGCGCTCTTCATGCCGTCATGGTTAGTTATGTTCGGCAAAACGGGTCAAGGTCAGCCGCCTCCAGTCCCGAGCCTTTTCCTGCAGAAGCGATTTCAACGATCTATCAAATAATGAGGAACCGAGTGCTCCAAATCGACCCTGACGAACTCGACAACTTTGAAGAATTCTTTTCACGAAGGGTTCGGGAGTGGAAAGGCTGGGAGCGAACAAAATGGACTCGAGAGGGTCTCGAAGCAGAACCCGGACTACTTCGAGCGGCCGGTGAGTACGCTCCACAAGACCACGTACGGCTTTCATGGGCTACGCCGCTTTCTATGAGAAACGTAGATGCCGAATGCCAGGCTGAAATAACGACTTTATATCTGGGCGAGGGTGATAACTAATGGCTAGGGGACCACTTAGACGAGGACAGTTAATTGCGCCATTTGGGGTGGGAGCGATGAATGTTCTTCGCGATGGAACGTCAGTGATTGCCTGCGGAATCGACCACTGGTTCTCTCAAGAGAGCGATCCATCCGGAAAAGATGTGAAAGTCAATCAGTTCAAGGTAACTGAGTGGCGGTTGGAAAGGTTGCTCGAAGTCAACCACTTCAGACTACCCCCGGATTATCGCAAACCGATCCGCGGGCAGCCAAACATCAATGTGTATTTGACCGTACCGTTTCTTCGGTTTCCACAATGGCATTTTTGCCCACAATGTCATCTCCTCAAGCGAGCTAAGTTGAGCTGTCGGGAACGGGTTCGTTGCCCTGAATGTGAAGCAAATGAACGCTTTCGAATAATGTGGCAGGTACCGATAGTGGCGATGTGCGACCACGGTCATATCACTGACTTTCCCTGGAATGAATGGGTACATAAGTCCTCGAACCCATCCTGTCAGGGTCCTCTAAGACTTATCGGTACTGGCGGAGCGTCACTCAGTGCGCAGAAAGTCCGCTGTGATGCCGAGAACTGCAAACTTGAACGAACTTTAGAATCCGTTACTAGCGCTGCAGACGATGGGAACTCATCATACTTGACCAAGAGCCTAGAGAGTGGGGTGCCTTACTGCTGTACAGGTGCAAAACCCTGGCTACATCTGCAGGGCGACAATAGTTGCGGCCGGCCTCTTCGCGGCACGCTAAGAAGTGCATCAAATGTATATTTCGCACAGGTCGAGAGTGCAATTTTTCTCCCTCGAGCATCTGAGCTTGTAAGTGAGGAGTTGCGCGAACGCCTCGAAGACATCGGAATCCGCACAACAATCGAACTGTATCAGAGGTTGGGAGAAGTCCCTGAGCCCGACGAGTTACAGGACAAGTATCCTGCTCTTCTCGATCCATTCAGCATAGAGGAGTTGAGGGCTGGAATAGAATTAGTTACTGCACAACCAAAGCCTCGCGAGTCGGCTGCCGACCCATTGGATGAGTTTCGTTTTGACGAATACTGTGAGCTACTGAAGACTCATCAAACACGTGATCTCACTACGAGGGTTCTAAGCGCAACCGAATACAATAGCGATCTTCTAGGAAACTTCTTCGACAGAATCGTTTTAGTCGAGCGGCTTCGTGAGACAAGAGCTCTTGCGGGTTTTACTCGTATTTTGCCCCATAATGACCTTTTGCCTAATGAGCGCCGCGCGCTCTTGCGGCGGACTACTCCTGCCAAAGATAAAGATAACTGGCTTCCGGCTTACGTCGTTTACGGGGAGGGAATCTTCTTCGAGTTTCGCGAGGAAGCCCTGCGTGAATGGATTCTAAACTATCCACAGGTAGAAGATCGAGTGGGAAAGTTAGCTTTGAATTTTCAACGATTACAGGCCCGCGGGGGAAACCGTCAAGTCAGTGCAAGATTCGTTCTGATTCATACCTTTTCACACCTTTTGATGAACCAACTCGCCTTCGAGTGTGGGTACAGTTCGGCAGCGCTAAAAGAGCGTCTCTACGTGTCAGAGAGTACTAATTCGACCATGGCCGGAGTTTTGATTTACACTGCGGCGGGCGATGCCGAAGGGACGCTCGGGGGTTTGGTAAGGATGGGAAAGCCGGGCAATCTGGAGCCTGTAGTGAACAGAGCAATACAGAATGCGACTTGGTGCTCAGGTGATCCTGTCTGCATGGAAGCTGGAGAGGTTGGGGGCCAAGGTCCTGAGTCCCCCAACCTCTCCGCTTGTCATAACTGCGCTCTTGTACCGGAAACGGCGTGCGAAGAATTCAACCGCTTTGTTGATCGTGGCGTTGTGATCGGAGACCCGTCGAAGCCAGAGAAGGAAGGCCGTTACGGTTTTTTCTGCTCAGCCCTCCGATACTAGGCAGATGGGACAGTGAACCAGGGCTATCGCTGGAGGAAAGTTTAGGAAAGGTTTGTCCGGATGCTGACAGAAGTGGAAAGGGGCGCGGAATTTTTGGATGTCCCATGTGAACACTCTTCACGGACTGGGCACTCTGAACAACGGGGATTCCGAGGTCTACAAGTAGACGCACAAAGGTCCAGAATAGCTAACTGATACTCCCTGGAATCTCCCTCCGGGATGAGTTGGGCCTGGAGCGACAAGAACTTTTTTGACCTCGCTGGGTTTGCAGGTAGCACTTCTGTCAGGCCGACATAGCGTTTGATAAACCTTGCGATATTGGTATCAACCACAGGGATGTCCCTCTGCATTGCGAAACAGAGAACGGCCCTTCCGCAATACTGGCCAACCCCAGTCAATCTCAGAATATCAGTCAGGTCAGAAGGGACTTCACCGCCGTGCTTGCCCTGAAGCTCCCGTGCCATCTTTACAAGTTCTTCCGCTCGATATTTGAGGCCTAACGGGGCCACAATTTCTTGTACGACTTCGAGTGATGCCTCGCCTAGCGCTTTCGCGGTGGGGAATTCTTCGACCAATGCCGTGTACGCCTTAACAACGTGAGCGTTTGCTGCAGTCTGTTGGAGAAGTTTCTCCGCTACCAGAACCTTAAATGGGTCTCGGGTATTGCGCCAAGGGAATTGTCTCGCGTGCGTCTTGAACCAATCTAGCAGCAAATCCTGTCCCTTCGAGAAGGACACATTGGGACTCTTCACGGCTTAAGTACCCGTTGGATACTTAGTGCGAGAAACTCGGCGAGTGGTGGAGGAACAGCATTCGAAACCTGATTCACTTGGCTACTGAGAGAGCCCAGTAGTTCAAACTCCGCTGGAAATCCCTGTAGCCGCAGTGCTTCGAATATAGATAGCCTTCTACCGAGATTTGGATGGACATGAATCTCCCGGTTCCCGTAGGCGACTGTCCAGCTGGGGCGGTCCCACTCCAGGACTCTAAATGACCGACCGCTTCGTTGACCCAAAGCACCGTTTCTAAACTTTTTGGACCTCGGGCGCATGGTCCAGTGATTTGGATGGAACTCGATTTGATCGCGCGATAGCTCACGAGAAAAGAACGTGGGGTCAGGCAAGTCCGAGAGCACGTCTCGCACAGAAAGCTGTTTGTCACTGGCAGGAGCTGGAAACTCGAAAGAACCTTCACGGTATTTTCGCTTATTAAATCCGACTACAAAGAAACGCTCTCGAAATTGGGCTACTTGGTAGTCAACAGCGTTCAGCACACGGTAGTAAATCCAAAAATCTTCCTTAAAAAGATTCAGAATCTCATCAAGATCAGCCCTATGCTTGAGCGATGCTAAATTCTTCACATTCTCGAACAAGAAAAAGTCAACGGGCCGCTTCGAATTGAGCTCGGAGACTATAGACGCGAAACGCATCGGTAGAGTACGACGCGGGTCGTCCGGAGATGGAGAGCTGTTTCCGCGGGAGAAGTATTGGCAAGGCGGCCCACCAATGACTCCGAGTCGAGCGTTCGGAGATACGCCCACAAGTATCTGCTCCCAGAAAGCATCAGCTATGTCCGACAAGTCAGCAACTCGGCCCCGGCAGCCAGGAAAGTTTAAATTATAGGACTCGATGGCATCCTGATTCTTGTCTAGTGCTGTGATTGTTTCAAAGCCAGCTCTCTTGAATCCCAGGTCAAGACCGCCACAACCACTGAAGAGGCTGATCAATTCGACTCTCTCTGTCGAATCCCGAGAACGAGCTACCTTCGAAGAACACAGCTCCTCTGTAGACCGAGCTACCATCTCATCACGAACAATCATAATATGCCGAAGTATTCGTCGTAAGTAGCGACGTCATACTTCGCCTCTTCCAAGTACTTTTTGGTTTCCGAAGCAAGTTCCAACATAAGGTCTTGACGACGGTATAGTAAGTCATCGACATCGAGGAGCCCGTGTGTATTTTCAATCAGCTTGAATGCCATATTCAGTTCTTCGACGTCGGCAGTGTCGTGGGGTAGAGGCTCATTGCCCGATGCTATGCCAAACGAATCAGATACGCCGGTGACACGAGGCGTAAATCTGTAAGCGAGCGATAACATATCAGGACCTTCATTAACGCTATAAAAATAGCTTGGTCGCATCTCCACTGTCGCGGCTGGAGTCGAAGAACCTAACAGTCTTAAAAGCCATTTCCCGAATCCGATACAAAAGAAGTCGCGAATGCGGGCCGGGTGAACCTGGGTGAGATCTGCAACGAACTCGTCAACTATTTCGGGCCCTTCACCCTCGAGAATCTCAAGCGTAAGTTTTTGAAACTGGTCGCTTTTTTCAAAGTTCAAAAGGATTGCATTCCTGAATGCTTCAGCATAGTCTTTGCTGAAATATTCACTGTCGATCCTGCTAGTTATAAAAAGCAGCCATTCATCTCTCGACCTCTTGCATTGGACATCAGCGATATTGTGGACCACCTGTACAAGCGCGGAGCGCCTGTCGATTGACGGCGCTGCAAAGTGGTCGCATAAATCGAGATTTATCGCGTGGAAGGGAGCGTGCTTCTGAAACTCCTTGAATCCAAAACCGTTCGTGTCTCCGATAGACTGGATCTTCTCGCGAATGACCAACGATGTGTCGTCTATGTCCTCAGCACTTTGTACATCATTTTCGGAGATGTTCATTCTAATGTCTTCCGGCTTGCCATTTTGAGCCCAAAAAAAGCCCAGATACTTGAGCCGTAGATTCCGGGGGCGAAGTGAATCTCGGAGCAACCTGATATCTAGCATATCTTCACTGGGAAGGGTCAGATACCGGAATGACCGAGAATCAGGTGGGAAACTCATTGTGTCCAACAACTCCTCCACCTCCTTTGCCCACTGCCTTGTACGGAGGTAATGCTTCCGAGGCTTATGCCATGGCTTAAATTCGCGTCTACTCGGCCCTTCTGGAACTGATGGCTGAAAGGGAAGGTAATCAGCCAATTCGTCTAGGTCGCTTGCCTGGTCTTCAGCCATCGTGATTCTCAAACACTCCAGATATATCGGCAAGGAGAAGCTTGAAACGTCGATAGGAAACATCATCGAGTATCCCGTGAGCGGAAAGTATTGAAGCTATTGATGTCAACTTAAGATTATCACTCTCCTTCAGTCTACAGGGTGCTAGGGCGGTCTCGTACCGTAAATCGATAATTAACTTGTCCTCAATGTCATTGGGCTCAGGCTCGTCGTCGCCGGGATATATAAGGAGAAAGTCCGGCGGACTCACTTCGGCCCCTCGTTGCCTAGCCCATACCGAAGACACAAACGCCTCTAACTGATTCTTAGCCGCTTCCTTTTTCTCTTGCTTGGCCTTTTCACGACCGACTTTGTTGATTGCCTTAAGCTTATTCGTAATTTGTCTGAGCGCGCCATGTATCCAGTCTCGAAGATAGAGATAGTGCGGATGCGCATTATTAAAAGACTCTCGGTCAATGTTTATCGCCGGATCGAGCCCTTTGGTGACGTATACTTCTGCCATGATCTGCTTTAATCGCGTTAACTCGGACACACGATAATCCAGGAAGGTCTCATCGAACAGTGTTCCGCTCGCACCATGAACCCTGATCAAGACCCCTCGATTGTCTTTGGGCACAATAATAGAGTTCCAATAAAAATAAGCCTCAAATTCGAGTTCCCCGCCCCCGATGTTTGGCTTGACTTTGCTAAACGGAGTCACGCAGCGGCCAACAAAGAGCAAAGGACTGTCTACACGGTTCCGTCGATGTCCAAGTTCATCGCTCAGCACTATCGGATGCCTCAACTCTACCCCATCCAAGAGAACTTGAAATCCGCCTACAGGGTCTCCCTTATCTGAGGTTAGGTAGAGTC
>JYMV01003319.1_pt1 | contig 14351 bp, 12 predicted proteins | sample 338911 | NCBI WGS metagenome assembly JYMV01 (sample SAMN03354496, study PRJNA234377) | hydrothermal vent metagenome | biome: Deep sea; feature: Hydrothermal plumes at the Eastern Lau Spreading Center, Western Pacific Ocean; material: Seawater | place: Tonga | collected 2009 | depth 2000 m m
AAGAGGGCTTGGAAGTTTCAGCCGGTAATACCTTTAGGGGAGGAGATATTTTATTTTGCGGTATTCAGGCAATTCAATTGGAAGATCAAAAGTCGCCAGGTGAAACAGCTTTTTATATGAAGGACCAAAAAACCATGCTTGTCGGAGACGCTTTGATTGGAAAAGTTCCCGGCCAGGTAAATATGTTGCCCTCAGACAAATTCAAGGACCCTGTTAAAGCAAAGGTAGGTTTGAAAAAGCTGATGAGTTATGAATTTGAAACCTTGTTAGTGGGAGATGGCGTATCCATTTTAAAAAATGCAAAGGAGGCGGTGGCAACTTTTCTTGCATCCTGAATACAATTTTCGTCGTAATGCGGGGTATCAATTTCAGGCATCGGCGATTTAATCTTTCCATAGAAGAGCCTCCGTTTACAGCACAGCTTTAATATCCTCCACAATTTTATTTTTCAAATCGCCCCACTTCGTTTCCGGTTTTTTTGTGACAGTGATGAACGACGTTGCCGGTTCCGCCATCACAAACACGCTCGCCAGGCCTTCGTTTTCAAGAATTTTTGCGGCCACCGGAAAATCTTTTGCATCTTCCAGACTGTTAAAAGTTTTATAACCAGAATCAAGGATTTTTTTGTTGACGTTGAACTTTAAAGCATGCTCATTGGGAGTGGTATCAACAGTTACTTGGACAGACATGGGTATTTATCTCCTTAAAATATGAAAAATATTTGTTTCCTATACTAAACCATTTAATAAATATCTCAATGAAATAGAGGAGCAACCCTGTCAACCGGTAATTGCTTCATGCCCCCCATTAAACACAAAAACAAAACTTTAATCTGCGATTCAATAAAGAAATAATCGTATAATACAATCTTCACCGAAACAAGTTGGAGGGATTGATCAAATTGACCGAATTACCTGCAAATACTGTTTGGTTCATTGCTGGGGCAGCCCTGATAGCTATTGAAATTTTCCTGGTTCCCGGAACAGGAACTATTTTTGCCGGGTTGGGAGCTATAACCGTTGGAGCCGTTTTGATTGCTGGTTGGATCGAAGGGGTGAATGGTCAATTTATCCTGTTCTTTTTATCTACGGCGATCTGGGCCGCAGTATTGTGGAAGCCCTTAAAAAAGATGATGAACAGTGGCGGCTCGGGATATAGCGATATGGTTGGCGATATGGCTGTCGTATATGGCGAACCTCTCGAAAAAGGAAAAAGAGGACAGGTAAAGTGGTCAGGAACTATCATGGATTGCGAAATCGCGCCCCAGGAAAGCACAGAAAAGATTTTACCCGGCACGGATGTTACCATTTCTGAGGTATCCAAAGGAATCCTGCTGGTTAAACGGATCCCGTAATCCAAGGGTTTTGAAAAACGATTGACTCATATTGGAGAACTTCAATGGAACTTGTGATAGCTTTCCTGATGTTTTTGGCCGTTTTAAAAGGCGTAAAGTTTGTGCCTCAACAACAAGTCTGGGTCGTTGAAAGAATGGGCCGATATCGCGTAAGTATGCAGGCAGGCCTGAATTTCCTGATCCCTTTTATCGACAATATCTCCTACCGGCACTCCTTGAAGGAGGAAGCCGTGGACATCCCCAGCCAGACGGCTATCACCAAAGACAACGTCACCTTAATCATAGACGGGATCCTGTACCTGAAAATAACCGATCCGAAACAAGCCTCGTATGGAGTCGGTGATGCCCGATATGCCATCACTCAAATGGCGCAAACTACCATGCGGTCTGAATTGGGAAAAATGACTTTAGATAGAACTTTTCTGGAAAGAGATAATTTAAATGTCAGCATCGTTCAAAGCATCAATGAAGCCTCTGTTGTTTGGGGTATTCAATGTTTGCGCTATGAAATTAAAGATATCACGCCTCCCGATAATGTGCGACAAGCCATGGAGCTGCAGGTAGCCGCAGAAAGAAAAAAAAGAGCGGAAGTTCTGGACTCTGAGGGAAAACGCCAGTCCCAAATAAATATCGCTGAAGGTATCAAACAGGAAGTGGTATTGAAATCGGAAGCTGCAATGACAGACCAGATAAATCGGGCTAAAGGTGAAGCGGAAGCTATCCTGCAAGTTGCAAAAGCCACCGCAGAGGGCATTGAAATGGTTGCCGCGTCCATTGATAAATCCGGAGGCGAAAAAGCCGTGGCATTAAGACTGGCAGAACAATATATCGAGGCTTTTTCCAAACTGGCTAAAGAAAATAACACCTTGATACTGCCAGCTAAAACGGATGATGCAGGTTCCATGGTTGCGCAAGCTTTATCAATATTTAATTCGATTCAAGGTCAGGTGAGTGCCGGCAAAAAAGATATATCTTAAATGACGGTTTAAATTTAAAGCAACCTGCTTTCTTACCATTCCAAATTTTGAACTTTGGATAGATAAGCGGATAGAAAAAATTTTTGCAATCTATCAGTTCTGCCCGTGGTACACTCCCCCCAATTTATCCCTGCTAAACATAAAAGGACATGACATGATTAAAAAAGACTCGGTGGTCAGTTTGAGCTACATCCTGAAAAACGAAAATGGTGAGGAACTGGACCGTTCCGAAAGCGCTACTCCGTTGGCCTATATGCACGGACATGGTCAAATTGTGCCCGGACTCGAGAATGTTCTGGAGGGGCTTGCCATCGGAGATAAGAAAGAAGTGATTGTGACGCCGCAGGAGGGTTACGGCGAAGTGCAACCACAACTCAAAATGAAAGTGAGCCGCGATAAGTTCCCCGCCGATAGGAAAATCGAACCTGGCATGCAGTTTTCCTCCAAAATGGAAGATGGTAGGGAGATCCCCTTCACCGTTCAGGCCATTGAAGGCGATGATGTTCTGCTCGATGGAAACCACCCGCTTGCCGGAGAAACATTACATTTTTCTGTGGAAGTAGTCGAAGTTCGGCCCGCCACAGCCGAAGAACTGCAACACGGTCACGTGCACGGTGCAGGCGGGCACCATCACTAACAGTTAGTGCCGCTTGAAAAAAAATATCCCCCGTAGCTCAGCAAGATCGAGCAACGGAATCTTTTAAAGCCCCAAACCCACAATCCTGCGCTTGCAATAGCAATAACTTAATCCTACCCACAAAAGTTCTCTCAGCGCAACGAGCCATGGTTGCCCGCCTCCATAGCTAGTGGCGGTAGATGCTCGCCTGTTTGTGATATTTTTCCTTAGCCTTCATCCCCCGAATGAGGGGGTATATTGGTCCCGCTTTATAGAATTCATACTCGACCCCTTTGTTGGTTTTCCTGCGTCCTTATTGAACATGGGGCAGGTCACTAAAGCCCAAAACAACCTTGGTGCGAATTATTACCATGGACGAGGAGTCAAGCAGGATTATAAAGAAGCGTTGAAGTGGTACCGTCTTGCCGCTGAACAAGGATTTGCGGCAGGCCAAGACAACCTTGGTGCGAGTTATTACCATGGACACGGAGTTAAGCAGGACTATAAAAAAGCGGTGAAGTGGTTTAGGTTGGCAGCTGAACAGGGATTTTTCTTGGCACAAAACAATCTTGGATTAATGTATGCCACAGGTCAAGGGATCACACAAGACATGGTTCAAGCCCACAAGTGGTTTAACCTTGCGGCAATAAACGGGCATCCGCAGGCGGCAAGGAACAGGGGCACTGCCGAAACAAATATGACCCCCTCCCAAATCGCCAAAGCCCAGAAACTGGCGAAGGAGTGGATGGAGAAGCAAAAGTAATTTAGCCTGAGGAAGGATAGCTGTACGATCAAATCTTAGCTACTACAGGTTATATGTATGCTTTTCTCTAATGACCCCTCTATCAAAGGGGCCAGAGTACTATTACCAAGTCCTTGCCAGTAAAAGTCTTAGGCAACTAGATACCCTCAAAAACGGTCTGCCATGGATTGGGTTTTTGCAGGATTTCTCGATCATACCTGTCTGGTTTGATGATCAATTTGACCGGGAGCCCGGTTTCGATTATGCTGATATCCTAGATCCTGGAAGTTCCATTTCATTTTTTTTGCGTACTATTTTCGCTTTTTGTTCGTATGTGGATACCCTTGAATTGCCATAGTTCTTATTCTCTATTACGTGGGACAGCCAGCGTTGAAGCTCTAGCCCAAAAGGCGGCTGAGCTAGGCTTTCCCGCCTTGGCTATCACCGACACCAACGCTACTTATGGAGCTGTGGCTTTCCAACGGGCGGCCCAGGCAATGGGTATTCGTCCGGTATTTGGAGCGGAGGTCGATGATCCCGAAACCGGAGCCCATGCTGTCCTGCTTGCTAAGAATTTACAGGGTTTTGGGGAAGTATGTCGGGTGGTCACGGATCGAAACCTGAAAGCGGATTTCTCGCTGGCCTCCCGTCTTCGCCACTGCAATGACCATGTGATTATCCTAAGTCCGGACCTGGGCGTAATCGCCACTGTGGCACAGGCGCGGGGTAGCCGTAATCTGGGAATTGAACTGATCCGTTGGGAACGCTGCAGCAAAGAAGACATTCAACGTTGGGAGTTCTCGCATAGCCACCGTATTCCACTAGTTGCCTCCAATCGCGTTTTTTTCCCAGAGCCAAATGACTGGGAAACTCATCGACTTTTGGCAGCAATCCGCCTCAATGCCTCTGTCCAAGGTCTTGCATCAACAGCCACTGTCAGTCCCGAAGCCTGGCTGAAATCCCAGGCAGAAATGGGTCGTTTGTACACCTACGTTCCACAGGCTTTGGAAAACACCCGTCGTGTTGCAGAGCAATGCGATATGACTCTTCCCATCGGACAGTTGCAATTTCCCCCGTTCGATCTTTCTCATGGTCAGACTCACGCGGGACAGTTGCGTCATTTAGCATGGCAGGGTGTGCGAAAACTCTACCACCCGATCACGGCACGTGTCCGTCATCGCTTGCAATACGAGCTGGGTATTATTGAAATAATGAAATTTGCATCTTACTTTCTATTGGTTTGGGATATTGTGCGTGAAGCCCACCGGCGGGGCATCCCTACTGTAGGTCGTGGGTCAGCGGCAAACAGTTTGGTTTGTCGGTCTCTGGGTATTACGGAAGTGGATCCTATTGAGAATAACCTGTATTTCGAGCGGTTCCTCCATGAACAGCGCGACGATTTCCCGGATATTGATATTGATTTTCCATGGAACCGCCGTGATGAAATGATCCAATACGTATTTGATAAATACGGCGCGGAACAAGTTGCGCTGATCTGTACCCATATTCACTTGGGGAGTCGTTCTGCATTACGGGAAGTGGGTAAAGCCTTGGGTGTACCAATTTCTGATATCACCCGAATAACGGATCACCTCCCTCATTCCGCAGACTTGAGCAACCTGGAAGCCATACGCGATACTGTTCCGGAGTGTCGGGGTCTGCCGCTGGAAGATGAACCGTTCCGGAATATGATCGTTTGTGCACAAAAGATTGCAGGACTTCCCCACCATATCTCAATACACTGTGGAGGGATTTTAGTCAGTCCGGCACCGATTACCAACCTAATCCCGTTACAGCGCACTCCCAAAGGATTTGAAGTTACTCAGTATGATATGTACCCCGTCGAAGACCTGGGGCTGCTAAAAATTGATCTGCTTGCACAGAGAGGACTTGCGGTTGAGGTGGATACCGTACAGGCAGTCCAGGAGAGCCATGGAAACATTTTAGATTTTTCATGTATTGATCCTGTAGAGGACTCGGCGACCAGGGCTTTGGTTCGGAATGGAAAAACCATGGGATGCTTCTATATTGAAAGTCCTGGAATGCGAAACCTGTTGCAAAAGCTCAGGGTGAATTCATTTGAAAAGCTGACTGCCGCCAGCTCTATCATTCGCCCCGGTGTTGCTTCCAGCGGCATGATGCAGGCGTATATCAAACGTCACAAGGGCAAGGAAGCCGTCACTTATTTGCACCCGAAACTGGAGGAAGTTCTCTCCGAAACCTACGGCATTATGATTTACCAGGAGGACGTTATCAAAGTGGCCCACGCCGTGGCCGGTATGACTCTGGGTGAGGCAGAGGGTCTCCGAAAGTGCATGAGCAAGAAGCGCGACTGGCAACGCATGGAAACCTATCGGGAACGTTTTCTAACCGGAGCGGAAAAGAACGGCGTGCCTAAGAATATCAGAAATGAAATCTGGAGACAGATCGACAGTTTCGCTGGATACGCGTTCTGTAAAGCACACTCTGCTTCATTTGCTCTAGTTTCTTACAGGGCGGCTTACCTCAAGGCCCATTATCCGGCTGAATTCATGGCTGCCGTACTCACTAATGAAGGTGGTTTTTATGATGCCTGCGCTTATGTCGAAGAAGCTCGACGATTGGGGGTGACCATCCTGTCCCCTCATATCAACCACAGCCGGTACGAATTTTTTGCTGAGCGGCTCGATGCTATTCGGATAGGTTTGATGCAGGTACGAGGTCTAAGCCGGATAGTGATCGACAGAACCATGAGAATAAGAAAAGAACGAATGTTTGAATCTGTACACGATTTTCTGGCACGAATCACACCGGATTTGCCTGAGGTAGAGACCCTTATCCATTGTGGCGCACTGGATGGCCTGGGACCATCACGCCCTGCAATGTTCGTAGAGGCTCTTATCTGGCACCGAAAGCATCCTGTTTCTAAGGATAGAGCACAAACCACATTGTCCTTAAATATCGAGCATCCATGTCTAGTTCCTGACCTGCCGGAGCTTGAAGAAACGGACAAACTCCTGGCCGAAATTGATGCGCTGGGGATGGTGGCAACGGCTCATCCGATGGCTCTATACGGAATCACAAGCGAGCATTGGCCGAGCGGTTTCACGCGGGCGAAGGATATGGACAAAGCCCGCGAGCTAGTGAGCATGCTGGGGATCCTCGTCACAGATAAGAGTACCCGCACGGCCAAGGGAGAGCGGATGAGATTTGTCAGCCTAGAAGATCCTACTGGGATATTTGAGGTCACGTTATTTCCAAAAGTCTACCAAAAGTTTGGACATGTTCTGGTAGACAAGGGACCTTTTGTTGTTAAAGGCAGGATTGAAGAGGACAGCGGCAATCGGACTGTGACCGCCTTGTGGTTTGGAAGAATGGAAACAACTTTACTTTCCAGGTCAAATTGCGGTAGATGAGATTTGCATGTACAGGTGGTCTCTCAGTTAAGATATTCTACACGATTTTAAGCGGCTTGATTTTTCTCCTCTGAGTTTTCAAAAACATATTGTTGATATAAAGCCCTACCTTCTCGAAGGGTCTGCATAGGCGTTCTGCCCTGGCAATGTTTTCCCTGATTGGTCCTCTCGTTATTGTAAGTAGCCATGAAGATATCAAGGTCAACCTGGATTTCTTCAATAGATGTGTAGATTTTTTTCCTGAATGCCACTTTGTAAAATTCGTTCTGGATGATCTGGTTCAACCGTTCTGTCGATCCGTTAGTTTGTGGATGTCGCACCTTTGTCCTGGAATGCTCGATTCCATTTAAATGCAAAAACAGTTGGTAAGGGTGGGTTTCTATGCGTCCACAGTACTCAGTTCCTCGATCAGTTAAGACCCGAAGGAGGGACATGTTCTCAGAATCAAAGAACGGCAGAACTTTGTCATTCATAAAGTCTGCTGCTGTCAGAGCCGTTTTATCTGGATACACCTTGGCAAAACCAACGTTGGAATGGGTATCGATTGCAGTCTGCTGATAGATTTTTCCAACGCCCTTGATGTAACCCACATAGTAGGTATCCTGACCGAGAAGAAAGCCCGGATGCGGGGTCTCAATCTCACCATGGGCTTCCTTTTCTTCCTTGGCAGACTCCAGTGCCTGAACTTGAGACTCAGTGAGAATCCCCTCGTTCTCGGCAGACCATTTCTCCAGTCGTTTTAATCGAAGGCTGGCGATTTGTAGCTTGTGGCGTAACCAGATACTACGAACGCCTCCACAACTGACTTGAAACCCTTGCCGTTTTAGTTCGTTGGAAACTCGCACTTGGCCTTGAGTAGGGAATTCCAAGCTGTAAGCCAACACCTTCTTCTCGATTTCTGGGGCTACACGATTACCGACACGAGGAACCTTGCGGGACTTCTCTAAGAGCCCTTCTATGCCTTCTTCTGCAACGGCGGATTTGATGTCATAATGATGTTGGCGGGAAATATTCAACCGACGGCAAGCCTCTGAGATATTGCCTAGCGTCTCACCCAGCTCTAGAATATTCAGTTTTCTTCTGATAACGTATTGATCTTGAGTCATTGGTTTCTCCTTTAAGTTAATTAAGTTTTCGCAAACTTATCTTAACCGAGAGACCATGACTCTTTCTATTTCAAGTCAGTTCCTGTAAACGCTTTTCTCATCTACTCCAATTATTTAGACCGTCAAATAACTACTTATGATTTCCTCTCCCAAGTTTTCCATAGCATCTGTAGCTACATTCCGGCCTTTATCCAGAATACAAAAATTTTGTGCGACACGACGTGCAAAAGGCAACTTTTGTTCCACAAGCAAAATGGTCAACCCTTTTTCCTGATTGAGGCGAATGATGATATCCCCTATTTCATGTACAATATTTGGCTGAATACCTTCTGTCGGCTCATCTAAAATCAAAAATTTAGGGTTTAGAGTCAAAGCTCTGCCTATTGCAAGTTGTTGTTGCTGGCCTCCAGATAGATCCCCTCCACGACGATTGAGCATCTGCTTTAATACAGGAAAAATTTCAAATATAGATTCTGGGATTTCACGCAACCCATCTCCGCGCGCCAAGAGACCCACACGAAGATTTTCCTCCACGCTTAATTGAGTGAAAATTTCACGACCTTGGGGCACATAACCAACTCCTTGATGAGCACGCAACTCTGTTGGCTTGTCTGCCAGTTCGTTGCCTTCCAATTTAATAGAACCTGAGGTTACAGGTATAAGTCCCATAATAGTCTTAAGCAAGGTAGTTTTTCCTACTCCATTTCTCCCCATCAGACAAGTGCAAGTTCCGTGTAGGACATTCAGATCCACATCCCAAAGAGTATGGCTTTCTCCATAAAATTGATTTAATTTTTGAACTTTTAACACTATTAACTCCCCAAATAAACCTCAATGACTTTTGGATCATTTTGCACCACTTCCATTTTTCCTTCAGCCAACACACGTCCCTCATGTAAAACGGTTACTTTATTGGCTATTGACCGAATAAAGTCCATTTCATGCTCAACTACCACTACAGAATGTTTTCCGGAAAGTGATTTTAATAATTCCGCTGTATGCTCGGTTTCCTGGTGTGTCATGCCCGCCACAGGTTCATCAATCAATAAAAGTCTTGGATTTTGGACCAACAACATTCCTATTTCCAAAAATTGTTTTTGACCATGAGATAATAAACCAGCGCGGAGATTCTTTTGATCCTTCAGCTTAATGATTTCCAAATTTTCTTCAATGATATCTCTTTGCTCCCCAGTTAAAGGCTGGGTGAGGGATTGCCAAACATCCTTTTGGGTATGAAGGGTCAACTCGAGATTTTCAAAAACAGTATGGTTAAGAAAAACCGTTGGTTTTTGAAATTTACGGCCTATGCCTGCATGAGAAATTTCATATTCTGTCATTTTAGTAAGGTCGTGGTTTTGCCCGAAAAAAACCGTGCCATGGTCCGGGCGCGTTTTCCCAGTGATTACGTCCATCAGAGTGGTTTTGCCGGCACCATTCGGTCCTATGATGCAACGGAGCTCACCATCATCAATGTAAAGGTTTAAATCATCAAGTGCTTTGAAGCCGTCAAAGCTGACCGTTACGTCTTCTATATAAAGGATACAGCCATGCGTTGTATCGATTGAATCATCTTTGATGTGGGCTCCTGAGCTAGACATTAAGCGGACTCCCTCACTTTTTCTTTCGAATTAAAACGAGCAAAAATACCAACCAAACCTTTTGGAAAATATAACGTTACAATAATAAATAAGGCACCTAAAAAATAAAGCCAATAATCCGGAGCCGCAACCGTAAACCAACTTTTTGCCCAGTTGACCAATCCAGCCCCAACTAGTGCGCCACTCAAAGTTCCACGCCCACCGACCGCGACCCAAACAGCCATTTCAATTGAATTGGAAGGTTGCATTTCACTTGGATTAATAATACCGACTTGTGGGACATAGAGGGCCCCAGCGATACCGCATAAAAATGCCGACAGGGTCCAGATAAAAAGTTTGTAATGAATTGTATTGTATCCGGAAAACATCACTCTGCTTTCTGTGTCTCGGATCGCGGTAAGAATCCGTCCCAATTTGGATTGGACTACGTAGCGGGATAGGACATAGCTTAAAAACAGGACGATAGTAGTAATTATATATAGACTCATTTTGGTGGAGGGCTCCTGCAAGGAAAATCCTAAAATTTGTTTAAAGTCGGTAAGGCCATTGTTACCTCCAAACCCTGTATTGTTGCGAAAGAACAAAAGCATGAGTGCATAGGTCATCGCCTGCGTAATGATCGCAAAATAGACTCCTTTAATGCGCGACTTGAACGAAAAATAACCGAAAGTAAAAGCGAATAAACCGGGTAATATCAATATAACCAGCAAAGTAAAAGCAAAGTAATCGAATCCCAACCAATACCAAGGCAATTCTTTCCAATCGAGAAAAACCATAAAGTCGGGCAAATCGCTTTTATAAACACCTTCTTTTCCAATACTCCTCATCAGATACATGCCCATGGCATATCCGCCCATAGAGAAGAAAACTCCATGCCCTAAACTGAGGATACCGGTATAGCCCCAAATTAAATCAATAGCCAAAGCTACCAAGGCGTAACATAAATATTTACCTAATAAGGGAAAGATATAATCTGGAACATGCAAAACAGATTCTTCAGGCGCAAATATATTTAATAGAGGAAGAAGAAACGTGGCAATGGCCAATAAGAAAAAAATGAACAGCCACTCTTTAAAGGAATGTAGATTATTAATGTTTTTAATCATGTGGTAATACTTAGTTATCGACCATACGACCTTTTAAGGCGAATAAACCCTGAGGTCGTTTTTGAATCAAAATAATGATAAGAATTAGAACTATTATTTTGCCTAGTACTGCGCCTGTAACAGGCTCTAAAAATTTATTTATAATCCCTAAACCCAATGCACCCACTACGGTGCCGGCTATTTTCCCAACGCCACCAGTTACTACAACCATGAAAGAATCAACGATATATAATTGCCCTAACTCGGGGCCGACATTACCAATCTGAGACAAGGCGAGGCCCCCTAGCCCTGCTACGCCGGACCCCAGCCCAAATGTATACATGTCAATCTTGCGAGTTGATATTCCCATGCAAGCGGCCATTCCTCTGTTTTGTGTTACAGCACGTACTTGCAATCCGAGTGAGGTTTTTTGAAGTAACGTCCAAACGGAAATCACCACAAAGACCACAAATATAATGATGGCTATTCGATTATAGGGAAGAACAACTCCATAAAAAACTTCGATCCCTCCAGAGAGATAAGCGGGGTTGGCCACCTCAACATTTTGCGCGCCAAATATGAGCCTTACACTTTGAATCAAAATTAAACTAATTCCCCAAGTAGCCAAAAGAGTTTCCAAAGGTCGCCCATAAAGATGACGGATGATACTCCTTTCCAAAAGGACACCAATCATGGCACTTACCATGAATGCGATGGGAATCGCTGCAAGCAAGTACCACTCAAAGAATCCCGGCAAATATTCCTTAAAAAGATTTTGAACCAAAAATGTGGAATAGGCGCCAAGCATTAACATTTCCCCATGGGCCATGTTGATAACACCCATCAGGCCAAAAGTTATAGCCAATCCTAAAGCGGCTAGAAGCAAAATACTTCCAAGACTTAATCCATAAAATAAGTTTGCGATCTGGTTAATGAAGAACTGACGATTCTCGATATTTGAAATTGCTTTGGCGGCACTATCACGAATTTCAGGGTCACTTTCTAAAAACTTACCCGCATCATTTTTCTCCAGTAAAGCTTCTAAATCGGTTTTAAAATCATTGTTTCCAAATTCACTGATAGTATTTAACGATTGGAGACGCTTATTTTTATCATCGCTGTTCAATCCTTCTTTTGACAAAATTAATATAAATATTTTACGAACTTTATTATTATTCTCTTTATCCAGGGCTTTCTCTACCAACTCCACCAAGCCACTCGTTGGTTTTTTTTGTAGCTGCATTGCGGCCGTTAAACGAATCTCGGGGTCATTCGAGGTTAATTGTAGTTTCCCTATAGCCACTGATAAAACCCTTCGAACCGAATTATTGATTCTGGGCTTACGGAGAGTTAGAGAATTTAAATCAACAGGGTTTCCGTTCAATGCATCGTGGCCTTGATCTCCAACCGCATTAAGAATAATAAGTGCTCCGTCTTCACTAATTTTCAAGCGTTTATTCTTCAATGCCTCCAAGGCAGGAAGCGCTCTGGGGTTCCCCATATTACCCAGACGCTTCACAGCTAGTTTTATCTTGGAGCGGCTTTTGTTTCCCAAATCTTTTAAGGCCGATTCAAAATCATTCGCCTCGCCCAAAGAAAATGAAAACAATCCCACAAACAAAAACAAAAAAACCCCAAGAAACCGGGCATGCATTTTCCGGCTTTTGGAGTCGACTCCCATCTTGTGAGATTTTGATAAAGGGCAGGATTTATTCATTCATTATAAAACATCGCCAAAACAATGAAATTCCATCCATAAATGGGTGGAATTCTTAGAAATGAAAAAAACAGCAAATTTTAATAATGTCCTTCTCCGGCTCCATAAGCCTGCCTTGGAGGAGAACCCAAGGTTTTTGGAACCGGAGGAGGATTTTTTAGTCAATTAGAACTTAGCTTTTTTACAATTTCCACATACCCAAGGGTAAGTCCAATCAGCAACCTTTTTTGCGCTATCAGGAATATGAGGACTCCACGCCTCTGCCCGGATTGGCCCATCGGTTTTCCAGACTATATCAAACTGACCATCTTCCGTGATTTCGCCGATAACCACCGGTTTATGCAAGTGGTGGTTCTTGGCATCCATCGTGATTTTAAAACCGGAAGGCGATTGGACCGTCTGGCCGCCGATGGCCTGGCGAACAGCGTCGACGTTAGTGGTACCCGCTTGTTCAACCGCTTGAGCCCACATCTTGATCCCTATATAGGTGGCTTCCATGGGGTCATTGGTGACCCGCTTGTCCCCACCAGTAAGTTTATGCTTTTTCACATACGCAGTCCATTTTTTGATGAAAGCTTTGTTTTCTGGAGTTTTGATGGACATGAAGTAATTCCAGGCTGCCAAGTGCCCCACTAACGGTTTCGTATCAATGCCCCGGAGCTCTTCTTCTCCCACAGAGAATGCAACGACAGGGATATCTTCTGCTTTTAGGCCCTGATTCCCAAGTTCTTTGTAAAATGGCACGTTTGAATCGCCATTGATGGTGGAGACAACTGCGGTAGGTTTGCCGACCGCAAACTTCTTGATATCTGCCACGATTGTTTGGTAATCGCTATGACCAAACGGCGTGTAGGTTTCCATAATATCATCTTTGGAAACCCCCTTGGATTTCAGGAAATAGTTAAGGATTTTGTTAGTCGTGCGAGGATAAACATAATCGGTTCCCAACAAGACCCATCTTTTGGCTCCGCCACCGTCTTCACTCATTAAATATTCCACTGCCGGAATGGCTTGTTGATTTGGGGCGGCACCTGTATAAAACACGTTGTATGAAGACTCTTCGCCTTCATATTGGACGGGATAAAACAACAATCCGTTCAATTCTTCAAAAACCGGGAGAACCGACTTTCTCGAAACAGATGTCCAGCAACCAAAAGTCACCGCGACTTTTTGTTTTTGGATCAACTCTCGCGCTTTTTCCGCAAACAAGGGCCAGTTGGAGGCTGGGTCAACCACTACAGGCTCAAGCTTCTTACCCAGAACGCCACCTTTGGCATTTATCTCTTCAATCGCCATCAGGGCCACATCCTTTAAGGACGTCTCACTGATCGCCATAGTGCCTGAGAGAGAGTGCAGTATTCCTACTTTAATGGTATCACCCGACTCTGCTGTCGTACTGACAACCGCATCACCTACTGGAGAACCAGACATCTTAGAAGTCCCTTTTTCTCCACAACCCACACCTGAGATAAGAATTACTAACAACGCCAAAGCTAAGTTTAGAAACTTCAAATTAAAAAATGAAGATCCATGTTTTGATTTGAAATAATTCATTTTCAAACCTTCCTTTCAAAACTGAATTAATAATTTTTGTTATCTTGCTGATTATTAAATAGATGTTTTGGTCAATTTTCAAACTGCATAATCTATAAAAAGCAATATCAATGCCAAAATCTAGCAATCAATGGTCATTGAAATTTATAGCTTTAGAACTTGCATCGAAACCCAACTCATTTGTTTTGCCCAAAAATTAAGCGTTCT
>JYMV01046612.1_pt1 | contig 14334 bp, 12 predicted proteins | sample 338911 | NCBI WGS metagenome assembly JYMV01 (sample SAMN03354496, study PRJNA234377) | hydrothermal vent metagenome | biome: Deep sea; feature: Hydrothermal plumes at the Eastern Lau Spreading Center, Western Pacific Ocean; material: Seawater | place: Tonga | collected 2009 | depth 2000 m m
TGCTTCTACGAATTGAAGACCTGCTGCTTGATCTTTCGTCTTGCCGAAGTATGCGGGCACCACTTTTATGTTGGTGAACTGTCGATCTTGATCGATCACAAAGGTTGCTCGTGCAATGACATCCGCGCTTTCCTTAACGGGCGATTTCCAATGTTTCCACAGTTCATCGCAAACTGCGATTCGAAATTTTGCAAGTTCCGGTGCTAATGGAAGTTTCTCCAAAATTCGCTCTTGAAAGCGTGTGTACACTCGTTCTCCAAAGCGAAAGTCTTTTTTCTTGGTCACGCTACCTATCGCATCGGCTAGTTCTTCTGATACATGTCCATCGATGTTGACCTGGCGCGCAACTCGCCACAGAGCTGCTTCGGCTTGGGGCGTGGTTTGCTTGGCAATTTGACAAAGCGCGCTGGAGAATGCCGTTCTGACAACGTGATCGTAGTTGATGAAACGACCATCCATTTCGTTGGAATGCACATTCAGGTATGCCCAAACAGCCAGCGTTGCGAGGTCAGAGACATTAGACATACTCCCAACGATTTCCCCGGAAACTTTGTCGAGCAGCTTTTGATGGTCCTGATAAGAGATATCTTTTTCGCTCGCCTGTGCAAGAGAGACAATTTGTTGTTCCACTGCGTGTAGCTTTACGTCTCCGTACGCATTGGCTTCGTCGTCGGCAAGGCAGGGCACTGTAAGACCTGTCACGGTCAAAATCGCAAGTGCGCCAGATTTGGCTAGAAGGCTTGAAACGGTCGTCATTGCGTATCTTTTCAACATTTTATTGGTTCCGAAATCGAGCACAATGATACCTCAAGCTGAGTACGGCGGTTTTTGGGCATAAATAGGTAGGTGCCAGCCGTAATAAGGTCTCCTGTGCTTCCTGTAGGGTGCGACCTTGGTCAACAGTTTATACAACGAAGAAGCTGCGGAAGATTCGGGGGATGAATCCCCGAAACAGCCTGTGTATCAAGGCGACACAACCCTTTGTCTTCCGGCGGAACCCCTTGAGTTGTTGAAGCCGGGAACTGTCCTTCTCGAGAAATTCAAAATCATCGAACTCCTTGGTCAGGGTGGCATGGGCAGCGTTTACCGGGTTGAACACTTGCTGATGAACCAGCAATTCGCCCTCAAGTGTCTCAATAAATTCCAAAAGGAGGATGCCGGCTGGAGGCGGTTTAAGAACGAAGCTAAAGCCGCCCACATGCTCGATCACGCCAATCTCATCAAAGTGTATGAGTTCGGGCTTCTGCCGGGCGGGCAGCCGTTTTTCCTGATGGAGTTGGTGGAAGGGGTTACGCTTGCCGATGAGATTGAGCGACTTGGGCATTTGCCGATTGAGCGCGTCATCAAGATCTTTATCCAGGTTGCGTTTGCAATCGGCTATGCGCACGACAGTCGCGTGGTTCACCGCGACCTAAAGCCGAGCAATATCATGCTTATAGAGCGTAAGTCCGAGCGCGACCCGGAAATAGTGAAGGTCGTTGACTTCGGTATTGCAAAATTGACAGGGGTGGATGAGTTTAACCAACAGACCCTGACCAAAACAGGTGAGATTTTCGGTAGCCCGTTGTACATGAGTCCGGAACAGTGCATGGGCATCGCCGTGGACCACCGCAGTGACCTCTACTCTCTGGGGTGTGTTTTGTATGAAGCGCTTACAAGCGCACCGCCGTTCATGGGCGAGTCTGCTCTTTCGACAATGATGAAGCATCAGTCTGAGATGCAGGCGCCTTTGAAGGAAGCGTCACTTGGAATGCACTTTCCTTCCGGGCTTGAAAAGATTGTTGGCAAACTACTAGAGAAAGATCCCCAGAATCGCTATCAGGCGGCGAGCCAGCTTGCGTCCGATCTTATTCATCTTGAGCGAACCTTGCATGATGCCGGAACCCAGGAACTTACGTCTGACAAACTTGAGGCGGCGCCGAAGTATACGCGCCAGGTGTTGACCAAAGAAGAGGAAGAATTCGCGAGGAAAGAAAAGGCACTGTTGATTGCGGGAGTCGCTGCGGTTGCGTTTACAGTTGGTGTGTTGTCCGACAACCTCGTGGGACATTTTAGTGGGCACCCGACAGCTAAGCATTCTTCCAAAATAGCTGCCTCCGCCTCGGCTTCCGATCCAAAAAAGTCAGATGGCAGTAATGATAGTTCGAAAGTCGACGGTACTTCTTCTGGTGATGAAGGGAAGAAGTTTTGGTCTCACTATAAAGGTGACAAGCGCGTATTCGAATTCCCCACCGACTCGTCAATGGGCAAAATAGTTGTTGCCAACGGCGAAAGTTATGACGCAAAGGGAATAGTTTCGGTGCCCAGAGAGTTGCCACTAGGAATAGTGGCAAATGAAAAGCTGGTGAAAAATCCAGATCTTCTGGACAAGTTCAAACCGGATGAAATCGCTGTTTTTGATTTTAACAAGAACAGAGATGCAAAACTGAAGGTTTTTGAGAAAGTTGGGAAGCTGACTGGCTTGAAGGGGCTCAACTTGTATGACACGGAGTTCGTCAATCGCGACCTTCACATCCTTTCCAACCTTAAGAACCTTTTGTACGTGAATTTTGCATTCACAGGCGTCACATGCGAGGAGGCATTAAAATATTTGCCGCTTAAGACAATCAACAGTCTGGATCTCACTTGCCTTAGAGATGGTAAGAATGCAGTCAAACGGATTCATGAGATGCCGCAATTGCGCCACATTTTGCTTGTTGATACTCGAATTGGCGACGATGATTTGAAGGAGTTAGCAAAGTCAGATCACCTGCGCATTTTAGACCTTGCATGGAATAAGATTACCGATAAAGGACTTGTACATCTCACCAAGCTAAAGAATCTGGAGTACCTGGATTTGAGTGAAACAAAAGTCACTCCGATGGCGTGGAGGACAATTGCGAAAATTCCGAATTTGCGCAAGGTGAAGATTGCTCACTACAAGAATACGCCTTGGTCTCCTGAGGAGAAAAATTACTTTGAAGCCCAGCTTTCAAAAGCCGCTCCGCGAATGTCAGTGAATTGGATTTATGAGGATAATTTGGACTACATTTGTGCTTCAACAGATCTGACTTGGTTGAACGAGGGGATGAGAGCACACGTTTGTCCCATCTTGTCTGTTCTGAAAGACGTGGAGATTATGGGACCGGCGGTTGATGCGATGACTCATTCAGCATCGAGTCAATAATTACGGAGTGAATCTAGTTATTGAAGTTTGACATTTACTTCGCAATCGGCGACTCAATGAGCATTGACTTTTACCCAGCGCAGGATGCGGAAGCCTCTGGTATTACGGTCCGCGAAGATATCGGTGCCGCAGCGCTTTTTCATCACAATGAGTCAGACATGTTTCCTGAATTCAGTGGAATGGATTTGGCGTCTTTTTTTCCTAAGATTCACTACAAGAATATTGCAGAAGACGGCAACACGTGTGGAGGTGTCATTAATAGGTTGGCCGCTATGGACCTGAGTACCAGTCCTGAAGTGTGCGCACTAATTACACTAACGGTAGGAGGCAATGATTTGCTTTCCGCATACAGAGCCAGCGTTGAGAAAGAGAAAGGCGTTTTACAAGAAGAGATTCTCCGAATTCAAACGGAGTATGATCACGTTGTATTCTTGGCAAAGAGCCTCTTCAACAACTATCGACTTATCCTGTCCACTGTGTTTGATCCAACTGATGGAACTGGAATCATGCCGATGTCCACGCCGATCTATAATGGCAGATTACCAATTGAATTTCTCGACCAGTTTAATGATCATATTCGAGCGCATTCGAATGATCCAACAGTCTCAGTAGCTGACGTTCATAAGCATTTCTTAGGTCATGGAGCAGAGTGTAATTCTGCAGACGAATTTTGGTACTGGAAAGCTAGTCCAATAGAACCTAGCTATAAGGGAGCCAGTGAGATTCGGCGTGTTTGGTTGGAGAGTGTAAAGAGTTTAGGTAGTGACAAATGAGAGTAATTGTCAGCGAGCCGTCGGCTTTCCCGAGATGATATGAAGGAATCTGCAGGAACATTGTTGTACAGAACCAGTAATGGTGTCATTGAAGTATTGCTCGTGCATGCTTCTGGTAACTACAACAAGAAGTCGAAATGGAGTATTCCAAAGGGTGTGCCTGATCCTGGCGAGAACATGGAGCAAGCTGCGCGGCGCGAGACTGTCGAGGAGACTGGTGTAAAAGCAGGTAAGCTTGAAAGCCTTGGCTATGTCGAATACACCAAGAGCCGGAAGCGTGTACATTGCTTTTGTGGACCGGCACCAGACGATGCAGCCCCGCATTGTGCTTCCTGGGAAGTTGATAAGGCTGAGTTTGTGGAACTGGAGAAAGCTAAAGACTTGATTCATCAAGATCAGAGTGAGTTCATCACGCGATTAGAATCAATGTTAGGCGACAAATAGCAGTTGAAGAAGGATTAGATTGGAGGTTTATGAACCTAAGAGATTTGAGCGTTGCAGCCGAAAGATGTTTCGCAAAGATGCTCGGGGTTTATGAACTCCAACCCGCGGAAACGACGGACCCTGAGTTCCTTGAACTTGGCAAAAGGTACGGCATCAAGTTTGTCACGGAAGACGAACTCGACTGCTCTGACTTCTCATATCAGCAAGCGTCGGATGTGCAGTATCGCCGTGCTAAAGACATAATTATCGAAGAGTTTTCCGTCTATCCAAAAGAAGCTATTGAGAAAACTAGAATTGAACAAGTGATCTTTTGTTCGAACCTTGTAGTGAGTAACAAGCGCGCGGGCGGAACATTGAAGGTCGGGCTGCATTATGTAGATACGCTTTTCATTGATTTGTCTGAGTTTCGCAATGAACTACACGGGCGGCGTACGCTGCACCACGAGTTGTATCACGCGATCGATTTCCGTGACACGTGGCATGGATATATTGATGCAGATTGGACAAGAATACAGGGTGACAGCTTCAAATACGAGTTTGATGCTGCCGCGGATATGCACCGATTGTTAGGACAAAATCCGCAGGACGCAATGCCCAGAGAGTTTGACGATCCATACAATAGAATGTCTGCGGAGGAGTCGGCGACGCCAGGTTTTATAACTGATTACGCGCGTTATTCTGTGGCTGAAGACAAGGCTGAAGTTTTTTGCCATATGATGGTTTCATACAAGAAGGTTATGGCTCGCGCAGCAAAAGATGGCGTTTTGAAGCGCAAGGTCGAGCGAATGAAAGAGATGCTTGTTGAGTACATTCCTGAGATGGACGAGAAATTCTGGAAAGAAAAAGTGGCGAAGCGGCGGATTGACATTCACTAAACGCCAATCGGATTCTTAAGACTTCATTTGAACTGTCTTCTTGCGAGTCGGTCTTAAGACGCTCTTAACCGGTATAGCCGGAGAATGGGAGCAACTAAGATGACAAACACAAGAAGAAGACAACTGAAGAATGAAGACTATCGTACCTGAAGATTGGGATGTACCCGTCCAGATTCGCGCTCGATTTGGTGACAGTGCCGGGCGGCAGAGAGCAATGATGGCGAATGGACATTTGCTTTTGGTGCTGCACGAACCACCTGGACCAAACGACAGAGATCGAGAAGCCCGGCTGATATGGCGCAGTCCGGACGGTTCTTGGAGATGGACCAGCGACGGAGCATCGACAAATTTGCTGAAGAAGCATATTGCGTTGTTCGCCTCCAGAGCGGAACAGTTGGAAAATCAATTGCAGAGCGCTAACTGTGCAGCGGACTACTTCGAGTTGCTTCAGGCGATTACGCCATTGCACAGAACTAGTAGAAACTTGCATGCGACACTTCAATCAGCCCGCGACATGCTTTCTGAAGATAAAGATGTGATTATCGCTCGCGATGCCGCCGGCGATCTCGAGCGAGCGTTTGAACTTCTGTACACCGACGCCAAAAACGGACTCGATTTTACGGCCGCGCAGAAAGCAGAGCTTCAATCTCAGCGCAGCTACGAAATGGCAATGTCCGCGCACCGGCTTAACCTGTTGGCGGCGTTATTCTTTCCCGTTACAGCTATATCTTCTATCTTCGGCATGAATTTTCCTTCTGGGCTGGAGGCAATTCCCGGGCAATGGCTGTTTTGGGGAATTCTCGGTGGTGGACTTTTGACAGGTGTTTTGTTAACTCAAGTAATCGCCCAGAAGCCTCAGCCTGTGGATGTTTCGATGCTAAGGCTCGCTGCCGGCAATCCAAAACCCAAGGTGAAAAACCGCAAAATCGCGAAGCCGAACGCTCGGAAAATTCCCGCGGTATAGCACTGGTGAACCCTATATCAAGGGAGTTACCGACGAAATTCAGTGTGGCATACCTGATTTACGAAATTCTAAATCTGGTGTGGGACATACTTCTGTGGGCAAAGCAGGTATGACATGGAAAGAGAGTGGGCTTCGAAAAAGCTCGTCTGCAATTTAGTAAAGAAGGAAAAGTATGAGCTGGCTGGCTACGTTGTGTTAGGCGAGAAGGTTGTCTTCGAGATGTATTCGAATTGGATCTCGGACACAGAAGCGAGAACACGCGAAACATCCGAAGACAACCGCAGGCGAGAGCTCGGTTACATCATAGAAATGGCAAAAGAAGAGATCAGAGAACACCGCAAGTGGCAAGAGGAGGTTCTCTCCAGCTTGCCACGTAAAGACGATGCCTTGGGGTTGACGGGGCCTTTGCGGTTGGCGTTTGCGGATGCGTCTGATGCGAGAAAAGCTCTTTTGCAGGAAGTCATGCTTGCCCATGGTAAGTTTATCGAACCGACTTGCGATGAATCCTTTGCTGGAGAACCTTTGCACGCATCTTCGTAATTCACCTCCTTGCATTTTTGTTGGCCGGAGCGCTGCCATCCTGGCGGCTGTTGCCGGCTAGATGTCGGCGCTCTGGCCCGCTCACTAAACTGTGACTCCTCCAATCAAGTTACTGATTCCTTGAGTGGCTCTTGCGCTTAACCGTTTAAAATCGGGGTGCCGTTTTCGTAGCCTGGTGGCTGGATTGGCGGTTTTGTTTCGACCGGTGGTTCTTCAGGTGGGGTGTCGGTGCCGGGGTTTGGGTTTTCTGCAGGGACTCGTGGTTTGAAGGGGGATTCCTTTATAGGCTCGCTAGGGTCATGAGGTGGTCTTCGTTTGGCTACTTCAGCCAAAGCATGTTTTATCTTTTCTATCTCTCTTGCTTGCCGTTCTTCCTCCGTTGGCAAATTGAATGCTTTTCCGAATGATCCTTCGGCTGCGACGTGCCGTTGTTGAACTTGGTCCATCGCATTCTTGATTCGTTCGCTGAACAGTTTGGCTTTGGGTGATTCCCCAGGTTCAAGATCAAAGGGGATTTTATCGCTAAGTCCTGCTGTTTCTGAGGAGCCTGGTAAGGTTTTCGGAAAACTGCCCGAATCAGGTGGCGAATAATGTCCGGTTCCTCGATTACGCGCATCGCCAGTGCCGGACGACGGCGCCCCCTCTACGACTCTCGGTTCGCCATTGGCAGGTCGTACGGCATAGGCGACTTTCGGTCCATCATTTGATTCCGAACTGCCTGACTCGTTTGCAGGCGGAACTGTCCTCGGCTCTTCACTTGGAACATCACTTGGCTCTTCACTTGGAGCATCACTTGGCGCTTCGTTTGGAGCTTCACTTGGCGCTTCGCTTGGAGCTTCACTTGGAGTAGTCTCTGCTTGAGCAACTCCGTTGGTAGTAGCGCTGTCCTCCAAAACCAAATTGCTTAGCCAATTGGGGTCTTCAACTTTGCGACTGCTTGTGGAATACATTCTGTCCGACAAAATTTCTGAGAATGCTTGTTGTGACCACGCATTTGCGACGGGCGATTCTCGCGATGATTCGAAACTGCCAAAATTGTTTTCGATAACGGACATGAGGTGCGTCCTCCATTAGAAGCGTGCGGAGCGCCTGAGCAGCGAGCCGTCAATTTGCTGATTAGTAAGGGGTTACTGGTGTCAAAGTCGACGCTCAAATACTAGCCGCCAATTCTGATCATTTCCTGAGGAAAAATCCAGAAACGTATGCTGGCATAGGCATCGGAGGATCGAATTGTTAAGCGACTAAAGCGCTATTGTTAAGCGACTTAAGGACCGCTCCTGTATGTGAATCACTGTGCCCACGGGCGATCTAATGTAAGGTCGACGCCATGCGTCGACCATACATTAGTGAATCTGAATTATTCAGATTTTGAGTGGCGTTTAGAGCTGAGCGTGATCGCTCTCGCTGTTTCACCGGGCTCGATCGGCAGACAGATTTGTGAAGCGTGTTGCTCTCCACAGACGATTTCGATCTGATCACTCATTTTGGCAAAAGGCGGTTGTTTAAAGTGATTCTTGTCTCGACCGGCGATCGAGAGGCGGACGCGATGTCCCTTCTTAAACTGATAGGAGATTGGGAACATCTCAAGATCTACTTCTCTAACTTCACCTGGTGAAAAGCGCTTGTAGTCTTCTTTGCGGAAGGTTCGCATGGGCGCGACTGTTTTGTACTTCGGTGAGTTCGCATCGCTGAGAGTGTTTCCGCACAGAATCTGTCCTTCTGTGACGTAATTCACAGAGCCGTTGGGAGAAACATCTTCGAGATAGACAAATAAACTGCAATCCTCACCATTCGGTTTTACAAACACTTTCACGATTGGATTGCCGCTGACGATCCAATTGTCCGGGAGTGGTGGCGTCTCAAAACAGATGTTGTGCTTATCTTCGCCGCGCCTATTCGAGTAGGGATCGAGCAACACATTTCCCAGCAAACAATCCCATCGCGAATTTTTTCCAGAGCCGCTTTTCTCGCTAATCTTGTAGAGCGCGCTTTGTTCGATAGGAGGTGCCTTATCATTCATTGATTTATCGGCAGACAAAAACAAAGTCTTCGGATCATTCTTTGGCGGCCATGTGTCGCTGCCATGCCAACGTTCTTCGCCCAACGTGTAGTAATGAACACGCGCGTCATTTGCCAGTGAGTTTTTATTCAACATATAGTGATCGAAGAATTTGAGCATCTCTCGATCGATACGAAAACGCGATAAGCCACCACGCGTAAATGGACTAATGTTGAAGAAGTCGTGCTCCCACGGTCCCAATATCAGCTTTGAGCCAGGAGAGGTGTAGTTGAGAAAACGATTGACGGCTGCACGCGAATTCGAGCCTTCGATCCAGCCCGAACTCATGTACACCGGAACTTGAGCTGCGTCAAACTCCTTCCAATAGTCGCTTGGGCTGCTGGGATCCACGCCAAGCTTTTCGAAGTGCTGACCGTATCGGTCGCGCAGAATTTGCCCAGACAGATCGCGAGTTTTGGTGGCAAGCAAATCTGTTGCAGTAAATGGAGAGTCGTCCCTGAAGTTCAATTTGTCCGCAGACAGTGCCGAGTTCTTCTTGTGTTCTGCAAGAGCTTGTTTCAGTAGGTGTTTGTCCTTATCCTGATCCACGGGCTTCATGTGACAAAGCAGCGGTCTCAGAAACTTCAAATTACGCGGCAGGATATTTGAGTCGAAATCCTTATTCAACTGCATCCAGTTGTCGATGAATGGCTGGAGTGGAAGACCGCCTGGACGTAGAACGTCAGCGTAGATATCGAACGGACTCGATAAGATCGCGGCGGCTTTCACACCCGGATGCTTGTTCATCAGCGCGAATTCAGCCATGTTTCCGGAATAAGAGTGGCCGATCAACCCGATGTCACCATTTGACCATGGCTGTTTCGCAATCCAGTCCATGATCTCTTTGCTATCGCGAACATCGAGTGGAGGCAACTCCCATGGGCGATCACCAAACGAGGCTCCCGCGCCGCGCGCGTCCGTGACTACCCAGACATATCCATGTGACAAAAACTCCGAGCGGTAGAGGCTGAGCGGCGTCCAATAGAGGAATTTCAAGTATGACTTGGGCTGAATCACGCGCCAATAACGACTTTGCTCGAACATCGTCGGAAGCTTTTCGCCGCTTTTGTAGGTATCCGGCAGATACACATCCACGGCGATTTTTGTACCATCGCTCATGGTCAAATACTGCGAGATTTGCTTGAACCGGCGGGATGTCTTTGGTGTTTTATAAACGCTTGGCGTTCCCTTAGCCTGGTCAGCCTTGGCTCTGACTAAGTTTCTGTGGGCGTCTGCCTCTTGCGGTACCAGGAGCGACAAACAGCCAAGCGAGATTAGGAACTTCGCCCAAGTGTTCCGCTGATTCGATTTTTTTTGCTTCGGCATCCAACCAGGTTTCCGGTGTATCAAAACTTCCAGTGAGAAGGCCTGCTGCAAATCTGTCACCTGCGCTGCCTTAACCCCTAGATTGATTCTACTTCTGATGCCCAATTGGGGCAATTAATTGGGTTTATACACCCGTGAATCGCCCCGGGCGGCATGTTTTTGAGCTTAATAACATTGAGGAAATGTAGAAAAGTGCGGTTTTCCTCACTGTTGGCGCCGCTGAACTCTATATAAGGTATAAGACTGGGGATAAGATGGGTTTATAACGGTTTTGCGCCTGGAGCTAACCTAATGCGTCGCTTGCTTTACGCAGCTTTGATAGGAGGAATCACTGGCTTTGCCATTTTGTTGCATGTGGCTGCAGAAAAGGCCTGTGGTTGGGGATTTCAAAATTTCCCGTTTCCCAATGTAATTCTTACTCCGGTGGCTGAGCACAAAGTCTTGGACCTGATGTTTTCAGCAAAAATTCTGCTCTATAGGCAAGAACTTGTGCAGTCCGGATTGGAGTATTTTGTCAGAGGTGCAGGTGCGGCAGTCCTACTCGTATCTCTGTTCGATGAGTGTTTCAAACAACTGAAGAAAGCTCTCCCTGGAAATCGTGTGCCGTGCTGGCTAAATAGATTGGTGGCGTTTCGCGTCAAAGATTATTGGAGAGTCTCTGCTGTTTTGGGCCTGGCTCTTTTGCTGCCGCTAAATTTGTTCATTCTTTGCTGGGCAAGACTGGATTTGTTTTTGTTTGAAGGTAGTTTAGATGCTACCTCCCTTGCAATCTTAGTGCCCTCAATAGTTCTACTCGGACTCATTACTGCTGCCGCTCACAAGAAGAAACTGTATTTATGGCAACTGGTGCCCTCCACCAGTGATGACTCACTTCGTTCCAATATTACGCGCTTTTCTACATTGGGTGTTCATCTTGCAATAAGCATTCTTGTCATTGTTCTTGCATGCACCTTCATGGCTATTACCTCTCAACACTGCGGTAAAATTACGTTCGCGCTGCAGAATAATGCATTGTCCTCTCCACTGATCTACAAGCAAGTTATTGGAGAAGAATCAATGATTGCGCTCAATTCCGCGCTTTACGCAGGAATAGTTCTATTCCTTCTTCAGTTTGTCTTGTACAAATGTGTTGCGCGCAAGTCGCTGGAATTCTGCACCTTGACTGCGACGTTTCACTCGTTCATTGTAGTTTGGGCGCTGTTTTACATGTTGCCCTTCATTCACCTTTTGGTGTTCAACATGCCTGTAGAGGGCATCATTGATCGCCTCCTTGCACGTGACGTATTTCGAATTTGTGTTGCTTTATCGACGATTCCCATTAGCCTGGCCGGACTTGCAATTGCCATTGCTCCGGGCCAATTTCAAAGCTTGGAAGTGCCACTTACGGGAGCTAAAACTAGTGATGATTTGACGCCTTCAAGCTGCGCTCAAAATTGAAGGGCGTGCCTGTGTGCTGAAAATTGATCAATTGCGGAAAGCCCAGGCATTGGGGTTATACCCAGCATGCTCACCGCTGTGTTTGAGCCGAAGACGTGTCCTCCATAATTTCTCCATATTGCTTTGATAACTTGGAATTGATGGCAGGCGAGGGCTTGCTTGTAACCGGACAGCAGCAACGGCGGAAGTGGTGGGCACGAAACTTTCACTTCCGCTCCTGCGGCTGTTGGGTTTGATTTTGGAGACTCAATATGCGATTCGTGTTTTCTCTTGCAGTCCTGCTCGGATACGCCATACTCGCCACGTTCACGTCGCTTCCGGCGTTGGCGGAATCCGATGGCATCGGCTGGATTCCGACGTGGCGGCAGGCAAAGTCGGAAGCGTCGAAAGAACGTAAGCCGATCTTGCTTGTTGCTGCTGCACCACAATGCGCTGGTGTTCCCGGCATCTGGTGACCAGGCAAGCAAGATATGGATGGGAGGTTCCTGTCCAAGCCAAATGTAATACAAGCTTCCAGGAGTTTCGTCTGCGTACGGATGATGACCTACGAGAGCGCCAGCGAAGCAGAGCTGCTTAAAACTTTGTGGCGTCCTGATGCACCGCTCGAGAATACAATCTTCGCGATTCTCGATCCTGAAGGCCGCTCGATAGTGCGCGGCGGTCGAAGCCCGCAAATGGTTTTCCGCGATGCGGACGATATGGCGGCGCGCATGAATGAAATCGCTCATTATTATGGTAGTAACGGCGTCGTTGTGCCTAAGGAATTACCGGCTGTCGATACCGTTCGACTGGCGATTGATGTGGCTGCGTGTGATAAGCGTCCGCTAGTGATCATTGTGGGCCAAAATGATCAAGAGAGAAAACAACTTGCTTCGCGATTAGCTCCAACTGCTTGGTCAGAACCTCTGATTGGAAAACTTGTGTACACCACGGGTGGTGTAGATGATTTAGGTTCAATCAAAAATTCAAGCCGGTCGAGCGGTTATGTTTTCGTTGCACCGGGTCTGTTTGGTACTGATGGAACCGCTATCAAACAGTTGGGAGCGAACGCTAGCCAGAATGAGCTTACTTCCGCTTCGAAACAGGCGTTGGCAATGTTTCACCCTCAGGAACTGAGTCACCATGATCATATGCGCGCAGGAAGGCAAAACGGAATTGAGTGGAAGACTGCGATTCCTGTGACTGATCCTCACTCGCTTCAAGCTCAGCAACGCGACACTCGTGGCGGAGAAATTGCGCAACGCGGACATCCAAATGGGGAACCTCCTGTCGACGCACCACCTCAAAATGGACCACCACAAGGAGGACCTTCACATCCCGGCTTGGATGGTGGACCGCCGCATTTTCCACCTCCTATGGGTTCGCCTCCGTGGGGCGGACCACGTATGGGCGGACACCCCCAGGGTTTCCCAAGCGGGCCACCTCCAAACGGGCCAGCTGCTGGTTCCGCCTACGGTCGAACGACTCCTTATTTTGGTCGCTATTCTGGCGAAGCACAATTTGGCTCACCAACCACGCGCAGGCAGCTCTACATTCGTGAATACAAATAGATTGGTCTGCTTGGTGTAAGATGCAAAGGGATGAGTCTGGAAGTCATCCTTTTCCCTAGATCTTGCTCGTCAATTCACCCAGTAGGTTTCGAACGCACGTCAACTATATTTGTCCTTATGGGCGTTGATGTATGAGTGCCTTCTCGAATGGACTATTCAGTTTTCCGCAAAGTCGATTTCTCGAGTGTTTACGAACTAATGTATGAGCTTCGAACTTACTACGAATTGTTGGAAGTCGATCCTGAAGCAGAATTAGGCGTAATTGAAAAGGCGTACGAGTCTCTTTCCGCCAAGTATCATCCAGAGAACAAAGAGACTGGATATCCCTATATGTACAATCAAGTTGCAGAGGCTTGGAGCAACTTGCGAACTCTCGAAAAGAGAGAAAGATACGATAAGTACCTGGCGAGGATAGTACATTCGCCGGATTAACCGGGCTTCGCTCATTATGCCCATACTGGCTAGGCTTTGCAGCGTTTGGAACTTTGAAAGATTCGATCTGTCTTCATTGAAAGACAGGAGAACCCGGCATGCCGGACAAATTCGAAATTGCCAGCTATTTGCGCGAGACAGGTTTGTTGCTCAGTGCCAAGGGCGAAAACCAATTTAAAGCACGCGCCTACCTCAGGGGCGCCAAAGCGATTGAAGCGTCGCAAGCGGACATCGGCAAACTCGTTCGAGAGCACACGCTCACGTCAATCCCAGGAATCGGCGAATCTCTGGCCAAGACCATTGAGGAGATTTACCAGTCCGGTGAGTCGAAATATCTGCATCGATTGAAGGACGAGGTGCCGGAAGGGACGGTCGAGCTGTCACGAATTCCAGGTCTGACTCTGGACAAGATTCGGAAGTTGACGGAAGCGCTAGGTATTCGCACGATTTCCGAATTGGAGCAAGCTTGCACTGAAGAGAAGGTGCGTCTTGTGCCCGGATTCGCGGCGCGCAGTGAGCGGGCGCTGCTCGGTAAGATTCAGCGAATGAAGACGCGTGCGTCTGCGATTCTTCTTGTGGATGCGTTGGAGACCGCAGAAGAAATTATCTCGTATATGCGTTCTTCAGTTCGAGGTCTGGAGATTGAGGTGACGGGAGATGTTCGGCGCTGGTATGAGGCGGTTGAGAAGATTCAATTCGTTGCAAAGCCAAGAGTAGTTTCCTCTGCGCTGGAGGCATTCAAGAAATTTCCTCTGGTTACCGAAGTCA
>JYMV01025090.1_pt1 | contig 14332 bp, 15 predicted proteins | sample 338911 | NCBI WGS metagenome assembly JYMV01 (sample SAMN03354496, study PRJNA234377) | hydrothermal vent metagenome | biome: Deep sea; feature: Hydrothermal plumes at the Eastern Lau Spreading Center, Western Pacific Ocean; material: Seawater | place: Tonga | collected 2009 | depth 2000 m m
CTCGCTTGTTTAATAGGTGCGGTGATTTTGATTGCGACAGGCATCGGTAGCTGGCGCATCATGCTCAGCACGCTGCTTGGCATGATTGGCATGACTCTCCTGCTTAACGCCTTTGCACTAAGCGACGACCACTACATGGCCATCGATTGGACATGGCACTTGGTTGTTGGTGGCTTTGCATTCGGTACTGTGTTTATGGCTACCGACCCAGTTTCGGCGGCACAAACCGATACCGGAAAATGGATTTACGGCGCGATGATTGGCATATTAACTATCATTGTACGTGTGCTAAACCCAGCCTACCCTGAGGGCATGATGATTGCTATTATCTTCATGAATGTCTTCGCACCTACGATTGACTACTACGTTGTTAAGGCGAACATTACTCGCCGGGAGAAGCGTCTTGGAATTCAGTAATAAATACATCCTCTGCTTTGCACTAGTATTGTGCTTGGTGTGCTCACTTGTAGTTTCTATATCTGCAGTAGCACTCAAAGAATTGCAAGACGACAACATCAAGCTCGACACACAAACTCTAATCTTGCGGGTGGCTGGCTTAATCGGCGCGTCCGACAAGCCGGGTGTTGATGAGGCAGAGAAACTTTACACCGAAAACATTAAAGAGATTAGGGTCGAGACTGCTAGCGGTACAATTCTTGGTGGCGGCAAGCTCGATTCAAAGGCATTCATCAAAGCTGTAAAGAAAGGCATGCCGAGTGAATACACCGTGCTCGAAGTTACAGCACCTGGCAACGAATGTTACATATTCTTAGTTTGGGGTGGCGGCCTGTGGTCCACGATGTATGGCTACATCGCGATCGAATCTGACAAGAATACGGTCAAGGGGTTTACGTTCTACTCACACGGAGAAACTGCGGGCTTGGGTGGCGAAATCGACAGCGACTACTTCAAAGACCAATGGCCTGGCAAATTGATGTTTGACGAAGATGGTGTTTGTGTAATCGACGTAATGAAAAAAGGCAAAGTTAAATTGCCAACCCATCAGGTCGACGGCATCTCTGGCGCGACTATCACCTCTGTTGCTGTTGGCAAGTTGTTGCGCAAATGGTTTGACGCCGATCACTACGGCAAATTCTTACACAGTGAGGTGAACTAATGAATACCGAAAATAAAGAAGTCTTATTGGGCCCTATTCATTTAAAGAACCCGATTACGTTACAGGTACTTGGTATTTGTTCAGCTTTAGCGATCACTTCTAAACTCGAGACCGCTCTCGTCATGAGTGCCGCACTAACCGCAGTGTTAATTAGCTCCAACGTAGTGATTTCTATGTTGCGCAATAAGATTCCAAGTAGCATCCGAGTGATTACACAGCTGGCAATTATTGCTTCGTTAGTAATTGTTGCCGACCAAGTAATGAAAGCTTACCTGTTCGACGTTTCGAAGCAGCTTACCGTTTTCGTTGGCTTGATTATCACGAACTGTATCGTGATGGGTCGCGCTGAAGCCTTTGCGATGGCCAACCCTCCAGGAAAATCTGCGCTCGACGGTCTAGGCAACTCAATAGGCTATGCCGCAATTTTGATTTTCGTTAGCTTCTTCCGTGAGCTACTCGGCTCGGGCACATTACTGGACAAGCAAGTTCTGGGAGATTGGTATCAGCCAAATGGTTTGATGGTAATGTCTCCGGGCGCATTCTTCTTGATCGGCTTGCTTATTTGGGCACAACGCGCATACTCCTCCGAACTTAACGAGAAGGAATAATGGAATTAGTTAACATCTTCCTGCAATCAGCGTTCATCGAAAACATGGCGTTGGCGTTCTTCTTGGGCATGTGTTCGTTCTTGGCTGTGTCAAAGAAAGTTGAAACTGCTGTCGGCCTTGGTACTGCGGTAGTCTTCGTGCTTGGCATCACCACCCCACTTAACAATCTAATTTACGATAACCTGTTAAGAGAAGGTTCACTTAGTTGGTTGTTAGGCGCCGAAAAGGCCGCCAGCGTCAACTTAGAATTCTTGTCCTTTATTGCCTTCATTGCTACTATCGCTGCTACCGTGCAGATTGTAGAAATGGCAATCGACAAGTTCTCGCCAGCACTTTACGGCGCACTCGGTGTATTCTTGCCCCTCATCGCGGTGAATTGTGCCATCCTTGGTGGCTCTCTGTTCATGGTGCAACGCGAATACGATGTCGCCGAGTCAACAGTGTTTGGTATTGGTGCTGGATTCGGATTCATGTTGGCAATTGTTGCGCTGGCAGCGATTCGCGAAAAGCTGAAATACTCGAATGTGCCGGCAGGCTTACGCGGCTTGGGCATTACCTTCATCACTACCGGCCTCATGGCCATGGGATTCATTATCTTCGGAGGCATTCAGCTCTAAGCTAGTGATTCAAATGGATACTACTACCATCTTTCTAGGCGTCAGCGGTTTTACTACCGTAATGATTGCTTTGGTTTGCGTCCTGCTTATGGCTAAGTCAAAACTAGTTGCTAGTGGCGATGTGCACGTCGACATTAACGATGGCGACGACTGCTCTTTTAACACACCAGCAGGCAGCACAATTCTTACTACCCTCGCTGAGCGAAAGCTGTTCATCCCTTCCGCATGTGGCGGTGGCGGCACTTGTGGTCAGTGTTTGGTGCAAGTCGACGAAGGTGGCGGTTCTTTACTGCCAACCGAAGAAGGGCACATCAGCCGTGGTCAAGCCCGAGACAACTGGCGTTTGGCATGTCAGGTAAAAGTCAAAGAGGACATGAAGTTGCGCGTCGACGAAGAATGCCTGTCAGTTAAAAAATGGGAATGTGAAGTCATCTCCAATAATAATGTGGCGACATTCATCAAAGAGTTCGTGGTTGAATTGCCACCAGGCGAAGAAATGGATTACGAATCGGGTGGCTACGTCCAGATCGAAATTCCGCCGCACAATATCGACTACACCGGATTCGAAATTGAAGATCAATACCGCGAGGACTGGGATACGTTCAAGTTGTGGGACATCAATTCGACAACTACCGACACCGTCGAACGCGCTTACTCTATGGCCTCTTACCCGGCCGAAGGTAACAGCATCATGCTTAACGTGCGTATCGCTACCCCACCACCGCGTGGACCAGAGGGCATCCCGACGGGCAAAGGGTCTTCTTACATCTTTGACCAAAAACCTGGCGACAAGGTAACCATCTCTGGCCCTTATGGAGAGTTCTTCTTACAAGATAACGATCGTGAGATGGTCTTCATTGGTGGCGGCGCCGGCATGGCGCCGATGCGCTCGCACTTGTTGCATTTGTTCAAGACGCTTAAGACCAATAAGAAAGTTAGTTTCTGGTACGGCGCGCGTTCATTGCGCGAAGCCTTTTACGTCGACGAGTTCGATGCAATCGCAGAAGAATTTCCTAATTTCGAATGGCACTTGGCTCTTAGCGACCCTTTGCCGGAAGACAGCTGGAAAGGTAAAACAGGTTTCATTCATCAAGTACTTCAAGATTCTTATCTTAACGCGCACGAAGCACCAGAAGAGTGTCAATACTACATGTGTGGTCCACCCATGATGAATACCGCGTCTATGAACATGCTTGAGAATTTAGGTGTTGAGCCAGAAGACATCTTCCTCGACGATTTCGGCGGTTAATATTTTGTCGATTTGATAAGCTTGCTGCATGCCCCACCTGCAGCATGACCTTGTCGCAAGCGCCCTTCTACCTGGGCCGCCGCATTCAGCTGCGCTTATAGGCGACATGCGACTGCGCGCCAAGTTAAATAACATTTCTGTATTCATCGAGACCGAAGGTTTTCGCAAGGAGCTGCCTTTATTGAAGACATGAAGATTGGAAACTTCACCCTCCTTGAGGAGATTGACGGTGGCACGACTAGTACCGTTTGGAAAGCCTACGATAATGTTTTACGCCGCAATGTTGCTATTAAAATCGCAAGCAGCAACCTCTTAGAAATCGGAAGTCTTAAAAGTCGTTTCTTGCGCGAAGCTCGGGCTGCGGCATCGCTCAAACACCCTAGCGTAGTCGACATCATTGGTTCTAGTGATTACGAAGGACAAGCCTTTATCATTTTCGAATTAATTGAGGGCGCGCAAACGCTTCAGTCTAACGACATAGATTTCGCCACCAATGCTAAAAATTTTGCTGGCATGTGCGATGCGCTTGAGCTGGCGCACAGCAAAAGGTTCACTAAAGAAAACGGAGAGACTTTTCAGCTATCGTTGGTGCACGGCGACATTAAACCAGCAAATATCTTGGTCGATGGCGATGGTCGTTTCAAATTAGCCGACTTCGGTGCCGCCACCTTCAGAGGCAGCGGTCAGACAGATGACAATCAGATTAGTGGCGGCACCTGCGCTTACTGGTCGCCTCGCCGATTCAATTTCAAGCCATCAAGTAGCCCATGTGATCAATGGGCAATGGGCGTAACTATGTGGGAGTTTTTCACCGGTACCCACCCATTCCTAGAAGATGGCATGAACCGGGGCAAGCTTGCTCAGCAAGTAATAGGCCAGCCTCCACTTGGCGATGTGAGCCGCTTGCCCGAAGACTTAAAAGCGATTATCTCAAAGATGATTGAAAAACAACCGAGCGCTCGATACGCAGACTTTTCCGCAGTCTCTGCAGACTTACATAATTTTGCTAATGGACGAATCGTAACTGCACGGCGTCCATCGGTGCTTGAACTATCGCAGCGTTGGGCAAAGAAAAACCGCGTGTTCTTGTCGTTGTTTTGCCTATCTCTTATCTCAATGACCATGCTGCAATTCGCCTGGCAGCAATCCATCAGCCTCGGTAATCACGCTCGGCAATCCGCTCAAAGCGTCATTGACTTATTGACTGTCGACATGCGAGAAAAAGGCTTAAAGAAGCGTCGTGAACTTCTTGATAATGTGAAGGAGATCGAGAGCCATATCGACAGCAGCCTTCAGCCTAGCCCGCAACTTTATAAAGCAATTGCCCAACAGCGCATCAAGCTGAATAATTTTTCTAGTGCTATCACAGCGCTAGCAAAAGGTCTTGCACTCAATCCTATTTCGCCCATTGAACGAGACAGTTTGCTGTTATTGCTTGGACGAGCCTACATCGATAACAAACAACCTAAAGAGGGTATCGGAATATTGCAACCCTTTATTGATGTACGCTCTGCGACTGATTTAGACCTGGAATTCTTAGTGCTATATAACTACTATGCAATGGCAAAGGTTGCAATAGCTCAATCTACATATGATGCAGTTGAGCATGCTAAAGACGAATTCCCAGATTTCTCTGAGGCGACAGAGATTTTTCGCGTAATTCACCGCCAGTACGTTAAATCAAACGAAAAGGACAATCGCATGTTCATGAAAAACGAGCTCAATTTGCTAGCCACAAGAATAGCGTGGCATAAAAGCTATAAATATGGCGAGCTCTGTCAGCGGTGGTTACAAAAAGCCCTCTCCGAGTACGGCGAATCATGGAAACAAGTGCCTTTGATGTACACCTTGCTTTACCAAATCGACTCCTTTAACGGCGACTTCGATTCTGCCACATTGCATGCAGAAGAAGCACTAGGTCTAACCATTAAGTACCAATCTAGCTACCAGCCACTGCGATTCGAGTGTCAATTAAATCTCATCTCTGCATTAAAAAATTCAGGAAGGGTCAATGAAGCAAAATTCCAAACTGAAAAGTTAACAAACCTCATAGCAGACTTAAAGAATAGAGAATGCTTCGCTGAGTTGAACTTATCCTCCTTCGACTTTGAAAGGCAAATAGACCTTAATGCTGACAGTGGCTCTTTCGCCAACCCCGAAGGCTACACGGACACCCCTACTCTGCCGATGCAGGGCTGGCCAATACACTCGCCACTGAGGCCGATGCCAAAACGCGCATTGGCTATTGACAATAGTTTCACTCCGCCACCAACAGATGCCATTATCCTTTTCGACGGCACTGCCGAAAACAACAGCTTCAACAATAATAGCTGGCTAGCAGATGAGGACGGCGTAATGACAAGTAGTAATGGTGATACTCGCACTACGCAAAGCTTTGGTGACTGCCATCTCCACGTTGAGTTCCGAACTCCGACAAACAATTCTTTTCTCGGACAAAAGAAAGGAAACTCTGGCGTATTCTTAATGGACAAATACGAGATTCAAATTCTTGATTCTTATGACAATCACAGCTATGCCGATGGCACCTGCGGCGCTGTCTATGGCCAATTCCCGCCCACTGTCAATGTTACCAAGCCAGGCGGCGAATGGCAGAGCTACGACATTTACTTCACTCGACCACGCTTTAACGACAAAGGTGACCATTCACAACAACCACGCTTCACGGTGTTCCACAATGGAGTAGCCATTCATGTTGCGCGCAGCATAGAAGGTCCCACCGCCTGGCGATCGCGCCCAACTGTTGTTGAGCACGCTGATCGTTTACCCATTCGCTTACAAGACCACAATGGTGACGTAAGTTTCCGAAACATCTGGATTAGAGACCTTGAACAAAATTAACTTATTTCTAGTTGTCGCTGCCTTAACAGTTTCGTGCTCACAGAAGACGCAACCGACCAAAGGCTTCGAATTCGATGGTTTCGTGATGGGCACTAGCTGGCATGCCACATGCGTTTCGAATTCAGATTTGAATAGCACGGTTATTTCAGATGCTCTTGAAGAGGTTGATCGTTTGATGTCTACCTACAAACCAGCGTCGGAAGTTTCACTATTCAGCAAATCAAAATCTGGACGGAAGATGTCGGCACCAAGTTTTTATGTTATTTCGGTCGCACTCGACATCGCAGAAAAGTCAGCCGGCGCGTTCGACCCTACCGTTATGCCCTTAGTCAACCTCTGGGGATTTGGGCCCGCTGCTCAACAAGAGGGTACTCCGAGTAACAGTGCAATTGAAGCAGCCATGCAGCAATGCGGATGGCAACACTTAAATTTAAGCACTGACTCCTTTTACGTGGGCAAAGACATTGCCGAGCTTGAGCTAGATCTCTCAGCCATAGCCAAAGGTTTTGGCGCTGACCATGCTGCTACTGCCCTTGAAATGCAAGGTGTGCAAAACTACATGATCGAAGTGGGCGGTGAAATTCGAGCAAAAGGAAACTCGATTAAGCAACGTCCGTGGCGGTTGGCGATTGATTCGCCCAACGAAGAAAACTATTCGCGCGTAATTGAATTAAGCAGCGGCGCCATAGCTACTAGTGGCGATTACCGCAACATGCGCATTGTCGACGGAAAACTTATTTCGCACACGATTAACCCGCGCACCGGGCGCCCAGTCACCCACAATCTGGCTTCGGTAAGTATTGTTGCTGACAACTGCACTATTGCCGACGCGGTTGCGACCACCTGCATGGTTCTAGGCGCCACAGAAGGGATGCAGTTTGTCAATAGCCTCGACAACATTGAAGCTTATTTCATAACTCGCGTTAACGAAAACGAATTTACAACTAGCGAAACAGCTGGGTTTCCGAAGGCCTTAAACCTCGATTGAGCCGACCTGTTTCATTGTAGCCGATTGTTTGTCGTTGTAAGGTTTGCGCTTGGGATTACCAAGTTCTGCTAACATCACCAATTCGTTGCCATCGTCAGAGGCACAAATATCAGCCTCTTTACGCGCGCAAACACAATCACCTAACAAGTCGGATTCTTCTGGAGTTTTTCCTCCACATGAGCCAGCAAGATTTTTACCTGACATCAATACCCCCACCGACATCGCCGCAACAATGACGATAAAAGCAAGCACGGTTAGGACGAAAGTTGTCATGCCAATATTCTAACCGTGCGGCGATTTACTGCTCGAATTTATCGTCGAGATCAAGCGCGTAATAAGTACCACCATCGACCATCGGCTCAGCACGCACAAGGCGTCCGCGGTATTCTTTGTCTTTAATTTTAACGATTACCGAAATGGTTCCGGTTGCACGTATCAATAAGCCGTGCTCGCTAGCATTTACGGTTTCACCCTCGAGGCTACCGGCAGCCAACATCATGGCCGTTGGCGCCACGTATTCGTGGCGTTCGTTGTTTCTGCGTTCGTTGTTTGTCATGATTACCCTTCCTTTACGGCCGGTTTTGGATAGGCCATTAGCTTTAATGCCGCAATTGTTGCTTCATAGGCGTCATCGTCTATTGGATCGTCTTCATTTAAAAACAATTTGAACATCGCATAACACACGCCGTAGTCATCAATCACGCCTAGCGACTTGCCATTAACGATTGAATCAAGCTTGTTGCGCTTCCAGATAAATAACAACTCGTCGGTTTCTAGAAGATCAGTTTTCTCAAACCAAGAGCGCAACTGCGCCATCTGCTTCAATGAAGTTGCCAAGGCCTTTTCATCTTTGGCATACATCTTGTTAATCTCGGGGCCCAGGCTATCGTCAAATGCATCGGCAATATCTACGCCCTCTACATCGCGTGCCATCACCCAGCGCATGGTTTTATTAAAACGGTTGTCGAGTAGTGCAGCATCGATAATCACAATAGCTTCATCGTCGTCGTCAACTTTGGACGCCTTGTCAAACGCCGCCTTCATGATTGGAGTAGCTGCAGCTTTGTCGACGTAAATGCCAAAACCGTAAACGTCTATCCAGAATTTTTCGCGCACACCGGTGCCGACTAAATGATGACGTTCGTATTTGGTGATGTCGATGTAAACCGGAAATGCGATTTCGGTTTCTTCCTCGAGCACGGTCGGCACTTCTTGCTGTGCGTCAGTCTTTTGAGATGAATCTTGCGCCGACAAAGCAGCGCCAAAAATCAAAGCTAATGAACTAAGTAGTAATGTTTTCATGATGTGTAATGTGTGTTTGGCAGGCGCGAACAAAGTCTGCGGCCCCCGTAACCGTACGCGGGACGATTAGACCATTCAGTGGGCCTAGCTTAAGATAAACTCGGTGCTCTTTGACAATGAATTCTTGAAAACTCGCCCATTCGACAAACGATGAGACTCCGGCTCGAGAAATATCTAGCCCTTTTTCGTCATAAGCAATTGTATGCTCTGCCAAAATTGCATCGCCACCTTCTTTAAGAAGCTTTTGCAAGTACTTAATCGTGCGCCTTTTGTGATATTTAGGAAACAGCAACAGCCATGCAAAACTCAAAAACGCAAAAGACACCCCAAATACTAATTCATCTTGAGTAAGAATAAGTATCAAGCCAAAGGCAAAATAAACAATACCAATTGCATAATGGCTAAAGTTTTTCATTCGGCGCATAGATGGAACTCGCTGATGAGTATCTAAGGTAAACTCCAACCAGTCTTCAAAATCTAATGTGAAAGTTAAATTCATCTTATTTATTAAGCACTTCGCCTTCGTCAAACAAGCCGCGGTGCGCAGGAATCTCGAAGTCATCGAGTTGCCATTGTAAAGTAATGGCGCCATCAAGTTACAACGAATTAGTTTTACAGTTGGCACTGAGCCATCCACTGCCTCCAAAATGCTACAACCTAGTTTTATCTCGATATTTCATACTTCGAGTGGCGACTAATCTATCTTGATTAGCACCTTGCCAAAGACATCACGCTCAGAAACTTTACGGTGCGCATCTTGAATGTCACGCATGGCGAATTCGCTGTCAATAATTGGGCATAACTTCCTATCAAACACTAGTTTAGCGACTTGGTGCATTTCACCTAAACCGCCCATTGTGCTGCCCAAAATGCTCAGGCTTTTAAAGAAAATAGGAGCGAAGTTCAGCTTCATTTCGGCACCTGAAGTGACGCCACAGGTAACTAAGCGACCGCCTTTTGCGAGTGCCCACACCCCTTGCGGTAAAGTGTCAGCCCCAACGTGATCAACGATGATATCTAGCCCCGCCTTAGCAGTGAACTCTTTGGCCGCAGCCATCCAATCGCCAGTGCGGTAATTCTCTGCATGGTCGGCCCCATTCTCGATGCCCTTATCACACTTTTCGTCGCTACCGGCAGTCACCATAACATCGGCGCCGTGAAGTTTAGCAATTTGAGTTGCGGCAACCGACACACCAGATCCCGCTGCGTGCACCAACACTTTATCTCCGGGCTGAATCTTGCAACGCTCGACCAACATGTGCCAAGCGGTAAGGTAAGTCAACGGAAAGGCCGCAGCTTCACGCAAATGGAAACTGTCAGGTACATGAATAATATTTTCGGCATTGACTACAGCCAACTCGGCGTTGCCACCATCACAAGTTTCCCCGTAGATGCCATAATCACGCGCTAAATTGTGGTTTCCGGACGCCACCTGCACTGAAGGCGTCGAGTTGTAACCAGGTGCAACGGCTACTCGATCGCCGACCACACAATTATTCACACCTTCGCCAATGCTTTCGATTACTCCACTAAAATCACATCCCGGAGTAATCGGTAACGGGAACTCATGTCCTGGCACACCGCGCCGCACCCAAGTATCGAGGTGATTGATTGCGGCATAGGCGACTCGAATACGCACCTGCCCAGCAGCCACATTTGGCACTGTAAGGTCTTCGATTCGTAGCACATCAAAATCACCGTGCTCATGCACGCGAACAGCTTTCATGGTTTCAGTCATCCGCAATATTGTAACGACTTCTAGTCTATATCTCTAAAATGGCCGGCATTGTACGCGGATATCAAGTACATCAACGATTCTGCGGCACGCGGCGCCGAAAATGAAATGCTGCTAATACGAATATTTCGCCAGCGGTTTAAACGATCAAGCTCAACCATGATCTGCCATGGCTTGGTATAGTCACCGACCGAAGGATCGCCATCTGACAAAACGATGACTTCTTCTATTCCGCTGAACTCGAAAGAGCGGACAATGCCGCCGAACAAATTAGTGCCCCCCGAGAAGTTATTCGTGCTGACGAAAACCGAAGCGTACTCTTTTGATTCAGGAGTGACCAAGGTCAACTGCTCGTACATCTCATGTATGAGTGATTCAAAAAACACCACATTAAACCTAGAAGTCGAAGGAAGAATCGGCAGCATTTTATCGAACTCTTCTATTACCTTCGCCGCGCGTGTCATCCGACGCATTTCGTACATACGCTCGGTCATTGACGACGACGAATCGAGCACGAAACAAATGTTATCACTAAAAATGGGAATGCCCATGTAGGCAACGGTTCGCAGCTGCGTGGTGCTCTCCTCTGGGGCGCGCATGGATGTATGAGCGACCCTATGCCGCAGATAAGCTATGTGCCACGAACGATAATCATTACCGATTTTGTATCCCGTAATCTGTTGCAGCATAGCTGACGCTTCGGCCGTAGCGCGACTGCGCCCCTTCTTTAACAACTCAATCAACACCGGAATATAATCGTCACTCAAATCACGACGTAATATTTCTAGACACTCAAGCAGCACCTCGCCAGATTCAGATCCGAGACGTCGCATCACCTCGACTTGTGCCAACGATAAATCGACATCAGCAAGAGCGCGGATAGCGGCCACTCGCTGCCATGCATGCAATTTACGCTCTGACAGAGTAGCGTGGGCCACATCGCGTCCACCTTCGAAATATCGTGCGAAACCATAAATTGCCTCGGCACGAACTGCTGGCGATCGATGCTTAATATACTTTTGCAGTGGCTCACGGGCTACTTCTCCGCAAAGGGAAAGGCAGCGAACATACGAAATAAGTGCGGCATCATCATGCAGGTTGCGCTTCATCGCCTTGAGATCAGAATAATTTATCTTTACGCCAAGGTATGCCAACGCTTTCAATGCGTCGATACGCTCGCTCATTTCGGCTTCTCGATCGGCTAGCAATGGCAGAAATTCTTGTTCGCTCGGCATCGAGAAACCGCTACGCGGCACTGCATGGCGCGGCATTAAGTTCGCCCAAGTATGATTACTTGGCGTAGATTGCAACGAACAGAGGCTGCTGAGCAACAGAGAAACTAACATCGATGAGCGAAAGCCGAGGGCTCTCATTACATATAATAGCAGTAATGAAAGTAAGGCAATGGCTATTCAGCAGTCTAATAGGAGCTTCCCTCGCAGGTTGGTTTTGCTTGATTGAATTCTCTATAGTGAGCTGTAGCTATAACCACCTGTTTTCCAAGCACGATTTAACAGGCCCGCTATCACGCAGCATGTTTGCTGGCGCATTGCTGGCGCTAGCGGCTCATCCCTTCCGAGTTTTGTACTGCACGCGCACCATACGCAAGACGTCAGCGTATATGGCAACCGGCTTATGGGTTGCTTTCCTGCTCGCCGCATTTGTCACTCACTTTCATTTCAATCTACTAACCCCTGTCGCCGGTGGAATAGCGATTGCTTGTTACGCCCTACTGCAGTTCATATTCAGTCGCGATAACGCCTTTGCTGCTACAAGTTTGTTCTCACCGTTCATCCACGCAATTAGCACTGGCGTCCTAGCTATCACTGTTCTTTACTGCGCTATTGACACTCCTAATGAGAGCAAATCCGAACAGCCAAATATTCTAGTAATTGCTATCGACAACTCTCTAGCCGCACACTTGGGTTGCTACGAATACCACCGTGCCACAAGTCCTAACATCGACAAACTAGCCAGTGAGGGCTTAACTCTCGACGACTGTCGCACATCAGCAAACACCCCAACTGTTGCCGAGTCAATCGATGCTCTCACCACATCTTTAAATGACACTTATTTAACCGGATTAATCACGCGCCAACATTCTTTAATCCCAGAAAATAATTTTGCGACAAGCATCAATTGCTCTACACCGTCACTAGCCGACAAATTGAGTGTTAACATCTTTAACCGTAAGCGGCCGCAAGGCGACAAGGCACAGCTCGGCGTAGCGCAAAGTTTTATTCGTGATGCTGCGCACCTCGGCCAACCATTTTTATTAACTTACAATTTGCAGAGTTGCGCATCAAACTCTGAAGTGCCTATGGTTGCACGAGGGCATTTCTCAGCATCCTCGGCAAGCCCAGAGGCTCAGCTCATTTCAAGCTATGACGAATGCATTTGGTATCAAGACCGCCTCACTGCTCAATTGATTGCACTGCTCGACAACACAGATATTCGCGAAGACACTATTATCGTCATCATCGGTAATCAGCTTCCAGAGTTTATTGAAAACGACAGCCGCATTCCACTCATCATTCGCTACCCAAGATTAGTTGCGGCCGGTAGTCGCCTCGAAACGCGGCTAAACCCAGGGTACCTTCACGACAAGGTACGAGAATTGCTTGATTTAGCGCGCCAACAACAGAGCGCTAGCGATATAGATGCTGTTAGCAACGGCGAATGAAATCAAATCGTGGCGCTTCCAGCTAAAGCCACTGCGGATGCGGCGCATCACGAGCTTTAACACCAACACGTCGGACAAATAAAACAACGCGAACAAAGTTGCAATTGCGATGATGTTTGCCCCCATACCGTATTCTGCAGCAGAGGTCTCTGCAACGCCAACAGCACCACTGACGAGTACTACCCACAATCCACCAAGGGTAAGCGCGCGCGATACCAACAGCATCAACGTAGTCGTGCTAAAGTTGCGCCCGAGTACAAACCAAATCGTCCACCAGTGAAAAAACAATACACAACCAACCACTAGCGGTTGCAACAACATATCAGCCGTCGAAAACAGAGCGGTACTATTCATGGCTTTGAGTGCACAGTTGGTGCAAATATTTGATTGGGTAAATGCCGCTGTCGTGGCCATCGTTAAACAAAATACGATAGGCATAATTGCCCAGTGGCTGCATGTCGACTAGCGCGACATCGGCAGCCACATCTTGTCTCTGAATAATGCGCTTACCGCTAATTTCACTGACACAATGTGCACAAGGACACATGTATCGCAATTCGGTGATGGGTACAACCGTTGTCAATTCGTCTTGCCAACGAAATTCAAGGCCCGCATCTAAACGCTTTACACCGCTAAGCGTTGGAGTCAGAGGATCGACCATTCTCTTCTTCTTCGCATTGTTGACGATGGTAACGCCAATCGACGTTGTCACGACCCATCTTGCGTAAGTGCTCGGTAGTTTTCTTTAAGCCCAACGAATTAGCTTTGGACGTAACCGCTTTAGTGGTGCGCTCTAAATGCTGTGCGATTTGCGCATTAGACGCCGTACCGTGCATGCGCACTAATGCGGCGGTGTCTTCTTTAGTCCAACGCGGCATGGGTGTCGACGAAGCCGTCACACTATTAGACGACATGAACTTCTTGTCTTTCGCCAAACACATTTCTTTAGCCTTAGCTTCAATCTGTGATTCTGGCATGCCCAAAATAATCCTCAATTCGTAATTGCCACGACTACCGTAAAACTTTTTAATCTTGGCTAAATCTTCGCGCGTCCATGGACGCTCAGCAACCTCACCATCAAGGCTATCAATTTTACGGTCGATTTCAGCAGTCGTACGCTTCAGGATGCGCGCCCATTCTTGGATATTTCCGGCGCTACCGTAAAACGACTTTA
>JYMV01003148.1_pt1 | contig 14329 bp, 8 predicted proteins | sample 338911 | NCBI WGS metagenome assembly JYMV01 (sample SAMN03354496, study PRJNA234377) | hydrothermal vent metagenome | biome: Deep sea; feature: Hydrothermal plumes at the Eastern Lau Spreading Center, Western Pacific Ocean; material: Seawater | place: Tonga | collected 2009 | depth 2000 m m
AAGAACCCATATAGATCACTTACACTGGTTTGAATTAGATTTCAGGCAGGTTGGGTGATTTTATTTCAACCTACGTTAAAGGCTCTGGCTTACCTTCCTGCTCGTTTGAAATCACATATTGGGTAACCTGTCAACGAGGAGAGTCTGGCCGATTGGCAGTTCTTCCAGCAGTTTTTGCCTCAGTAAGTCAGTCACTTTCCATTAAGTTTCTACGCCGTCGGTTAAAACAACTTCTCTCTACCAGATGTGGGATATAGATGGGAGTGTCCTCCTTTGTTTACCAGACTGTGCCATGCCTTTCATTGTCAATGCTAAGCATCTCTTCAACCCAGCTAATAGTCCTTCACTATCGGCGAAACGCCTTTTGGGATTGGGGCGAGACCCAATCTGTGATAGTATCAGTCATTAATGATGACAAATGATATACAGAACAAATCTTCTAAATTCAAATAAGAAATTTGTTCTAGAGAAAAGTGTTAGTATCATGTATCATACCACTTGATAGGGATGCTTCCTTTGCTAATTGTGGTTGATTTAACAAATTTTAGCTTCTCCATTTCTATTACTCAAAACGATTTGTATAAGTCGTTATTTAGTACAAATAGCAATGGTGTGGTTGCGAATATGCCAAAATTCTGTCGTAATAACTGTTTTTTAAAAGGAAAAAACAAATGATACCTAGTCAGGGGCAGGTTAACTTCTTCAACACTTTCGGTTACTTGCTGATTCGGCAGCTATTTTCACCGGACGAAACTGAGAAAATCATTGAAGGATTTGAATGGTCAATTCAAAACTGGTGTGGTGGTAGGGATCCTGATAGGGCAAGTCGCATTATGTTCCCAGGTCCAATTGAACATCATCCGGAAATGAGTGCTATTCTTGATCACCCTCTGATACTTGGCCTGATTGGGGGGGTTGGGTGAGGATTTTTATTACTGTGGTGGTGATGGGAACTATTATGTTGGAGATACTGGCTGGCATTCCGACGGATGGTGGGGATACCTTTTGGCAGCCAAAATTGCCTTTTATCTAGATCCACTGACTCGGGATACAGGCGCACTTCGCTGTATCCCCGGTACCCATCGACCAGATCATTTTGTTCGTAAGGAAAAAATAGACGTCAGTAATTCACTTGAGCTTTTCGGCATACCACCCGCGGAGTTTCCTGGTAACTTAGCCCTTGAAACTAATCCCGGCGATGTTGTGATCTTTAATCACAATTTGTACCACGCTTCATTCGGTGGTGGTGATCGCAGACGTATGTTTACCATGAACTGTACCATTAGTCCTAAAACGTCGGAAGAGCAGGAACAAGTCTGTCAATATATGCGTGTACATACGCTAGGCAGTAACAACTATGTAACGGGAGCAGGGATGTATTATCCACCAATGATAGATACAGCTGATGAGAGTCGAATGATTCACCTTCGCCGGCCGATAGAAATCCATGATCAGCTTTTCCCGCATCTGGCCAGAGATGTCGTTAGCCTAGAATCAGCACCAGATACATAAGCTTTCCATCGGCAGATTTGGTTCAGAAATTAGGGTGTTTCGTTCATCACTATAACGAACTTGAAATTGGAGGCACCGTTCGTTAGGCTCAGGTCTGTGACGACTGCCGAAGCGAATATGGGCTTTACTCATATATTCGCTAAAAATTGAAACTACGCAAAGAATCTGTTTTATCAATGGTCTGGGCTTACCAGACGCCAAAAAAATGCGTTCATTGATAAAAATCTAGCCTCAGTCGTATTGATTAAATTAGTATTGACTATCAAATCTAATGATGCAGAGACCCAACATCCTTTGGTATTGTACCGATCAACAACGTTTTGATACTATCGCAGCACTTGGCAATTACCACATCCGAACTCCTCGCTTGGATGAATTTGCATCTACTGGTGTTTCCTTTACTCATGCCTATTGCCAGTCTCCAATATGTACACCTAGTCGTGCCAGCTTTTTGACGGGTATGTATCCATCAGCTTTAGCTGTAAATGGGAATGGCATTGAGCAGTTTCCATCACATTATGAAGATCGACTTATTCCGCATGTTTTATCGCAAGTTGGTTACGATTGTGGGTTGGTGGGAAAACTGCATTTGTCGAGTGCTGCACTAGGACAGGAAAAGCGGGTCGATGACGGATATAGGTATCTTCAATATAGCCACGACCACAAAGGTCCAAATGTATTTGGGCATGACTATGCTGAGTGGTTACGACAACAAGGTGTAAATCCAGGTAATCTGATGCAAACACCTGTCAAAGCCTCCAATTATCGTGATGGTGCGCATCGACAAAGTTTTGGAGGGTTGCGTGAACCGTCGGTCAATCAGGATAATATCCCATCTCATCTGCACCAAACCTACTGGTGCACCGAAAAAGCTATTGAGTTTATACAAAAGAACCGATCAACAGAGCAACCGTGGTTTTTGTCAGTAAATCCTTTTGATCCTCATCCGCCTTTTGATGCACCGTTGTCATATTATCAGCGATACGATCCGGTACAGCTACCAGGTGCGAACTTTCGGTCAACCGATTTGCCACACCAGCAGAAGTTGGTGAAGGCAGGGATTGACTTTCAATCAGAGCCAAATTTACCAGAACAATGGCAAGACAAGAAAGTGCAAGCCGCTTACTATGCCATGATTGAGCAAATTGACACCGAATTTGGTCGATTAATCGATTTTCTGGACCAAACAGGACAACGACAAAACACCATTATCATTTTTATGTCTGATCACGGAGAGATGTTGGGGGATCACGGTTTAATGCTAAAGGGGTGTCGTTTTTACGAAGGGCTAGTGCGAGTACCGCTTATCATTTCATATCCAGTGAGGTTTCAACAGGATGTAATTATGTCTACTTTGGTAGAACTTGTTGATTTAGTGCCTACTCTTTATGATAGTCTTGGCTTTCCAATACCCTACTACGTACAAGGTCAATCTCTCCATAAGCTATTAACCGAAAAGACAACAGAACATAGAGATAGTGTACGTTGTGAATTTTATGGGGCTATTGATTACCCAGACCAAACTCTGGCAACCATGTATCGTAACCGACAGTGGAAGTTGGTCAACTACCATCACAAAGGGATTTACGAACTTTACAATCTAGATCAGGATCCGTGGGAGTACCAAGACCTCTCAACCGATCCAAGCTGGCAAGACCAAAAATGGGCGTTGATACAAAAAAGCTTTGATGCCACAGTATCAGCACTGCCTCCGATGACACCGAGAATTCAACCTTATTGACTTTGGTTAGATTATATTAGGAATTGGTTAAGAAATAACGTTCATTTTCGGGATATGATAGCTGTGGAGGCTATCTCCCGATGGGATGGGATGTGGCATTCTCTGTTAGCACAAGCTAGCGCTTCACCATCGAACATCCTGTCACTCCTGAGATAACCTTTCCACTTCGGATCTGACTTATACGGTGAGTCTCCACCTTTTGGGTGCCATCGCAGTATTCGGCACGGTGGTACATACGAAGTATTCCACAGGTTGTATTGCCGTCTGGGTCCTGATCATATGAATTGTGGAATCGTTGGAACAAATGAGCGTTACCTGCAGGAATTCTGCCATAGGAAGATTAGGAAGAGGTGAATTGTGGAGATAACTGTTGTTGAGAGTTTTCGCGTAGACGTTCCACTCTCTACGGAGGAGCATCAACAGAAACACTACAATTCTTCGGACATCACCAGAATCCATACTGATCAAGGGAAAGCTCGGAAAAGTGTGTTTGGTGGCCGACCAGAAGAAAGAGTCCTAATACGTGAATGTTGAACAAGTTAGTATCTAAAAAGTGTGGTGCACTTTAACGTAATCTTCTCTAAGGAGAGAACTATGAGACCGAACATCGATCAGCAAAGACAACAACTCATGCGGGACGGATACGTCATCCTGCGCGAAATGATTCGGCCCGACGAATTAGAAACGTTACGTGTAAGTGTTGACGCCATTGTAGAAAAAGCGAAAGTCTCTTCGGGAAGGGTGACCATGACTGACTGGGTCGACAAGCAGACTGGGAATGTGGGTGCTTTGCTCTTCGGGCACAGGCTGGCATCGAGACATACATCCAATCGACATGGCGCCACTTGACGGGTTACAAGAAGATGTCGAGAGCAACGGGCCACCCTATGTGCAGTGGAATATAGCACTTTATGATGACAACTATCTGCATGTGATTCCCGAAAGTCACTTAAGGCGTAATAACAACGCTGAAAGAAAAGTCGAACGCCGCTTCGGGGTTGTCCCTCTACCGGGTGTTATCTCTGTGGACCTCAAGGCTGGCGACGGCGTGGTTTACATTAACGCAATCCTCCATAGTGCCACGCTGAACGGTGACAACAAGCGGAGAACATTCCACTTGGGATACCAAGCCTTCGGAGGTAGGGGATTTACTCACTTCTTTCTTCCCGCCACGATGGGGATTCATTTCGTGGAGCATCTTAAGTCGTGGGCGACCGAGAGATGCCATTATTTTGAGAAACTCCACACCAAACGACATAATGATGTTGCATTCATACTACGCGCAATCCTCGAAAAGGACAAACTTGCCTTTGAAAACGGACTGAATTGGATTCATCGCAGCGAACACGCACGGATGACAACCTTGGTTGTCCTGTCAAAGATTGCTTACTTGATTCGCAAATACAAAGATTCTGAAGCAGAGGATCATGCAAATGATCCATGTATCCAAAGTGTGGCAGATCGATTTACAGCCAGCGAATTAGAACAACTCTGGCGTCGATTTGTGGTGCTCGATAGCAAACTGCAATCAGATAATGAGCAGTACGAACCACTATTTCAGAGCGGTCCGATGAAGTACTTTTTTTACGAAATGCCAGTTGATTTCGGTGTCAAAAATTTCATCGCTAGTTGGGATGAGTAAGAGGCGAATGCATTTGCAGGATGAAGCTTAATCTTGCGGATAAAGAAGCCCAATGGCGTCGATCTGGTTCCAACCAGAATTAGCTTGAGGTTCTAGATGAATCTCCACCATATCAACTTTGTACGTCGTAGGTGGAAGTTGAATTCGAAAAACTCGTTTTTTCACAGAGGTAGTTTCGGGCCTTTCTGGTTGCCACAGCGAATGACGTCGACCCGTTTCATCAATGACTACAATCTGCACAATTGCGCCCGGGTTACACGTCTCATAAACCTTCAATCCCTCCATGCGGGTTGGAGACTCAAAACCAACCTGAATAAATTCAGTGTGGTTGTCATCGTTTACTCCAGGAGACCAAGCGGTTGGGCGGTCACCATGGGCTGGATAGGTATCGGGGGACCCAAGCACTTGGTCTGCCGACCAATCGGTGTCGGAGTATTGGCTGCTAAATTTTACCACTCGATCTGCCCACAAGACGTTGGGGTCACGATCCAGACTACTTCTTCTATGCCGAGTTAATTTAACCAGGTCTTGCAACGTTCTGGCCGACAAATCGGCATAATGCTTCTGATCAACTAACAAACCATTGCCAATGACCGTTAGTGTGGTGGGAACAGTCTTAATCGGGAAACCAACCGCAAACTCGAACAGATCCCACTCAGCTTGATTGAATCGAACCACAGGAAAGTTGATCTCTCCCAGATTCTCTATCTTGCTAGCGGAGCGGTCTTCCCCAGTCAAATGGTCTCCCGTAATACCAACCACCTGTAAGCTACCCTTCTTATCTTGAAAAAATTGGGTCAGCGTTTGCAGATTGATCTCAGATTGGTCGGGAGAGAAAAAGTGAAGGATTACAATTTTGTCTGAGAAGTCGGACAACCGAATTTCGTCCCCATTGACATCGACCATCGGTGTGTCTGGGATAGTCCCTTCGGATCGACGAGAATTTCTCTCTCGTCGATCCCCTTCTTCGTCTGACGGGGTTGAAGCTCGAATCTGCTCAGCAGTCTCAGTTTGGCCTGCGGCTTGATAGCTATCGGCTAATGAATTAATCAAATCCCGATTGCGGGTGTCAAAGATGCCCCTTTTGAAGGTGGCAACTGAACGGTCGTAATCCTTGGCCATCATGTAAATCTGTCCAAGGGCTGAAAAGATATCTTCGTGCCTGTCGCCAAAAGATCTTCTGCGATCGCTTCTATTCGATTTGTCGATGCGATCAAGCACCTGTTGCAGTTGCCGGGCGACTTCTTGGACTTTGGGCATCATTTCCAAATCGGCATATGCCTCGGCCAATTGTCTGTAAAGACCATAATGGTTAGGTTGCTCTTCAATGGTTGAAGCTAGGATAGCGATAGCCTGTTGTGCATCCCCCTTCTTCTGGTACGCTTGTGCCAGATTAGACGAGAGTTCTATTCGCTCGGAATCATCAGCATTGACCAAGAGTTTCTGATAGGCTTCAATTGCGCGGTCCGCTTGGTCAGCAACTAGGCAGGCAGCAGCTAACGTCAACCGATAGTGCCTCAACTGGTCGGAGTTGGTTTCACCCGAGTTTTCCTCGCTTTCCACCGCAGAAGCATACACAGTTATTAGCTTTGGTAGCTCTTGGTGAGACGAAAAAGTTTCGATTAGCCTATCACGCAAATGCTGGGCAATGCCAGGAAAGGGAACGTTGGCCATGAGACGTTCGGACGCGGTGATGAATTTCCCCAACTCACCGTCACGAGTGTATCGCTCCAATTGCTCAAACATAGCCCCCCAATCACCTTTATTATCTTCTGGTTTATCTGACTGGTTACCGCCATCATCAATAGCATAAACAGCATATTCTTGGGAAAAATCGCCTTGGTTGTCAAAGTACTGGTTTTCATCGGCCGGAATGGTAGCCAAGACCGTATCCCCTCGTCTGATTTGGTAAAAAACAGTGTCTCCCGATGGGCTCGATTCCCAAGTGATCAGTCTGTCCGATATCTTGTAAACTTCGTTTGATGGCTCCCCCTTCTCGAATGGAATACCTTCCTCCATCGATTCTGGTGGCAATGGTGGGGTTGTGTCTGTACCAACGACGACCATAATTTCGCCAGTGATGGCCGATTCGGCTAATTCTCTCGCATTGGCCTTAGTAATAACCCGAACCTGATATGTAATCTGAGCATTCGGTATCAGATCATAATGGTAGAACTCCACTTCATCTGGATTATCAATATGGTCTATTACTTCACCATTAACCAAAACTTCGTAGCCTTGCACTCTAGTATCAGGGTGTGGTGGTTGCCAACTCAAAATGACATCATTTTCTCCCTCTACAGGCGAGGCGACAAAGGCCATGTGTGACAACAAAAGTGCATTGGAATCGCCAGGCTGATCGACAGCGTCATTGGACGCTTCTGGCACGTTGGTGTTTGTACCCGGCACTTGTATCAGTGATTTGGCTCTTGGCCTCAATTGTGTTAGTACTGAGCTTAAATCGGATAACAAGGGTGACAGAATGGACGGTTGTGTCGAATCACCCAACGAAACAGAAAGTTGCGTGTCCACGGAACGATCATCTTCCTCTAAATAGGCCTCAACCAAAGTGTGTTTGGCTAGCTCAACCTGTTGTAAGAGTTGCTGGGCAGCATCAGCCTCTTCTTGAGTTAGGGCAATTTGATCGACCAATTCACTGTTGTAGGTAATTTCGATTTGGTAAACTTCTGATGGTCCAGATGAGTCCTGATCCAAAATCTCGATTTCATCAGCATCGCTGGGGGCATCTAATTCATCGAACCACAAATCGGCCATCACCTCTTCGGCACTAACTTCGATGGGAGGTTCTGGCAAGGTAGCCTCCAAATTCAATGAAATGGTTGTCTCCAAATTTCTGCCGGGATGATTAGCAACTCTCGTAGTATGGAAACGACCATCCGTAATCGTCATTGTAGCCCCATCTGGTCCGCGCAACCAACCTGTCACTGAGCCTTTTTGTTGATTAGCAATGACGTCTTCAATCACTATCTCCCATTGACCAATAGAGGGATGATCAAACTGCTGCTTGTCTCCAACTTCAGTTAAAGTTGAAGCCACAATGAAGCTTAGCGGAACCTTGAAAGCCGTTGATGTGGTCGAGAAAGCCCAAATTGCTTCAGACGATGACAAACCTTGAATAGGTGTCTTCTCATTGGAAACTCTCGATTGATAGGCAATCATGAACTGCCCCTCTAAGTCAGATGAACCAAAGTCAGCTTGATAGGTTTTGGTCACATCACGATCGCCACTTGTGGCCAATTTGAGCTTTGATTGAAGGACATCGTAGCGTGTCCCCGATAACAAATATGAATCAACTTCATAGACCAGGACCAAGGTCAGGTTTTCGTCCACGAATCGACAATCGAGCTCTGCTCTATATTGCAGTTTAACGTTTTCGGTTAGGTTTGAAGTGCCAGCTTTAACCAAACCAATATTGCTCAATTGAACTAACCCGAGAACCAGAAAGATCTGAAATAGCTTGCCGATTGGCAACAGAGCGAGTTGTCGTCTAGCGAATTGGATACTGATGGATTGGGTGTTGAATATCATGGTTTCTCCTATTGATCCAGCTTGTGTTCAGCGCCAATTAGTTGACCATCGTAATCGAGGAACTTAAGGTGGATAGGTTTCACCGTGTGAAGTAATGCTAGTTTCCACTCTGTAGCCCCAGTCCATTGTGGTTCGTATTTGACCTCAGATTCACCAGCTTGGGCAATCTGAACTGACTTAGTTTCAACGGGGGCTGTGCCCTGGAGAATCAATAGGTCCGCGTTACGCTGAATATGGGTGATTTCTGGCTTTGCCTGCGGAATCACCTGATTTAGGTAGGCCGTGCGATCTTGAATGAACGTGATCAGGTTTTCTGGTGATGTGCCTCCAGTTATCCGGTGATAATGTTGAAGCCGAGTTTTCAGATAGTCCACGTTAAAGTATTTGTTCATCATTTCTCGCATAAAACCGAAATAGAGGTGCTGGTGTTTGGGACTTCTCTGGAACCGCTGGATGATGGGACTTGATGCCCAAACCGACATATTGGCACGCCCATAACCCCATTCGTTGTCCCAACTGAGCAATTCCCACCTTTTGCTTTTACTGGGACGATACAAATAAGCATTTTGACCTGACCTGTTACCAATGAAGTCCCAGTCACCAACGACCACCCTAGTGGCAATCATCCGCACCCACTGTTCGACGTTAATATGTTTGTCCATGATCTCTTCGTACTGATCATCAGGTGCATGGTTCATCACTTTCAGCAGATCAAATAAATTGTCAAAATCTTCTTCACTTTCACGTGACCTTGGTTGGTAATTCCACCGATACAGATTAGCATCCTCACTACCTAGCCATTGAAAATTAGCTCCCCTGCTCTCGAAGTTACCTACGTCTCCAGGGTCACCCCGAAAATCGAAATATGAGCTTACCTCGAACAACTGTTCTCCAGCATCCCCTGGGTAGAAAATCGACAAGAAACGGCTGTTGGGTGGCAGAATGTCTTCCCAAACCGGGTGTCCTTGGTCACTGTTGAAGCGGACGGTGATCCATTCTTGTTGGCTTGACGGCAACTGCATCTTGCGCAACAGATAATAGGATAATCGTTCGTTGTAATAGCCATCAGGGGAATTGTCGTTGCGATCAAATCGCGCCGTTTGTTGTACACCGTTCAACTTCTGATCGGCATGGAAACGAATTTTATAGCCACTTGGATATCCACTTCTCCCTCGTCGGTATGGACTACCAGTCCACCGGCAACCAACTTGATAATAGATGTCGGTTTCGTTAAAAATGAAGGTGACATTTATCATCTGATTACTTAAAGAGGGACGGTTTTCGATCTCTTGCACATCATCCCCTTGCATGACAATTCGGTAACTTGGCAACTCCGGCTTAACCCGATCTCGGCTTTTCTCGACACGATATAGCCCTGGTGACCGAATGTCCTTGGGCCAAGTTCCCGTTGTCCCTGCTTTATCAGTTGCTTGGATGTAGAAGGCGACTGTCTGATATGCCGAATGGGCTGGAATTTGCGCCCGATAGTGGTAGTAGCCGTTTTTCTCTTCAGTATCTGACACCATCGGTATCTCTTGATAAGTCGATGAAGTAACACTGAAAGGGGATTTGGTATCAGCAAACAATGAAGATTGTGTTGCTCTATCGGGCTTGTAGTATAATGTCACTGACAAAATCCCGTCTAGGTCAGAAACCTGAACACTGACGGTAACCGTATCTGTTGCAATCGGGACAACCGGTGCATGAACTGTATTCTTGAAAATTGGCCCTGTTTGCGATTGATAGACAGAATTTTTATCGCCTGGCGTACCCGCCCGTTTGGACATTGGAATCCGGTGCATCTCCGCCATTTGGTTGCCAGAGCATCTGGTTAACAGCAGATTGTTTCCCTTTTGCCACTTGGCCCAAAATGAGATAGTATACGCCGTTCCCTCTTCTAGTTCCGATTCTAATGGGATTTCAACATGGTTTGGTCCCGTATTTCCTGCGCCATCGGCAACCAGTTTGAAATTTTTCCGACCGTGTTGAGGCGCATCAGCGGTCGTGTGGCTGTCTATGTGCGTGCCAATGATGGCCCAATCTTCCAATCCATACTCAAACGAACCGTTGACAATCCACTCACCTTGACGACGTGTGGAACGAGCGAAGAAGGGGGTGTTAGTCGAGGTCAGGCGAATGTCGTCGATCAAAACCTCCCCAGCCCCCTGTAAGTGCATGTGAAACTTGGGCCACGCCTGTTCGCCTCTGAATTGGGTACAGGTTCGGGTATAGCTGATATACTGCCACTCAGCTTTGTCCCGTTCGTCACTGCCCGACCATGCCTGATAATTGCCATTGTCTTGGTAGGGGTTTATTAACTCCAAACTTGTTCCGTAACCGTCTGCCGACTTAGGCCAATGGTCTCCGTCGTAATAGTGTACCTGATCCACTTGGTTGCCCAAAGTATCTTCCAGGCGTATCTTGTCTTCGCTGTTGCTGAGTGTTTGCTTGAAGTTACCAATCACCTTATTAACAGGTAGACCGTACTGCGAACAAAGCCAACTCGCATTTTTGGCCACTACCAAGTAGGCGTCGGAAGCAAGAGCCGTTCTTTTTGGGAACTTGAAAGAGATGCCGCCTGTGATTGACCATCCTGAAAGGTCGGTGTCTTCCGTCCCACGATTATAGAGTTCGACGTACTCACTTTTGGCTGAACTGTTAGTAGGATGATACATAATTTCGTTGATGACTATATTAGTGTTGAGTTCGACCTTGTTGGCTTTTTTAAGCGATGTGGGCATAACGTACCACTCACTCATGCCATCAGGATAACGTCCCCAGCTCAGATGGGATTCTGTGGATGACCTTTGGAATTGGCAGACGTCAAGTACTTGTGAAACCGATGGACTGGTGAAGAACAGGCGTTCGTTTTTCAAGTTGAGCTTGAAATTGAGTTGGTCGGAGTTGAAAACAACATGGTTGCCAGCAGAAACTTGAGTACCTTCTGGAATCTGATACTTCTGTAACTTTGTGGGGTTGTCGCTCAACCAATACCCACTAATGTCAACGGTATTCGCTGTTGGATTATAGATTTCGATCGAAATAGGCGATGGCTTGCGACGATCCTTGTGGTCGGGAAAAATTGCAATTTCGTTAATGACAACAGAAGCCAAATCATGTTTATTCTGATGAAGGTGAGAAGGTCCATTTGCTTTCCCCGGAGTACCACCCATGTTGGTACTTGACCGCCAATTTTCGGCTCGATTGGGATGTAATCGGGGTGAAATTTTGGCTAAGGTGTGTCCTGTTCCGTCTGCAGCCATTGGCCATTGCCCTCGATCACTGTAGGCGAAATCAACAATTGACCCACCAGCTGGATCGCTCAGTATCAAATGATCTTTTCGGTTATTGAGTGATCCTTGGAAGGGGCCGAACACGGGACCTTCAATCACCCAATCGTAAGATTTGGCATACCATTGCTTCAATTTTTCTGGGTTTTTAGCGACTAAGAAATAAGTTCTCGGTTCAATAATCGTTCCTTCTGAAAACTGAAGTTTGATGCCTCGTGTGAACTGCCACTGACCGAGATCTAGCCGGTCGGCTTTTTCGTTATAGAGTTCAATGAACTCGTAATCGGTGTCGTTACTTTTCGTGGAGGTTTCTACCGAGGATTTCGCCTCTTTAGATGTTTTAGCTTCGCTGGGCGGATTATACATCACCTCCGTTATTTGTACGGCATTGACTGGCACCAAACAAGTCCAGCTAACAAGCAGCATCAGTAAGATTTTTACTGAAATGTGATGGTACATAAAATGAAGGTGTGCCATCATCTTCGTATGAATCCTATTTTGGCTTTGAGAATTGGCGTATTGTTTTTCAGCTAACAAATTAGTTTCCTCAATTATATTTTCAAACTGTACTTGGACGGTATTTTGGGACATGATTCGAAATACCTTGCAAATAATAGAGTACATCGTAAATTAGATCCCATGATTTGCTGAAAAAGTGCGATAGTAGCATTGTAACAAATATATTACGTAATTTGTGGTGAATTTGTGTCAACTTGCTATTACATTAGCCAAATTTACATTGCTAACAAGCGATTGTTAGTTGCCGATGTTGCTTTGCTATCGGGTACAAGAAGTTACTTCCCACCCTCTTTCATGCTCGGGTTATTTAAATGCGTTTGAAATGCTATGAGTCTTCCTTTTTGCAATTGTGATATCTATTTCTGTTGTGTTGGTCAGTATATGGATTAGTGGATGTGAAGATCCAGAACAGAAGGTTGAAAGACTAGTAAGTAAAGTTGCAGCATCAAAATCTAGATATCCGTCGCCATGCAGCAGGAGCATTAGGAAGAATAGGATTACACTATACCATTTACATTATTATCGTTATTATCGTTACTGACAGATTTAACGGATTAGTCTTTAAAATCATAGTAAATATTTTTAGTTTATATTCCATGCAATCTTTCAATAAAGTTGTAAGTATTTGCTGGGAACTAACAGCATACTGTTTGCGTTGCGCCTTGCTTTCAACATGTGTTAAAATTAAATTGGTAATCGAATTTATTGATTTTAACAGTGTATGAGGTGAAAATGAACCGCGAATATCGGGTTGCAATTATGGGAGCAACTGGCGCCGTTGGAGCAATGATGATGTTACTTTTACAGGAAAGGAATTTCCCTGTTGCTTCGCTCAAATTGCTTGCCTCTCACCGATCGGCAGGTAACGTCTTAGAGTTTGGAGAAGAACCAATCGTTGTCGAAGAATTAACGCACCAATCATTTGAAGATGTTGATCTTGTGCTTGCATCTGCAGGTGGTTCCGTCAGTAAAGAGTTTCTCCCAACCGCTGTCGAAAAAGGGTGTCTTGTTATTGACAACACAAGCGCGTTTCGCATGGATCTCAACGTGCCATTAGTTATACCTGAAGTCAATATGCAGGCTGCACTACGCCATAAAGGCTTAATTGCGAATCCAAATTGCTCAACTATTCAAATGCTTGTTGCGCTTAAGCCTATTTACGATAAGGTTGGACTCAAGCGAATTGTTGTCTCGACATACCAGAGTGTTTCTGGTAAGGGTGGGAGTGCCGTTGATGAACTGATCGACCAAACAATTTCTGCATTGGAAGGGCGTGAAATTAAACTGGAGAAGTTCCCACACCAGATGGCTTTTAACGTTGCTTTCGATTGGCCGTTTCTTGACAGCGGCGACAATGAAGAAGAAGTCAAGATGATTAACGAAACCCATAAGATTCTGGAAAATGACTCAATTGGAGTGTCAGCCACAACAGTTCGAGTTCCTGTGCTTTACGCCCATTCTGAGTCCATCAACATTGAAACAGAAGACAACATTACGGCCAATCAGGCAAGGCAGATCCTCTCTGAGGCACCAGGTGTGGTGGTGACCGATGATCCAAACGAGCGAAAGTATCCACTTGCTGTCGATGCTGCGGGCACAGATCAAGTATATGTCGGTCGAATACGGGAAGACAGGTCGATTGAGAACGGATTGAATCTGTGGGTTGTTGCGGACAACCTAAGGAAAGGTGCTGCCTTAAACACGATTCAAATTGCGGAAGTGTTAGACCAAAGTCAAGTATGAATATTGTCCAGATTAGTTGAACTGAGATATGGCAGAACGAGATTGCTACGAAGTGCTTGGCGTTAACAAGTCAGCTTCGCCTGATGAGATTAAAAAAGCTTATCGGAAAATCGCACTTAAATTTCATCCGGATAAAAATCCGGGTAATAAAGTTGCTGAAAGCAAATTTAAAGAGGCTTCTAACGCATACGAAGTGCTATCAGATCCCGACAAGCGAAAGATCTACGACATGCATGGTCATGCCGGCATAAACAATTCAGGCCTAGGGGCCGAGGCCCCTTTATTTGTATAAAGCAACAATGATATTAATTCGCCGCAGTTTCAGTAACTACG
>JYMV01041353.1_pt1 | contig 14329 bp, 17 predicted proteins | sample 338911 | NCBI WGS metagenome assembly JYMV01 (sample SAMN03354496, study PRJNA234377) | hydrothermal vent metagenome | biome: Deep sea; feature: Hydrothermal plumes at the Eastern Lau Spreading Center, Western Pacific Ocean; material: Seawater | place: Tonga | collected 2009 | depth 2000 m m
TATTAGGATTTCGGAAAAGTGTGGTGCCCCCAGGGAGACTCGAACTCCCACGTCCCAAAGGACAACAGATTTTGAGTCTGCCGCGTCTACCACTTCCGCCACAGGGGCATTAGGCAAAGAACCAAGTTGGGCCTACGTTTTCACAAACATATAAGAAATTAATCTTCTGCGTCTACGCCAAGTCCGATAGTTTTCTAGTTTTGCGAAAAATGAATGATTGGAAAATTAATATGCAGGGCATCCCAGACTAAGCTCACCCCAAAGGGTCAAAGTATTACAAAGAATACCGTCATCAAGTTCATGGTATGTTACTTTAGTGGTTGAAAGGTCTGCTCTACTTAAGTTAGCGCCACTCAACTCCGCATCGTACAACCAGGCATCGCGCAAATCTGCCTCGGATAAGTCGGCGCCAGCAAAGTTCGTGCCAACCAAAACGGCCGCGCGGAAGTTAATCCTACGCAAATCAGTTCCTCGGAGGTTAGCCGCCCTCAAGTTCGCAGCTGTAAAGTTGACCCCATGCAGCACGGCCCCTTCCAGGCTGGCCGCCAACATATTGGCTCCCTGCAAGTTGGCCCCACTTAAATTCGCGTTTCGTAAGTTAGTTTGAACGCATTGAGCCCCTCTTAAGTCTGCCTGGCTCAAATTAGCCCCCTGCAAATCCATCCAATTCAGGTTCGCACCTCGCAAATTACATTGTGGACAACGGTTGGATGATTTGAGTTGGTTGAGATCTGCTTCTTCAAATGCAAAAGCATTTACGCTTGCAGATACCGAAAATAACAACAACATAAACCTGACGATTCCTGTATGGGCGCGCATTTTATAACTACCTCTTTCACCTGTGTTCACAGGCACTGCCCTGTTGAGTTGCAGCAACATGCGCCGCACCATGACCGATTTAGTGTTGGTGGGCGGCCATTTATGCAGAACATAATAACTTATCATTGCAAACATAACCCAATATCTTGCCCACTGAGCTGTCTTTTTGAACCAAAAGAAAACCCTTTCCCTCGAATCAAACTAACAGACAGCGTAGAACAATAATAAAATGAATAGTCCGAAACAGACCGAGCAACACGATCATTCGATCAGCAGCGAGACACGCGTTGCCAAAAATCTGCTGGGTCGACTTTATAACCGCGTCATGGCGATGTCCGGTCACCGTCATGCAATGGGAGTGCTCGCCGGGGTCTCCCTCATTGAAAGCTCAGTATTTCCGATCCCACCTGACGTCATGATGATACCAATGGTGCTGTCCAAACCTCGGCGGGCCTTCTGGATTGCTACGGTTTGCACTATAGCCTCCGTTGTAGGCGGACTACTGGGATATTTTATCGGTTACGGTCTCTGGCAAGCCCTCGGTGAACCACTCATGGCCATGTATGGTTACGATGAGATGTTTGCCCAGTTCGCAGAAAAATATAACCGTTGGGGAGCATGGATCGTATTCACCGCCGGAATTACCCCTTTTCCATACAAAGTGATCACAATCGCAAGCGGATTAGCACATCTTGACTTAACTATTTTTCTTATTGCATCGATCTTGTCGCGAGGACTTCGTTTTTTTGTCATTGCAAGTCTACTATATTGGTTTGGTGACCCCATCCGCACTTACATTGAAGGCAACCTTGGAAAGCTTGCAATTTTGTTTGTGATATCACTTTTTGCGGGCTTCGTATTCATCAAATGGTTGATCTAGAATCACACACTCTCTTTGTAAGCGCACGACCGGCCTTCGCCACATTAGTTGCCGCGAGTGTGTTAAGCCTGAGCGCTGCATTTTACCTCCAAATTTTTCAAAACCTGCCACCCTGCATGCTTTGTCAATATCAGCGTCTCCCCTACTTTGCTGTCACAGGACTCGCATTTCTTGGCTTTCTGATCTCAGGGCACTCTACGAATCATAGGATCGCATGTATACTATTGGTCTTCTGCGTATTTGCTTTCTTAACAGGATCTGCGATGGCCCTATTTCATCTTGGTGTAGAAAACAGGTGGTGGGGAGGAACAAGCGGATGTGAAGGTACGGGATTTCAGGATACAAACCTTGAGGACCTGAAGAATGCCATTATGGATGCCCCAATTGCAAATTGCGGCCAGGTCCTTTGGCAGTATTTGGGTGTTTCACTTGCAGGTTGGAATCTAGTTTGGTCTCTATTCCTGACATCAGTCACAGGATTAGTTGCGGCGAACTGGATTTGTAATAATCGATCATGACCGAGCCAAAAGATTTTCAAACTACAAACCGCCATTTGAGATTTCTCCCTGGGGATCAAACGATGGCACAGCTAGTCGATCGAATGATACGAGTTGATCACGCCGGTGAATTCGGCGCGGCTCGAATATACGATGGGCAGCTTGCCGTATTCGAAGGAACACCCAATGAGAAAGTTATACGCAACATGGCGGAGCAGGAACGCCGACACCTGGATCATTTCGAAAATTTAATTGCCACTCGTAAAATTCGTCCCACCGCACTGAGCCCAGTTTGGCACGTCGCAGGTTTTGCGCTCGGCGCATTTAGTGCGGCGCTAGGGGAGCGTGCAGCAATGGCATGCACTGAAGCTGTTGAATCCGTTATTGATCAGCATTATTCCAACCAAATCAAACAACTTGGTGAAGAGGAGAAAGAGCTACGCGCAACTCTCGAAGAATTTCGCCAAGATGAGATTGCACACAGAGATACCGCATTGGCACACGGCGCCGAGGAAGCGCCAGCATATAAACCGTTGCGCAAGGCAATACGCGCGGGAACCCGGCTCGCGATCTGGCTTTCAGAACGGATCTAACGGTAAAGGAAATAGCCGCACCAAAAGCCAGCTAAACGCTGTCGAGCTCACTATCCCAATAAAGGAAATCACTCCAACTTTTGTGTAAGTAGTTTGGTGGATAGCGGCGGCCAACGCTCTGGAGTTCGTAAACAGACGGCACACGCGGCATATGCCGTGGGCGCATTCTTGCCTCGCCTAATAACTGGTCACCTTTACGCAAGTTGCAACTGGCGCATGCAGTAATTACGTTCGTCCAGTGCGTATTACCACCGCGAGATTTCGGCAATATATGATCGAAAGTAAGTTCGTGGGTGTCGAAGTGTCCTCGACAATATTGGCACGTAAAGCCATCTCGTAAAAACACATTGAAACGAGTGAAAGCTGGGCGGCGTTCCGAATAAACATACCGCTTAAGCGAGATCACACTCGGCAAGCGTATACGCCATGAGGGCGAGCGCACTTCGCGGTCGTATTGCGCGACAATGTTTACTCGATCTAGAAAAACCCCCTTCACTGTTTCCTGCCAAGACCATAACGACAACGGGAAATAACTCAGAGGACGGTAATCAGCATTGAGCACCAGTGCGGGGCAATTCTCAGGACTCATTATCCGGCGCCCTTCCCAATATCCACCATCGGCCAGACATTAAAGCGTTTCCCGCCGTTGGTCGCACCGTAGTTGAGTCACGTTTTGTGACTGATCTATGGATATGAGCTTAACGAACGGATCAAATTTCATCAATGGTTACACAGGCGCATTGCCCACCGTTTGATTTATGGTTTTCCTGTCGTATCCTGGACGGCTATTTACTTCCTTTCAAAAATCTAGGACTAAACTTAATGAATGGACCCTTGTCACATATCCGAGTGCTGGACCTAAGCCGCGTGCTTGCTGGGCCTTGGGCTGCGCAAAATTTAGCTGATCTCGGTGCGAATGTGATTAAGATTGAACGCCCCGGCGAAGGCGACGACACACGTAAGTGGGGGCCGCCTTACCTAAAAGACCGTGACGGCCACGAGACCGGTGAGACGGCCTATAATATAGCTGCCAATCGCAATAAGCGATCGGTAACAATTGACCTTGCTAAGCCGGAAGGTGCTTTGCTCGCGCGCAAACTGGCGCTTAAGTCCGACATTTTAATAGAAAATTTTCGTGTTGGTGGGGCCGTAAAATTCGGTCTCGGATATGATGACTTGGCAGTCAATAATCCAGGGTTGATCTACTGCTCAATTACCGGCTTCGGTCAGGACGGCCCATATAAGGACCGAGGTGGCTATGACTTTATCATCCAAGCGATTGGAGGGCTAATGAGCATAACAGGTGAACCCGCCGAAAAAGGCGGTGGACCTCAAAAGGTTGGACTTGCAGTCTCCGACCTGTTTACCGGTATGTACGCTGCCGTAGCTCTATTAGCTGCGGTCACGCACCGGGAGCGAACGGGCGAAGGACAATACATTGACCTCGCCTTGTTGGACTGTACCGCAGCAATATTATCAATGATGGCTACCAACTATTTTATTAGTGGTAAATCGCCAGTGCGCATGGGAAATGCTCACCCCAATGTAACCCCGTACGGCTTATATGATACGGCAGACGGGCACCTCGTAGTTGCCGTTGGGAACGATCGACAATTTGCACGACTCTGCGACGTATTAGGCTTATCCGAGCTCGCTTCTGATCCTCGTTTCATCAGTAATGCAAGGAGGCTGGCTAATCGTACTGCCATGGATGCAGTGCTATGCACCACAATTAAACAGTGGGACAGAAAAGAATTGCAAGATGCGTTAAATGGGGCGTTAGTTCCATGCGGAGCAGTGAACTCCATCAGTGAAGTGTTTAACGATCCGCATATCAAACATCGGGGAATAAAGACTACATTGAGGCACCCACTTTCCGAGACTGTCTCACTCGCTGGCAGTCCAATTCGACTATCTAAGACGCCTGTCACCTACCGTCGCCCGCCGCCCCTCCTTGGCGAACACACAGAAGAAGTGCTTTCCGATGACCTAGGCATAGAAGCAAACGAGATAGCCCGTCTGCGCTCAGAGGCCGTGATCTAATCTCGTCACGCCATACCTGTAAAGCAATCCCGCAAGAAGCGGCCACCGATCTCTAGGCCCGCTTGATCAATACCGTGACCAAGATTGGAGCAAATATGCCACTGGGCGCCAATTGCAGACAACGCTAGATTTTGAGCAGTCTCGAGCATCGCGTCTGCTGGAATCAAGTCGTCAGACGCACCATGGATAAGTAGTACCGGAGGTCGCGATTTAACTTCGTCGGCCGTCGTCTCCATGCCTACCATGCGCCCAGAATAACCAATAACACCGGTCATCAGCTGGGTGCGACGAAGGGCCACGAATAGAGCCATCATAGTACCCTGACTAAACCCTACCAGCGCCAGCCGGTCATCGCTAAGGCCAGTGCGCGCTAATTGCTCGTCAATAAATTGATTAAGAATTGGGGCAGTTTCACGTACACCAGCTAGCAACATCTCGGGAGAAAAATCACCAATGCTGAACCACTGCCGACCCTGTGGCGCCACGTCGTACCGATATGGTGCATGCGGCGATACAAATTCCGTGTCCGGCAAGAGTCTGGCCCAGTGTGGAGCCAGGCCTATCAGATCGTTCCCGTCAGCGCCAATGCCGTGTAACAAAATTACTAAGCTTTGTGGCGTGGCACCATTAGCCGGTGCATGCCGCGGGCCACTCAAGTTGGGGAGAGCCATTTAACCTTTGCCAGTGTAGTTTCCGTTAATGCAAATTAAGCTATCATCGTGCCCTTACTAAACAACATGATTTATTCTTCAGGTAAACCATAGATGGCCTGACATGACTCAGCTGCCTACCGCACTTCAAGTCGTCACCCGCTTCGCACCCAGCCCAACTGGATATATGCATTTAGGACATGCCTACGCGGCAATTTTCGCCTGGCGCGCAGCGCGTGAACGCAACGGCCGGTTTTTACTGCGTATTGAAGACATTGACCGAGACCGTTGCCGGCCTGAATTCGAAGCCGCTATCCTTGAAGATCTAGATTGGCTTGGTTTGGATTGGGACGGACAACCGCGACGCCAATCCGACAACATGGCAGACTATAAACGCGCACTAGATAAATTGTTTTCTCTCGACCTACTGTACCCTTGTTTTTGCACTCGAAAAGAAATTCTTGCCGAAATTTCTAATGCGGACGTCGCCCCCCACAGTACTGACGGGCCAATTTATCCTGGCACTTGCCGAGCCTTGGCGCCGAAAGAACGTACCATACGTTTGGAAAGAGCAATCCCTTACGCTCTTCGACTCAACATGAGGAAAGCGCACGCGGTCACAGGACCGTTAACCTGGAAGGACCGAGAACAAGGCATACAAAACGTGGATTACAATGCTGGCGACATCGTTCTAGCTCGGAAAGATATCCCAACGAGCTATCATCTGGCGGTCACACTCGATGATCATCGACAACGAATAACGTTAGTAACCCGAGGGATGGATCTTTTCAACGCCAGTCACGTTCATCGGTTATTGCAAGGTCTGCTGGGACTTAACACACCAGAGTGGGAACATCATAAGTTAATAATAGATGAAGAAGGGGGACGCCTATCTAAGCGAGGTCGGGCTCTCACCATTCAAGCACTACGACGAGCCGGCGAAAGCCCGGCAAGTGTTCGAGCCATGGTAGGATTTGATTGACTTGAAGTTAAAACCCAGGTCGGCTGCGTTGAAGTTCGTTTAAGAGGCCAACAATGGGGCGCCCTTTGATCTATTTGCGACAATCTCAACAATTTTACAACCGAAGCGAGCTGAAATCATATGGCTAAAGAGGGGACCATCAAAACGGCAACCGTTACAGAGCGTAAAGAAAAGGTCCACAGCCTGATAGACATTTGCCGAACTGCATTAGAAGCTGCGCGACGGCTCGAAAGCCATGTAAGTTCATGGAGGGAACGGTTACACGGAAGAATACTTCATTAGTAGGGTGCTACTGGATTTTCGTATTTTAAATGTGTTTGAGGGAACTGGAGAAATCCAAGCCCAAATAATATCACGAAGATTGTTGGATGGTAACCGTACTCCAGAACACTGACGCGACAATGTCTTCGGCTATCTACTTTTGTTAATAATGGACTGTAATAGGTGCATATTATTTCCACCCTCGAATTATGAGGGCTGAAACACAGAAAATTGAAAATATTGGAGGGCAGCGACGAAAGTCATAGTAATTGCACACCGTAGCAAGTAACACAAACCAGAAGATTTTGTGCCACATTTGGAATCTGAAACCAAACACGCCTTAATGCTGTTCGCTGTACAAAAGGTCCGTGAATTATACAGCCGCGCCGACGAAAAAAGTGCGATCCTAGTACTCGAACCAAAGGATGACACAGAAGCCCGTCAAATTGTCGAAAGCCTTCCCCTCGCACAATTGGGAATGTTGAGCTTCGATATATACGGGACTAAGCCCTGTCGGGGCTTCGTTGCAAACCTTTGAACCCCTACCGCGCGCGACAGTAACGAGATTGAGACAACTGATCTCTGAACCAACTCAGCTCGATCTCCCAGAAAATAAACCTTTACTCAGACTTCTACTTTCGCACGTCATTCTTGTCAGCTGACTACAACCTCATCGGGGAAAGGCGAGAGAAAGTTACAAGCTACATTTGACCGAAAGTTAACGTGGATATCATTTAGCTCTAAGACACTTTATTATCGTTTGATCATTTTCTAAGCACGAAAAGTAACCACGGTGGAAGCTTTCGAAGCGGTATTCCCGACGCTGATCGTGATCGCACTATTAGCGGTGCTGATAGTCTTAGCGATCGGCATTATAGGGATGTTCCGAGGCGGTGAATTCAATCGCCTTTACGGCAACAAATTGATGCGCCTACGTGTCGCATTTCAGGCGCTGGCAATACTCCTGATTGTGTTATTCGTAGTATTGTTCTAGCCGCAGGCTGCGCTTTTCTTAAGGGCTGAAACCAACGCCAATTTCCCAGCGTTGACTCAGACCATCCAATATGGCAGTGCAACATCAACACATCTACATACGCCAACTCGGCGTTTGACCAAGGATTTTCGGTTGATACGGGAAGAGGTCTTTCAATGAAGGTGCTAGTCGCAGTAAAGCGTGTCATTGACTACAACGTCAAGATCAGGGTTAGAGCAGATGGATCGGGCATTGAGACAAATAACGTCAAGATGTCGATGAATCCGTTCGATGAAATCGCAATTGAGGAAACCATTCGACTGAAGGAAGCCGGCAAAGTCGACGAAATCGTGGCAGTTTCAATGGGGGCTCAGCAATGCCAAGAGACGCTGCGAACAGCTTTCGCAATGGGTGCTGACCGTGGCATCCATGTGCTCACTGAGAGCACACTTGAACCACTCGCGGTGTCTAAGCTTTTGAGGGCGATTGTTCAGGAAGAAAATCCCGATCTGGTGATCTTAGGAAAACAGGCCATCGACGATGACAGTAACCAGTGCGCCCAGATTCTCGCCGGGCTATTAGGCTGGGGCCAAGGTACTTTTGCTTCTAAATTGGATTTTATAGGCCGTAAAGTAGAAGTTACACGTGAGGTAGATGGAGGGCTGGAAACGCTATGGCTCGCTTTACCTGCAGTTATCTCAACAGATCTTCGCCTCAATGAACCACGTTATGCGTCCTTGCCCAACATCATGAAAGCTAAGAAAAAAACGATTCACCAAAAGAAGCCCGAGGATTACGGCGTTGATATCTCTCCCCGCCTAGAAACACTGAAGGTAGAAACCCCACCCACGCGCGCCACTGGAATAAAGGTTGCGAATGCTGCCGAATTAGCCATCAAATTGCGTGACGAGGCGGGAGTGATTTGATGAACAGCCTAGTCATTGCCGAACATAGTAATATTGAACTCAAACCCTCCACCTTAAATACGGTAACCGCAGCCCGCATACTAGGGGATGACATTGACCTTTTAATTGCGGGCAAAAATTGTGGTGCTATCGCGGACGAAGGAGCAAAAATTTCTGGCATCGCACACGTGTGGTTAACTGATGGTCCGGAATACGAACATCAATTGGCCGAGAATATGGCTCCTATAATCGCTGACCTAGCAAGCAATTATAGTCACGTATTCGCCCCATCATCTACCTTCGGTAAAAACATTATGCCGCGCGTAGCTGCATTGCTGGATGTCCAACAAATTTCCGATGTCGTTGCGGTCGAATCCGAAGATACCTTTGTCCGGCCGATCTATGCCGGAAACGCCATGGCTACGGTTCGCTCAAATGACTCAGTTAAGTTGATAACGGTTAGGACTACTGCCTTCAAGGCGGCCGAAATGGGCGGAAAAGCAAAACAAGAAATAGGTCCCTGCAAAGAAGATTCAGGCCTCTCAGGATTTGTAAAACGCGAATTATCTAAGTCGGAGCGACCAGAATTAACCGCAGCAAAAGTAATCGTATCAGGCGGCCGTGGAATGCAGAATGGTGAAAATTTTGCCTTGCTGGAAGCCCTTGCAGACAAACTTGGGGCTGCTGTGGGTGCGTCACGCGCGGCAGTCGATGCTGGCTTCGTACCGAATGATTATCAAGTGGGACAAACTGGCAAGATCGTAGCACCCGAACTGTACATTGCAGTTGGTATTTCCGGTGCCATCCAACATCTTGCGGGTATGAAAGACAGCAAAGTGATTGTCGCAATAAATAAAGATGAGGACGCCCCAATTTTCCAGATCGCCGACTACGGAGTGGTTGGAGATCTGTTCAAGGTAGTGCCTGAACTTACTGCGGAGCTAGATAAATAGTGCCCTTTTGGGCACCGCAAATGGAAATTCAGGGATGATCGAAAAAATCGCCATTATCGATTCAGGTCAGATGGGAGCCGGCATAGCCCACGTCTGCGCTCTTGCCGGACTAAACATTATCATGACAGATATCAGCGATGCTAAGCTTGAGCATGGCATCGAGACAATTAATGGAATCCTCGATCACCAGATTGCCCGTGGCAAGATATCGGTGTCAGATAAAGATAGTGTACTTGCGCGAATCCAAACCTCAATTCCGCTACACATACTAACTGATGTGGATTTGGTAATTGAGGAGGTCAGTGAGAAAGAGGAAGTTAAGAGGGAAAATTTTAAAAAGTTAACTGGGATCCTTAAGTAGGCAGCGTTGATCGCCACCAACGCTTCGTCAATCTCCATCACACGTCTCCCCGCTGCATCAGATCGACCCGGCCAATTTATGGGTATGCATTTTATGAACCCAGTGCCAGCGATGCTGCTTGTCGAGCTCATTCGCGGCATAGCCACTGATTCTGCAACCTTCAAGCAAATTCGTGTGCTCACAGCACGGCTTGGGAAAACTCCGATAAGTGCGTAAGATTTCCCGGCGTTTACTGTCAATCGGGTATTATTACCGATGATTAACGAGGCAGTTTACACCTTGTATGAGGGTGTGGGATCGGTTGAATCCATCGATACCGCCATGCGTCTTGGCGCAAATCATCCTATGGACCCTCTGCAACTGGCTGATTTCATTGGCCTTGACGTGTGCCTTGCAGTCACGCAGATCCTTCACGACGGATTAGCAGATAGCAAATACCGGCCCTGTCCCTTATTGGTTAAATACGTTGAGGCCGGTTGATTAGGCCACGAGTCAAGATGCGGTTTTTACGATTATTCCACTGAAGTTCCCGTCCCAACACGCTAGACCAGTTTCACTTCTTCACCCGGCAACGAGGTACCTGCATTAGCCATTTTAAAAATCGGTATGGGCAACCCTTTGACACCAAATTACGTCACAAATTTTGTTGCCTAAAAATAAAACCTTCCAGTATCCAGTAGTGCAGTCATGCTGCTTTTTCAGCAGATTGATCTCGATCATAATTCAGCGTTGAAGCCAGCCACCGCTCGACATCAGCGACTGCTATGCCCTTCCGCTCCGCATAATCCTCAACCTGATCTCGTTCTATCTTCCCAACACCAAAATAACGACTTTCTGGGTGACTGAAATATATTCCGCATACGGAAGCACTGGGCCACATAGCGAAATTATCCGTTAAGGTAACACCAGTATTGAATTCAGCTTCCAGCAACGAAAATAGGGTTTTTTTCTCTGTATGATCGGGACAAGCCGGGTAACCTGGAGCAGGTCTAATGCCTTGATATTGTTCGAGTATCAGTGACTCGCTGTCGAGAGATTCAGCAGTAGCGTAACCCCATAATTCTTTGCGAACACGCTCGTGCATATGCTCAGCAAAGGCCTCGGCCAGACGATCCGAAAGGGATTTAACCATAATTGCATTGTAATCGTCATGAGCAACCTCAAAACGATTAGCAGCCTCGTCACAACCATGACCCGTGGTAACTACAAACGCACCTACGTAATCTGCCACTCCACTTTCAAGCGGTGCAATAAAGTCGGCGAGTGCGTGATTAGCACGCCGTCGATCACGTGCCATTTGCTGGCGAAGTGTGTGCAATGTGGCGAGCACCACTTTCCGACTATGATCGCTGAAAACGACAATGTCCTCGTTTCCGATCACGTTTGCAGGCCACAACCCAATCACTGCCCGGGCATTAAACCAACCCTCATCTATAATTCGTGAAAGCATGACCTGAGCATCACGATGCAGCTCACGCGCTGCTTCCCCAACCACCTCATCATCGAGGATCCTGGGAAACTTTCCAGCCAACTCCCACGCCTGGAAAAATGGGTTCCAATCGATATACCGCTCCAACATTGAGAGGTCATAATTCTCGAAAACGCGCAAACCAGAATAGTTCGGCTTGGGCGGTTTATAATCTGACCAATTAATCTTAAATTTATTCGCGCGCGCTCCTGCGAGCGTCTGTCTCGTGCTCCTTCGGTCACCCTTAGCATGCCTGTCACGAATTTCTTCATATTCGTCCGCGACTTCGGCAAGGAATTTATCACACCGATCAACCGATAAGAGGCTTCCCACGACCCCTACAGCCTTGGAGGCGTCAGAAACATGAACGGTCGCCCCAGTATAATTTGTAGCGATCTTCACCGCAGTGTGAACTCGACTCGTCGTAGCACCTCCGATTAGTAATGGCACTTTAATATCAGCCCGTGTCATTTCCCTAGCAATAACGCGCATTTCTTCTAGGCTAGGAGTTATTAATCCCGACAAACCTATCAGGTTCGCGCCTTCACTCTTTGCTGTCTCGATAATATCTAGGCACGGCACCATGACGCCAAGATCGATAACCTCGTAGTTGTTGCACTGGAGCACCACGCTTACAATGTTCTTGCCAATGTCATGGACATCACCCTTGACAGTTGCCAAGACGATCCTGCCGGCTTTGTTTCCGACACCGTTTCTGGAACCCTTTTCCTTCTCCATGAAGGGAATCAGATGGGCAACAGCCTGTTTCATCACGCGTGCGCTCTTAACCACTTGAGGCAGAAACATTTTCCCTGCGCCGAATAAGTCTCCTACCTCGCTCATCCCAGCCATCAATGGGCCTTCGATGACAGATATTGGACGATCAGCAGCCTGTCGCGCTTCTTCTGTGTCCTGGACGACAAAATCGTTTATACCGCGCACCAATGCGTATTGAAGCCGCCCAGCCACATCAGTCTCACGCCACGATGCATCATTATCTTCCGTTGGTTTAGAAAAATGACCTTTATGCTGCTGCGCGACCTCCAGCAGCCTCTCCGTAGCATCGTTACCTCGATTAAATAATACGTCCTCGATCCGGTTTTTAAGATCGATCGGGATTTCCTCGTATATAGGAACTTGTCCCGCATTGACGATGCCCATATCCATACCAGCTTGAATGGCATGGTAGAGGAATGCAGAATGCATCGCTGATCGCACATTGTCGTTGCCGCGAAACGAGAAAGATACGTTCGAAACTCCACCAGAGACATGAGCGTAGGGCAATTCAGATTTAATTCGACGAGTCAATCATTACTGGGATCCTACTAATGTCCGGCTCAGCAGCAATCATTCGTAAAAACCGGACCATAGCAGCCTCACCATCCAGCATGCCCTCGTCCATATTTATGTCTAAAATTTGTGCACCGTTTGTCGCCTGCTGGCGAGCAATTTGGAGTGCACCCTCATAATCCTCCGAAATAATAAGTTTGCGAAACTTAGCAGATCCAGCAACATTGGTGCGCTCGCCGATATTGATAAATCGTGGCGTCATCATCAAACCACCTCAATCGCTTCGAGACCTGACAGTCGCAAGCATTGTTGTAATATTGGTGGCTCACGAGGTGGAAACCCCGCAACCGCCTCTGCAATAGACTGAATATGGTCCGGCGTAGTTCCGCAGCAACCACCTACAAAATTTACAAGACCATCTTCGGCCCAGGTTTGTATATGGCTTGCGGTCTCTTCCGGTAGCTCATCATATTCAGCAAATTCGTTCGGCAAGCCAGCATTCGGATATGCACTGATCATGCAATCAGCTATGGCTGCGAGTTCTGCTATATAAGGTCTCAACTGTGCAGCACCAAATGAGCAATTAAGACCGATGCTGATGGGACGTCCGTGACGAACTGAATACCAGAAAGCCTCGATCGTCTGTCCGGTGAGAGTACGTCCCGAACGATCAGTGATCGTACCTGAGACCATTACCGGCAAACGAGAACCGCGCTCCTCAAACAATTCCTCAAAGGCGAATAACGCCGCTTTCGCGTTCAAGGTATCAAATACGGTCTCTAGTAGCAGCAAGTCTACACCGCCTTCAATGAGCGCAGATGCGGCCTCACGATATGTGGTTCGTATTTCATCATAAGTGATCGCGCGATAGCCGGGGTCAGAGACATCCGGAGATATTGACGCGGTCCGATTGGTTGGCCCAAGCGCACCAGCGACAAATCGTGGCCTTTCCGGCGTCGACACCTCGTCTGCTGCTTCTCTGGCAATACGTGCTCCCTCGAAATTGAGTTCTTGAACAATTCTTTCGAGTTTATAGTCCGACATCGAGATCGAATTCGCATTAAACGTGTTCGTGGTTAGAATGTCGGCCCCAGCCTCCAAATACGAAGTGTGGATTTCTTTGATAACCCGGCTTTGAGTAATATTAAGAAGGTCATTAGCGCCTTTAAGATCAGACGGATAATCAGCAAAGCGTTTCCCGCGATAGTCGGCGTCACTCAACTGATAGCCTTGGATCATGGTTCCCATGGCACCATCCATCACCAAGATACGCTCACGCGCTACCGCCGCGATCGAGCGTTCATTTAGAGCTGTCATAGTCAGTCCGCGCCAGTGGCAGCGGTTGGCCCTGCGCGCACGCCCAACATATGACAGATGGCGAACACGAGATCCGCACGATTTAAAGTATAAAAGTGAAACTCATTAATTCCCGATTCCAGCAATCCAAAACATTGATCAGCCGCGGTGCGGGGATCGAAGCACCGATAGTGCCTGGTATCTTACCGGTCACCAATTTTCAGCAGGTTGCGCGTTTTAGTTCTATGTGTGGTGCTTCCATACCCGACTGGTTTGGGAGTCGATTTGATGGACTGGACGATGATCCAAGTACTCGCCAGCTCGTCGCAGCTCACACCGCGGCTGATCAATGTTTTGG
>JYMV01023696.1_pt1 | contig 14326 bp, 10 predicted proteins | sample 338911 | NCBI WGS metagenome assembly JYMV01 (sample SAMN03354496, study PRJNA234377) | hydrothermal vent metagenome | biome: Deep sea; feature: Hydrothermal plumes at the Eastern Lau Spreading Center, Western Pacific Ocean; material: Seawater | place: Tonga | collected 2009 | depth 2000 m m
CGTATGCTGCTTCTTTCAAAAAGGAGCGGTTGATCCATAGGGGATGGCGGCCTTCCAGCTCAGAGGGCAGATCGATAAACCGCATTTCATACTGTCCCCATACCCAGACACGCTGCTGCTCTTTGGGGTAGGCTCCAGCCATAACTCCATCCTCGTATGGAATGTACACGGCAACATCAGAATAAGTCCTGCCCTTTTTCATTATGCTGCTTACCTTTTGCATATAATCGTTGAACGCGGGAAGTTCGGCAGCCAATGCTCCATCCGAACCCACATGCACTGTGGCGAAGAAGTAAACCGAATCAACATTCAAAGGATTATAGGGCATGCCATGCCAGAAGATCTGGTTAACGCCGTTGGCAAATAGCGCATCTGCAACCAACTTGAGATCAGCGGTTTGTTCTTCCCTATGATTGGTATTGGCAAAGCCATAGAGACAGGTAAAGGATTCAGACGTAACCGTTGTTTTGGAGGATAGACAAGCTGCAGAGCTCACTATTCTTGAAAAGTTGGGATTGTTCAACATGGCTTCTGTTTCTGGGATATCCACTGTGGAATAGGCCTCCATCAGATCCGTTGGGGAAGCCAAACACTGCACTCTGGCCACCGCTCCCAACTCAGAACAGATCTGATTGTAGGGCTTGTAAAAATTGTCTATAACCAGATCTGAAACCAGCTGCATATAGTCATAGCGCACCTCTGGAAAATTGTCCAGGCTGTCTTCCATGAAAGGAATAATGTCATAGCCAAACCTCTGCTCAAACTTCTTATCGAAGCCATCCGTCCACAACTTATTGGAACCATTGAGTTTGATCTCCCAGCTCTCACACAGCAACGCGGAGGTAGAACCTTTCAACGCTTCCCTCAAGCCCCTGCCCAGAGGCATGGCATACCTCCATAAAGCCTCTTTTTTCAAATGGTCAATCACTCTCCCGTATGTAGGATACTCCCAGGAGAAGTGGATCAATTGCTCAAAAGTGGTATCGCCATAAATCTCTGAGCCGTCTTCTTTCAACACATAACTCGCGCCAAACGGCCAGCCACTGCCGAACGTGAAATCGCAGCCCAGGCCAATACTGTCACAGTAAGCTTTGGTATAAGCCATCATTTCAGACCATTCCGGGCTTAGCCATGGCTGGGCAGAGCTGTCCACGTCCATTTTAGCGTTGGGATAAACTTTGCGTTGAAAGCGATATAACGGGTATACCCAGGAAACTTCCACGCCGCCAAAATGCTGCTGTTTGACCCAGTCCAGCTGTGCTTCGATATCCGGCTTTTTTATTTCCGTGGCGAACCACCACCATCTGGTGTATGGCTTAGAATCGGCATAGTATATTTTGACATCCTCAGCTTCTACCTCTGTACTTACTTCCTTTTCTTCCGGAGAACAACTATAGGCTATGCAAACTGCTAAAACAAAGACATATGGCCATAGGTAGCACCCTGATTTAAATGTGAATTTACCCATGAAATTTTTAGCTTTAAGCGGTCAAGAACAAATGTAGATATTATCACCTAGATTAAATTTATGCTTTCTGTCAAGAGGATATTGTCAACCCTTTGCATTTCTGCGATGCTCATGCTATGGAGTGCGGTATTACCTGCACAGATGGTTGGTACATCGAAAGCTGAATACCTGCAATATACTGAGGGGACCGCAAAGGAGTACATCACCAATCTTACCGGTCAACAAGAAGAATGGAGAAAAGCTATCCACCCAGATGCAGCAAAGGGTTATCGCCCCAATTCAAATGAAGTGTATTTGGCTGCCCTTTGCGCCAACCTCTATGAGATAACAAAGAAGACAGAATATCTGGATGCTGTTAAAACCATCCTTGTGAATTACGCAGAATACAAGGACCTATATCCCAAGGGTTTTTATAAAACCCGACCAGAATATGAAGCTGGTCTTCCCGCCCTTCCCAACATGTTCACGTTTGGCAAATTCGTTCATGCATACCACATATTAAATACTGAGTCAAAGTTAACCGAGAAGGAGCAAAATATCATTGAAAGCCAAATTGCAGAGGGGGCGAATTTCATAATACGGGATCAGGAATGGGGGCCGATGAATCGCTCCATGCTTAGAGCGGAAGGACTGCTCTACGCAGCGAAAGCTCTGAATAACCACCCAGACCAGTCTAACTGGGTAGCCACCGGAAAAGCCTTACTCAACGACAACCTTAGCCAATGGAACATCGAAGATGCGAGTATGTATCACGGGATCTGGCTTTACTCGATGGTTGGATATTCAAATTACATAGCTGAAGATGATCGTTTATACAAATTGCCTTTCCTGCAATACTATCACCGGTATAATTTAGAGCTGCTCTCTCCAGCTGCAGTTATTCCTGATTTTGGGGACGCGACATGGAAAGCGAGATGGTACCTGTACCTGGCGTTTTTTGAGAATGGTGCAAGTAAGACCAATGATCCCAACCTGAGGTGGGCCGCATCTGAAATGTTTGACAGACACTTAGCTGAGAGAGGTAATAATATCCACACCGCTATGGTTTTGTCTGATGCCTGTCGTTGGGCAAATTTTGAACAAGAGTCGAAAGTACCTGATTGGGGTAGCCGGGAAGTATTAGATGATATCATTGGTAAAAAGATCGTGTTCAGGGATGGATGGGCAGCCGATGGGACGTACATGTTGCTCAATTATCGGGATGAAGGGGATGGAGGCTACCTCTACCGGGAATATCTCCGCAATACCCTTACGGTCAATGAGGAGAAAATGCACCACGGACACGCTGATGAGAACAGCGTCGTTTTGCTTATGAAAAACAAGTCTGTGCTTTTGCATGACGGGGGATATCGTGATTATCAGCCCAGTGGTCCATTCGGTGCTTACCGTGCAGACTACTTTCACAACCGGGTGGTGGTGAGGAAAAATAAGATAGCGCTGGGACAAGACGCTGGAGAATTCAAGTATTCAACCCGGGCAAAGGTGGAAGGACAGTCTGTGTTGGATTTTCTTCACAATGCGGGTACATATCGGGAAGTTAGTACAAAGAAAATAGACTTTATCAGTTTGAAACACTTTGACATGAGCCGCACCCGGGTGGTTGATGAAAAGTTGGGATACGAATCCGACAGGATTGTCAACTACATCAAGGATCTCGGGTATTTTGTGATTATTGACGTGGTGAAGTTCACTGAGGAGGATGACCTGACAATGGCCAACCTCTGGCATACCAGGGAAATACTCTCAAAAGGCGATAACTGGTTTGACACCCGGTATGATTCACTGGGGCGACATGCTGTAGGTGGAGATGAACGCCTGTTGATCTACTTTCCCGAGGATGATAGGTTGGCAATTGGAACAGAAGAACAGCGAAGATATAAGCAGAAAGAACATCTAATGTACCAGGTTGCAGCCAGGCATGGTGCAAGAGGGGACCTCCAGGTATTTGTAACCGTACTTATACCGCACCACAAAACGCTCTTTCCTGAGGAGCTGGTTAAGGGAATTACACTGGTTAAACCAGACAAGTATCCAAGAGCTGTTGGTGTCAGCATTAAGACCGCTGGAAAAGAGTATCTCATCGGAACGAAGCTGGATATCGGTGGAGATATGATTAGAGATTGGAGACGGCCGAAGTATACCTGGGAAAGTGGAAAGATTACCTACGGGGACTATGAAACGGATGGAGCCAATTTATTCGTGGTTGATGGCGGAAAGAAGATCCACTATGCTGTGGTAGGAGCTACGAAGATCAAACGCGAGGGAAAGATTTTATACGAGCAAAAAGGCCGGAACTATAAGTTTAATACCACCGGTGCACCGGACGAAATTGGATTTGGCAAGTTCAGGTATTGGGAAGCCGAGATCTCCAAGTAAATCTCAGGATATCGGACCGTTAAACACGTTCAGGTTGCTACAGTCCATCTCTTCACTGGCACGGGCCCAGGACACATTGAATTCTCCGGGCAAGCACTCCTGCTCGTATGCCTCGTGTATAACAGCATCAATACGGTTAATAACAACTTGTTCACCGTAATCAGTCTGCTGAATCGAATACTCAGATTCTGGAACGTCCTCAATATGAGCTGCCACATGCATGGCATTGATACAGTGGGTCAATGCGTAGGCGATATTGAGATCGCAAACCAGTACCCCTGCTCCCTCTAAATGATCGATCACTGTGTCAAACATCATAACACGAGAGCGGTTGACTCTCTCTGTATCCGCCCCCGACCAGGTTATCATGCCTTCGCTTCCTTTAATTTCGATCCTGGGATCTTCGTTGCCGGCACAAGCGTGTGTTACATAATACTGTAGTGATATGTCTGTCGAAGTCTTCACTTTTACAAACGCTGTGTCACAACTCTCAATGGGCATTGCCCGGTAAAGCTCTGCTTGGATGCTCGAGAGTTTGGCCGATTCCTTAAAACTAGATCCTCCCAGAAAACACAACAAATTTATATAGTGGGCGAAGGCATTGTTGGCTGGTGAATCAAGGACCCATTCTCCCTCAACGTTCAATTTTCCCGTCCATGAATTGCGTGAAAAATAGTCAGATCCCCGTTTCCAAAGTCCCGACATTTTGATGGTCTGCACCTTCCCAAGCTCTCCACTCAAAAGCCGGCGTTTTAGGTATTGGATATCCTCATCGTAAATATTTTGGAATCCAACCATCACCTTCTTGTCTGCTTTCTGAGCCAGCTTCCTCATGGCATCTATATCCTGAACGGTAACAGCGGCAGGCTTTTCCACCAATACATGACACCCATGCTCCAGGGCCTGCATTGTTAAGGCGGCGTGCGAGCTCAATCCAGTAGGAATGCAGCAAAGATCAATGTCCCTTCCAAGAGCGTCGTACATGTCTTCAGGGGTTAAAAACACCTTCCCTCCTACCCCCTCAACTTGCTCAACTTGAGATTGTACATGTTCCTTGGCCTGGCTGTCGGCAGTCAGGCTGCGAACCACAGCACCCAGCAGCTGTACTTTCCCCTCTTTCGACAGACGTAAGAGCTGGCTGAGATAGAACTCTCCATATCCGGAAACTCCAATTAATACAACTCTTATCATTTCTCTCTTGTGTAAACCGTCAAACCCTTAAGATCTGAGGATGATTTTGCAAATAAAAAGCTTGCCAGATAGCCAACCAGTATGCATGTCCCAACTGCTACTGAACTGTATAGCATGAAGTGAATATCCGTATAACTTTTTACAAAGATGGTCACGATAATGCTGGCAGCGGCACCGATCAGGGCCCCTTTCGAGTTGGCAGATTTTGTGAACATGCCCAGTAAGAACACGCCTCCAAACCCACCTCCGATCAGCGCAATGATCTCCATCCACAAATCAAACATGGACTTGATCTCAAAGGTAGCCATCATCAGGGCTATGGCCGTTCCGAAGACACCCACAACACCTGTGAGCAACTTTGCCAACCTTACGTGTTTTCCTTCATCATCTTCTCTCTTTCTATAAAAATCAGTGAGGATTACTGTTGAGACGCTGTGCATACTGCTATCCAAAGTCGACATACAGGCGGCGAACAGTGCTGCGATCAGGAGGCCTGTTAATCCGATCGGCAATACCTCCACAATATACAGCGGAAAAACCTGGATATTGTCCATCATCGGATTGAGAATGTCGGGATGGGAATGGAAATAGGAGAAGAGCGAGCTTCCCAATAAGTGGAAAAGAATGGTACCAGGCACGACAATAAGTCCCAAGAGTATATATGACTTCCGTGCCTCCTTTACACCTGGAGTTGACAATACCCGCTGCACCATCACCTGGTCAGAGGGAAAAGTGGCCTGGGCGGAGAGTTGGTTAAGCATGAAAACCCATATTACAGGCAGCGTCCAGTCCCAACCCCAATGCAGGGCATCAAATTTTGAATGGGCCATGTTAATATCAACAAATCCGGAAAAACCTCCTTCCGTGTCGGCGATCATGAAAACAAACGCCAATACTGCCCCTCCGAACAATACCGATACTTGTAATACATCGGTCCAAATTACCGCAGCAATTCCGCCAGTCACCGTGTAGAGCGTCGCCAAGAAACCCATAATGGCGATCGCATAATACACATTGATGCCGGTAACTGCGGTGAGGGCGAATGCAGGAAGTAATAAAACTACACTCATTCTTCCGCCTAGTTGGAAAGCTACTGAAAGCGCTGCTCCGAAAAGGCGTACTGACCGATTGAAACGCTGGTCCAAATACTCGTATGTTGAAGTGATGTTAATGCCACGTAAAAGCGGAACAATCAAGAAGGCGGCCAGCACCATGAATAACGGGCCGAAGAGTGTTCCAAGCCCATAAACCTGGTTTGTTACAAATGTCTTGGTAGGGATAGCCAGAAAACTGATCGCGCTTGTACCTGTAGCGTATAGGCTAATGCCAGCTGCCCAATACGGAATTTTCCGGCCTGCCAGGAAGAATCCTGAGCTCGTTTTAGAACTTTGGGCAAACTTCCTACCTATTAAGATAAGCGCAATTAAGTAGCATGCTATGAGGGCATAATCAAGCCAGTGAAGCTGAGCCGATTGCATTGTGAATTTGAATTCCTTGATCATGGATGGGCTAGAACCATCAGCCTCCATCTTTGGCAAGAGCAGGATACGCTCCCCACATAGGGCTATTCTGGACGTTATGAGGAGGTCTTGCACCTCTCCCAATGGACTCCAGGTATCTGTAATAGTATGATAGGACCAAATTTGCTTCTGACCATAACACATCAAATTCGACTGTCCTATCGGAAGCACCGCTGATATTCCCAAGGATTCAGGAGTTCGCTGGAGTTCCGTCCAACCACGGTCCTTAAAACCGTCTATTGGTACAGGGCGATAGCACCAGGATCTCCTCATTTCATAAAGCGCCGGCCCCTGGTCGTCAGCAAGCATTACTTGATTTCCACCGAATACGTAGACTGCGCCGTTTTGTGACCTCACGGCCGACCCTATTCGAGCTGAGCCCGGTAGCGGATCCAATACCTGCCATTGCGGATCAGTTTGAGATACATCGAGAGACCAGAAGGTGTTCACCAGCATCTCGGCGCCATTAAAACTGATGCCACCCAGAACATAAATCACGCTGCCTACAACCGCTACCCTTGATCCTGCACGTGGCGATGGAAGTTCCTTCAAAGGCACTTCTTCGAGCTCCCCATCTTTCCAGGTGAGTTTTGACACTCGCCTTGAGACATCTTTTCCAGCATATCCTCCTATCAGGTAAATACGTTGATTCACTTCCGCCATTGCAGTTAAGCGTACTGGATGATCCAGATTAAATGAACTCCACAATTCATCCTCCGCCTGCACATAACAACTATCCGATACCTCCCCATCAAAATCCCGCCCTCCTAGCAAGAACAATCTTCCTCCTATACTACCCAGGTTATGTGCCAACACTCCAGGTGGCATGGGTGTGACATCTACAACAACGACCGTTTCAAACCTGGACGAATCCTCAAGCGATTCAGCGGCAGCGTGCAGCTCATGAAACAGCAGTATCGTTAAACCCAGATAGGTTAAAATACACTTCATAAAGTCACTTCCTTATTGAGATTTGCGGCCTCCTCGGTTTGAATGCAGAGTTTAGCCGAGCCAAATACATCCTCTGCAGGATTGCGGCAAGCTTCCCCGGTGGTAACCTGCCTGATAAAGTCAGCATAGATGGGCACTTCTTGTGAGAGCATCAATTCTATCTCCCCGTCATCGGTAATGAGAGAGGCCTTGTCATTAATAACTTCCACCACCCCTTTTTCCCCCGCCACTCTAAGCCTGTCGTCACCGTGGGTTGGTGCTGATTCCGGACGAAGGTAGTCTAGGTTAATGCTGGCATTTCCACCGTTATTCAACCTATAGCAGCATAAAGCGGAAGCTTCCACCTCACCAAATCCATGATTGCCCTCAAGGCTTGTTTCAGCCGTAACAGCAGCTATCTCTCCACCAGTTATCAAGTACAAAAGATCGATCGCATGTGCCCCGACCCAGGGAATTATCCCCCCGAATTTCGCTCTTGAATGCGTCCATGGAGGTTTGACACCCATCTTGTATGATTTCTGAGCCGTAATCAAGAGTGGTACCCCTATTTTCCCATCCTCAATAGCTTGTATTGCCGCATGGAATGCCGGTTGGTAGCGGTAGTACATCATAGCGGCAATCTGGGCTTCGCCCTCCTTGGCAAGTCGTTCAATCGCTGCTAATTCCTCCAGGTTAAAGCAGATTGGTTTCTCCACAAAACAGTGTATGCCCCGCTCCATACATGCAATGGTGATGGGTCCATTGAGATAATAATGAGGATTAATGACAACAACATCAGGTCTCTCTTTGTCTAACATTTCGAGATAATCATCATAGTATTTCGTTCCCGCAGCTTCGAAATGTTCCTGATATGCCGATTTCACATCTTCGTCGGGTGAACCTGGAGCAAAGCCTACAAATCGGTCTATCTCCAGATAGGCCATGGCTTGCAAGGCATACTCAAAATGTCCGGAAGCCCCTATGATTGCGTGTTTCATAATAGATCAGATATCTTATTCCACAAAGGAGATTGACTAATTTAAGAAAATGCAAAATAGGTTTAAGATTCTTATTTGAATCTATTTTTTATAATTTGGTTATCCGTTGTTAAAGAAATGAAAGGTCTCAAAAATAGAGTTGTGGTTATCACTGGTGGTCTCGGCGACCTGGGTTATGCGAGTGCGAAGCGCCTAATAGAGGAAGATTGTAAGGTAGCGCTCTTTGATGTAAAGCCAGATGCTGATGGCAAAGCTGAAAAGCTTGGAGCTCAATTTTGGAGGGTAGATATCAGCGAGGAGAATGAAGTGAGCAATGCCTGTGCTGAAGTTGAGCAAGAGCTCGGTACCGTCTCAGTATTGGTTAATTGCGCGGCTGCTTTCGTTTTGAAGAGTATTGAAGCCACTCCTGAAGATTGGGACGAAATTACGGATGTTAATCTGAAAGGCACCTCCCTGATGACCAAGCATATCGTTCCCCAAATGAAGAAGATAGGCGGCGGGAGCATTGTCAACTTTTCATCGATAAGCGGTTTTGTAGGCCAGGCGAACTTCGCAACATACAACGCGACCAAATTTGCAATCCGTGGGTTGACCAAGTGCTGGGCACAGGATCTCGCTGAATTCGGAATACGCGTAAATACGGTTTGTCCGGGATACATTTATACATCTGCCTTTGTCAATTCCTGTAAGGATCTGGGACTGGATATCGATGAGGAAGACAAACGAGCCTCCGCTCTGCACCTGTTAGGCAGACAGGGACGTCCGGAAGAAGTTGCCTCAACAGTGGCGTTTTTAGCCAGCGATGAGTCTTCCTTTATGACAGGTAGTGATTTGGTCGTAGATGGTGGATATCTTGCTAAATAATGTCAAATTTGAGATTTAAGCAAGACCATAAGAACTCATTCACAAAAACTGAATTAGTATGAAATTAATAGACCTCTCTCACCCCATGGAACACGGGCAGCAGACCTTCCCGATGGATCCAAAGCTGAGCATCGTGCCTCATGGTAACACGACTACGCTCAAGTACAATATCACTCAGATTGTGATGAGCTCCCACCAGGGAACACACCTGGATGCCATGTACCACTTCATAGACGATGGCAAGACCCTGGACCAGATGCCTCTGGACTGGTTTTATGGGCTGACACATCTGTTGAGGATTCCCAAAAATGCAAAAGATGAAATTAGAGAGGATGATTTCAAACCCTATGAGCACCTGCTCACTGAAGGCGCCAAGATCATTTATGAAACCGGATGGCACAAAAATTTCGGTGCTGATAACTTCTTTACAGAGTTCCCTACGCTAACGCTGGATACAAGTAAATACCTGGCATCTAAGAAGATCAGGATGTTGGGCATGGATACGCCCACACCGAGTTACGACTGGTATGAAGTGCATCACGTACTCCTGGGAGAAGAAATTGTGATAGTTGAGGCCCTTGCTAATCTGGATCAGGCACCGGACGAATTTACATTTATGGGCTTCCCCCTCAACTTCAAGGGACGCGATGGGTCACCAATTCGAGCTGTGGCAATGGTCGAGTAGCCCGTGGAATAATGAGAGCACTACTATACCCGGAATTCAACACACTTGAAATTGCCGATCAACCCGTCCCGGTTATTGGCAATGATGAAGTCTTACTCAAAGTAGCTGCGTGTGGAATATGCGGGAGTGAATTAGAGACTTTCAGGAACCAAAGTATTAGAAGAACTCCTCCCTTGATCATGGGACATGAGTTTTGCGGCACAATCGAACAAGTCGGTGCAGGGGTAGATGGATTTGCGAAAGGCCAGCAGGTCGTGAGTAATGCCCTGGTGCCCTGTAATAGTTGTGCCAGATGCGAGAGGGGAGACACACACCTCTGCAACGATAGGCAGATCTTCGGCATGCATCGTGGAGGCGCCTTCGCAGAATTCGTAAATGTCCCTGCAACATGCCTGACCGAATGGCCCGGGAACTTACCAGGCGCCGCTGCTTGTTTGGCAGAGCCCCTGGCGAATGGAATCCATATTGTAAACCTCACGGAGCATCTTGACCTGAAGCACCTTCTTATCATCGGGGCCGGTCCGATCGGCTTGATGACACTTCAGGCTTTCAAAGCGAAGAAGCCTGTGAATATCACGGTTTCCGAGATCAACGAAGCTAGATTAGAGGTGGCTTCTAAACTGGGAGCTGATAAAGTGATTCACACCGGTGAGACAGACTTGCTAACGGCGATCTTAGACATGACTGGCGGTGAAGGGGTAGATCTCGTTGTGGATGCTGCGGGTAATGCAATCACCAATAAACTGGCCATTGAGGCACTGAGGCCCGGAGGAACTGCAGTATTTATTGGATTGCTGGAAGACAACAATGCGGTTAACAGTTACGATCTCATCCTCACGGAGAAGAAGATCATTGGAACGTATGCTGCGAAAATGGAAGAGCTCACGGAGGCACTGGAGCTTATGAAGACGGGCAAAGTCGAGGTTGGATCCTGGGTTCACACCTTCGCGTTGGATCAGGGAGTTGAAGGATTCAACTTGATGTTGGAAGGAAAGGGCGAACATATAAAAGGTGTACTTTGTCCTTGATTTACGCATGAAAGTAATAATAACAGATCATCAATTTGAGCATGCCAACCGGGAGCGGGGAATCGTTGAAGGTGCTGGATTTGAAATGCTCGAAGCTCAGTGCAAAACCGAAGAAGACCTGATTGCCAAGGTCTCTGATGCGGATGCACTCATCGTGCAATGGGCTCCCATAACAGCAAACGTTATTGCTGCACTTTCCAATTGTAAGGCCATTGTGAGATATGGTATTGGGGTAGATAATGTAGATCTCGATGCTGCCAGGGAGAAAGGCATTCCCGTTTACAATATTCCCGACTACTGTATCGACGAGGTCGCGGACCATGCAATGGCCCTGGCACTAGCGGGTGCCCGTCAATTGAAGCAAACTGAGGAGCGCTTTAAAGCTGGAACCTGGAAAATCGTCCCTCCCAACCTGATGAATGCATTCCGAACAATGGTATTTGCAACTGCTGGCTACGGCAGGATCGCCAGGGAGGTGCTGAAAAGGGCTGCCGGTTTCAAATTTCACCTGGCGGCATACGATCCTTATGTAGGCGAAGAAGAGATGAAAGAGAATGGGGTTGAAAAGCTCAGCAAGGACGAATTATTTGACAGGGCTGACATCCTATCTCTCAACCTACCATTGACAGATGAGACAAACCATTTCGTCAATGCTGACCGCCTAAAACAGATGAGTTCCCATGCTATTCTCGTGAACACAGCCAGAGGGGGCCTGATTGATACAAGAGCGCTTGCAGATGCATTGCAACAGAATGACATCGCCTTCGCCGGAATAGACGTCTTTGAAGAAGAACCCCTGGACAAGGGCCATCCGATCTGGCAGTGCAACAATGCTATCCTGACATCCCATGTCTCATGGTATAGTGAGGAGAGTGTCCCTAAATTGCAAGAACTGGCGGCAGAGGTAGCGGTGAGCGCCCTTAAGGTACAGAGATGGTGATGACAACGTGCATTATGCTGCAGAACGAGAAGGGACACATTTCAAGATAGACGGTGACATTTACACCGACTTCACCATCACTGACGAACCCGCTGATATTGCAAAATTGCTCGCACCGGTTGACCCGACAGCGATCTTATGCGTTGGCTTAAATTACAAAGAGCATGCTGAGGAAGCTGGAATGGATGTTGGCGATAACCCAGTACTATTTGTCAAAGGTATCAATGCCGTGCAAAATCCTGATGATCCCATTGTAGTACCCAGGTTTTTAGAGAGTGAAGAGGTTGATTACGAGTGTGAACTGGCAGTAGTCATTAAAAAGTCCTGCAAAAATGTGAGTCGTGAAGATGCCCTGGAATATGTACTTGGTTATACGTGTTCCAACGACGTGAGTGCGCGGGATTGGCAACTGAAGAAAGGAGGCGGGCAATGGTGCCGAGGTAAGTTCTTTGACACCTTCGGTCCACTGGGCCCATGCCTGGTCACAACGGATGAAATTACTGATCCGGGGAACTTAAATATTCGCACTATTTTGAATGGCAACGTCGTTCAGGATTCAAACACCAGTGACATGGAATTTGACGTAGCAAGGATCATTGAATTCCTAAGTGGAAGTACCACCCTTTTGCCCGGCACGGTAATTCTCACCGGCACACCTCCTGGAGTTGGCATGTCCCAGGATCCGCCGAGGTGGCTTAAAGAGGGCGATGTAGTGACCATTGAAATTGAAGGTATAGGTAAATTGACAAATCCAGTGGAGGATGAAAAGATATAGGAATTAGTAATTAGTCAAATCAGACGTTAGTATTTAGCCCATGTTTATACTAGAGAAAACACTTTCAAGTTAACAAGGAATGAGTGGCGTTTTGAGCTGTTCTACTGGGACTATGTGCTCGGCATCGTACTGCTGTCCATCATCCTGGGATTCACGCTGGGCAGCAATGGAGAATACGGACGTCCCTTCCTTGACGACCTGGCCCAAGTGGAGAAGGAGCATATTGTCTCCGCAATGGTTGCAGGCGCTATCTTCAATTTAGCCAACATTTTGTTTATGGCTGCAATAGCCCTGGCAGGTATGTCGGTGGCTTTTCCTGTAGGCGGCGGATTGGCATTGATACTTGGCGTGGTGATCAACTATATAAACGCACCAATGGGCGATCCTTATTATTTGTTCGGAGGAGTTGCCCTGATCACAGCTGCTATTATTCTGTCAGCTACCGCTTCCAAAAAACTGCAAACAAAGCTGCAAAAACTATCCTACAAAGGAATATTGTTGTCTATAATCGCGGGAACTCTGTTTGCACTCTTTTACAGCTACCTTGCTACAGCAATGTCGACAGACTTTAAAAATCCGGAGGCCGGAAAGATGACTCCTTATTCTGCAGTTTTCATCTTTAGCTCAGGAGTCCTGCTTAGCAATATTGTACTTAACACCATACTTATGAAGAAACCCATTGAAGGTTCTCCAGTGTCCTATTCCGATTATTTCGGAGGATCGGGGCGCAACCACAGTATGGGTATTGCAGGCGGGATGATATGGGGACTGGGACTCTCACTCAGCATTATCTCAGCAGGCCAGGCAGGTTTTGCCATCTCCTGGGGCCTGGCTCAGGGCAATGCCATGATCGCCGCGATCTGGGGTGTCTTTATCTGGAAGGAATTTAAGGAAGCACCAGGCGGAACTAACAAACTGCTGGCCCTCATGTTTATATGTTACCTCACCGGATTGATTGCAATCATCCTGGCGAAGGGTTAGCGTCGGCCGGTTGACGAAGTAAATACAGAGCAGCACCCCTAATTCTTCACAAACCTCACAACCTCAATCTGATCCACAAGGTGGACACGGGCCATGTAAAAACCCGGAGCAATATCTTCAAGTGAGACTTGCAGAGTTGCCTGTCCGCTTCCGGCCAGCGATTTCAAGACCTGGCCCTGGATGGAGATAATTTCCACCTGCTCAATAGCCGAATTGAACGTTGAAGAGATGGTAATTTCAAATAGTGCTGGCACCGGGTAAGCCACCAAGCCGCCTTCTGATTCTTTAGCCGCTACAATATTGATCGTAATGGTATCCTCAGGGTAGGCTGGATTGTTATCCCACGTACTCCAGTAATTCATGGAATCTGGTGGCACATCAGAAATTTTCGAAATGCCCGTGCTGGTGGTTACCCACACATTGTCCTGGGAATCAATGCCTATGCTCCTGATAACCGGCCCCACCAAGCCATCACTGATATCGTAGTAGGTCCAGTCATTTCCGTTGAACATGGCCACTCCCCCTTCAGTCACCAGGTAGTCGATATAAATTCCGGCCCAGATATTACCA
>JYMV01012736.1_pt1 | contig 14324 bp, 12 predicted proteins | sample 338911 | NCBI WGS metagenome assembly JYMV01 (sample SAMN03354496, study PRJNA234377) | hydrothermal vent metagenome | biome: Deep sea; feature: Hydrothermal plumes at the Eastern Lau Spreading Center, Western Pacific Ocean; material: Seawater | place: Tonga | collected 2009 | depth 2000 m m
ATCGGTTCGCAGGGAGATCGTTCGCAGCGCGTCGATTATTTCGATTTTGTCCTGGTTTGTGCCGTGGTCGAGCTGCGATTCGAGGATATTTTGGGCGGACGTGGATGACATGGCGACGAGCGCATCGATGGTATCGCTGCGAAATTGGGGTTGGGAAAGGTATGGAACCAGGGCAGCGAGGTCGTGTCCCTCTGGTGCGACTTTTCCGAGCAGGCGCAGTGCTTCGATCCTGGTGTAGGAAGGTACTTCGTCGTTGAGGAGTGCGATGAGTTGATTAGTGGCGAATTTCCGGTCGACTTCGTGGCCGGGTGCCATGACAGCGTGGCAGATGTCGGAGAGGATATTTCCGGCGGTGCGCCAGATGCGCTGGTCCTCGTGTTGGAGGAGCCCAATGAGATCGGGGACGGCGCGGATGCCTACGCGGGGGAGCATTTGACGGGCGGCAGCGCGCTGAACATCGGTTCCGGTTTGGAGGGCTTGAATGTGCACATCGTAGTCGGAGGCGAAACACGGGAGGGCGAGGAGAGTGATTATGATCGCATATCGTTGTGTCGAGATCATCGTCATTTCCTAGATGTGCCAAGGGGCGCGGTAGGCGCGTGTGATGTGGCGATTGGCGGCTTCGTCGTTCAGGAACCGCTCGGCATCGCCGTCCCAGTGGAGTTTTCTCCCGGTTTTGAGCGCGATGCCTGCGAGGAGTGTGGGAGTGGTGGAGCGGAAGCCTTGCTCGATGTCGGCGACGGGTTTCTGGCGGGTTCGTACGCAGTGGAAGAAGTTGTTGTGATGCTCGGGGTTTGCCCAGGACTGTTGGGGCGGGAACATTTTTTCCTGGGTGCGTCCGTCGCTGTGTGTGACGGTAAACACGCCGCGGTGGCATTCCAGTCGACCCTCGGTGCCGTAGAATTTCATGCCGAAGTCTTTGTTTGAGTAGGCGCTGACGTGACGCTGTTCCCAGGTAACTGTGCAGCCGGGGTATTCGAACAGGGCTTCGATGTTTTCGTAGTTGTCGGAGTGGGGTGCACCTCTATAGCTTCCACCGAGGGCCTGGACGTTGAGGGGGCGGTCTTGTCCGATACCCCAGTGAAGTACGTCCATGAGGTGTACGCCCCAGTTGGTGAGTTCGCCGCCTCGGGCGTAGTCGTGCCATCCCATAAAGCCTCTGAATCGCTGTGGGGAAAATTCCGTCCAGGGGGCGGGGCCGAGCCACATGTCCCAGTCGAGTCCTTCTGGTGAGTCTCTTTTTTCTTCGATGCCCTGGAGCCCATTGGTACCGATCCAGGCTGTAGCAGTGGTGATTTTTCCGAGTAATCCTTCGCGAACGATGCGGATGGTTTCCTTAAACACGTCCATGGAGCGGTGCTGTGTCCCCACCTGGACTACTCGACCGTAGCGGCGCGCGGCATTGACCATAGCACGGCCTTCGTGGATTGTGGTGCAAACGGGTTTTTCGACGTAGACGTCTTTTCCGGCCTGGCATGCCATGACCGTGATGAGGGGATGCCAGTGATCTGGGGTGACGACCCACACGGCATCGATGTCTTGACGCGCGAGGACTTCGCGGAAATCTTGATAGGTATCTGGACGTTTCCCAGTTATAGTCTCTACATTTTCAGCGACTTCCTCATAGCGCCTGTTGAAAACATCGCACAGGGCGACAATATCGCAGTTGGGGTTGTAGGCCAGAGAGTAGGCGTGGGCGCGTCCCATGCCGCCGTTGCCGATGATTGCGATACGTACTTTGTCGTTGTAGGCTACCCGCGCAGCGGACGCGGTGGACGGTGCAATTACGGCACCCGCTGCAATCGATCCAGCGGTCTGCAGAAATAATCTTCTATCCATAGTCGACTGTCCTCTTCAGGGTTGAACGGATAGAAAGCTGTCCGCGTTTTTCGGATCACCGTCTCCCTTATAGATCGTTCGCATGGGGTAGGGGGAGAGTGGGCGGGTTGTACCCTCTCGTCCACGACGCGCGCCTTTCGACGCGATTACTGCTTCCGGAGCGTTGTCGTTCTCGACCCAATCGGCTATGGTACTTAGCCAGTCGACTTCGCTGATGCCGGGTCCGCCGCCGCAGTGTCCGCATCCGGGAATCAGATAGAGGCGCGCGTAATCATGTATGCCAGGGTCGCGTTCGAGAAGGGCATCGAAATATTGGGCGGTTCGTGTTGCGGGGAGCGCCGCGTCGGACCAGCCGTGCCAGAGAATGAGTTTTCCGCCGAGCGCTTTGAATTCGTCGAGGTTGGTGTCGACGGCACTCAGGGTAGATGCGGCGAGTTCCCAGTCCTGCGCCCAGGTGGAAAAGTCGTAGTCCGAGTAGTCCCAGTCGGGGTCGTTGAAAATGAAGTTTCTGAATAGTCCGACGCAGAAGAAGAATCCGAGGCTCGGATTGTCGGATTGGTTGGGATTCGGGCCGACCAGCCATGTGGCCCACTCCATTTCTGAACCGATTGGGAAGCCGGGATGGATCTTTCCGTTCTGGTTGTCCGGGCCGTTATAGATTGTGCTAATCGCGGCTCGTTGATCGGTGGAGAGCCATTTTACTGCATTCAGATCGAATTCCACTTTCGCGGGGTCTGAGAGTATGCCGTCTTTGAGTCCATCCTGGTCGTCGCATTGTTCAATAATCTCCTCGAAGAGTCTTTGAATTTCCTTTCTGGTGAGAATGGTCTTGTCCAGGACTTCGGGATCGGGATAGAACCCCTGCACGATGTTCAAACCTGTAGCGGCGAATCCAGCCCAGTCAAATGCTGGCGCGCCGGCGACGATACCGTCAAAGTCCTCGGGATAGCGTTGGGACTCCATCATGGCCTGACCGCCTCCGCGTGAGCATCCGAGAAAGTAGGAGTATTTGGGATCGGAGCCGTAGTGTTCGCGGATGATTGCTTTGGCGACTTCTGCTGTGCGGTGGACGGCTACGTGTCCGAAGTTTACCTGTGCGAGGGCATCATTGAGTGCAAAGCTTCCGTCGGCGACCTGATGTCCTGTGTCGGTACCGACTGTGGCGTAGCCTTCTCGTACTGAGCCGCGTGCGCTGTTTTGCACTGAGCCGACGAATCCTCCGCCTCCACCCATCGCGAAGCGATCATTCCAGTCGTCGGGAAGCAGGAGTTCGAAATTGATCGTGCCTCCAATTATGCCGTCGACGTCGTAGTGGGAGGCTTCACCATCGATGTGCTGGATGGAGATGATTTCGACATCCGGCAGTTTCATATCTTTGAGGGCCTTGTCTGATCGTTGAGACGCGGCTGAGGCGCTGCCCGAAAGGCACAGCACGAGTAGAAATACTTGGAATTTCATGTAATTCTCCTGAATCTAGTTGTTGCGTCCCATATTTTTGAACAGATACATACCTTCTTTTCCCGGGGCAACGATGTCTTTCCAGCCGTTCCCGTCGATATCGGTAATCCATAGGTAGATGCCCGTGCCGCTATTGCGATCAGCCGGACCATAATCGAGCGTGTGCCGGGCGAAGTCGCCTCCGTCTATATCGTAGTAATAGACGCCCACCGGGTCGTTTGCACCAGGGTCGCCGCCGGAGTGCGCGCGCCAGCGTTTACCTGTTATGAGTTCGAGTTCGCCGTCGTTATCGATATCGGCCAGAGCCATCTCGTGAAACTGTGAACGTTTAGGTTCGATTTCGTGAAGAGTCCAGGTGCGTTTTCCGTCGCTGTCTTTTCCTTGTTCCCACCATGCCAGGCCGTAATCGTGTCCCGCGCCGACAATGAGGTCGTTGAGTTTGTCGCCGTTGATGTCCAGTACGAGAATTGGGACGCTCGAACTTGTATAGAGTTTTGGTTCTTCGTGAAAAGGCCATTCATTTTCGAAGGGTTTCTCCGGTGCCTCGAACCAGCCGCCCTGAATAATGAGGTCGCCGCGTCCGTCTCCGTTGATGTCGCCGAACCCCAGGCCGTGACCCGTTTTCATCTCGGAGATGGTATGAATGTCGAATCTCGGTTGTGTGTCTTTGCCGCGTTGGGGGAGTAGGCGAATGATTCGCTGGGGGCCGTTGGGAGTGTTGGGTACGATGTCGATAGTACCGTCCCCGTCGATGTCCCAGAAGCAAGGTTTTTCGATGTTGCCGACCGTGGCGATGTCGTGGACTTTCCATTGGACCGTGCGACCGAGCGGATTTTCGCGCCACGTGAGTTTTTGTCCGAACCACGCGCCGGAAACGATGTCCATAAAGCCGTCGCCGTTGACGTCCATCGGGTAATCGCCGAAGTCGTCGAAGTAGTCGCCTTGGGGTTTCACGTCGCAAATTTTGTGTGATTCCGTGAACGTCGGGCCGGGGAACCAGTACTCGCCGGATACGATATCGAGCTCGCCGTCATTGTCGACATCGAAAACGGAGCAGGCTTCGTATGTTGTGTCGCCGATGCGGGTTCGCTCGAATTGGAGATTCGCTTCCGGGGCGGCCAGGGCCAGAGTCAATGCTACTATCCACATGTGGCTGCAACTCCTTCTTCTTGTAGAAAGGATTCATTGTAGCAAACGACATGGGAACTTAGAAGGGTGAAAATTCAGGGTTGTCTGGTTACGCTGGCGTGGTCAATGTATCGATGTTCACCGACGCTGGAGGTCCTTAGTTGAAGGCTGTAGCCATCCTTTGAGACGCGGTATGTGTTAGTCCGGACGGTATTCGCCGGGGTATCGGGCAGATTACGCAGAAGTTCCTCAAGTACGCGTCCGTCTACCTGTTCCGGTGATGGGATTCCGAGAATTCGGCATACCGTTGGCGCGATATCGACGTTCGCCGTCGGGGCTTGGCTACGTTTTGCAGATTTGAAGGCGGGGCCATTCGCGATGAGCGTGGCGTGGATGTCGTAGGGACTGAGGGTACCGTGTCCTGCGACGCCTGAGAGGCTGGTGGTGCCTGCGTAGCCGTATTTATTTTTGGCGTGTGACCAGTTTGCGGTGACGAGAATATCGCCTGCCCGTTCGTGGTTCCAGTGGATAAGATCGTGTGAGAGGGTTCCTTCTACCCAACCGTGTTCGCTGCCGGGAGAGTCTGCACGGGTAAAAATCGCTCCGATCGCCGGATCATTCTGGAAGGCGGCGACCATAGACGCGATCTGCTTCTTATTGCCCGAGCGAAGGTATACGGCGCCTCCGACAATGACGACATCTTTGTCGAGTTTGTTTCGCTTGAGGATTCGGGAGAGGCTGGTGCCGGTTGAATGGGTGGAGAATCCGTGGTCCGCCGTGACCAATATGTTCAATCGATCCTTTAGCCCGGCATCGGTAATCGTTTCCAGGATGCGCGCAATTTCGAGATCGACGAGCTTCAGGGCGCGCAGGGTTTCGGGTGCGCCGATGCCTTTTTCGTGGGCGGTGTGGTCGGGATCCGACAGCCACATATAGGTGAGATCTGGAAGGCCGTTCTGGTCGATTTCCATGAAGAAGGAATCTACCGCCCATGCGTTCCGTCCTTCGTTGGGGGCGGCATCTTCGGGGACGGGGCCCAGGGTATTCATAACTTCATCGCGTCGCGATTCCGGAAGGATGACTCCCCGATGGACGATGCCTCTGCCTTTTCCTTTGTGGTTGAGGAGGTAAGCCGAGCCAGCGGAACCAGAACTGACGACGAAGATTTCTTTGCCCAATGCTTCCAGATGTTCGCCCATCGTTATTGTCGTGAGGAGGTTTCCACCGGTTTCCTTTTCGATGTTCATGAGGCTGCCGGAGGACGAGGTGCTGAGTCCTTTCGCGGGATCGATTTCAGGGAAGTAAACCGAGTTTCCCATGAGGCCGTGCGTGGACGGGTATGTACCTGTGGCAAGGCTGGGTGAATTTACACGGGTCACCGTGGGGATTGCAGCGTGGTGATTTTCTGCGAAGACGCCTTCCTCGGCGAGCGCGTTCAGGGTTGGCATGATTTCAGGGGTGACGTAGTCGGGGCGAAGTCCATCGAGGATGATGACGAGTACGGCGGGGTCGTCGGCTGCGCGGGATTGTATGGGCACTACGCAGAGGAGCGCGAAGACGATGAATAGAAATCGGTTCATGGAATGGGAATCCTGTTGTCGTGATTGGATTTGTTATACAGTTTGATTGTTTTGGTGTCAAAATTCGGCCGGGAATTTTGTGTGGAGCCCGCGTTTCGTTATCATGGGGAGCGTTGTTGTGCGATTGTTTAAGGGGACTAGCTATTTTGATTTATTTGAAGGCGATTGTGCTGGGGATTGTGGAAGGCGCGACCGAATTTTTGCCGGTTAGCAGTACAGGGCATTTGATTCTGGTGGAGCGCTTTTTGCAGTTGAGCGATGATACGGCCTTTAATAATGCGTTCATGGTGCTGATTCAGTTTCCCGCGATTCTTTCAGTCGTGCTGTATTTTTGGGGCGAGATCTGGCCTTTCGTTGATAATATTGCTGTGCGTACGCAACGGATGCGTCTGTGGAAGAAATTGATGGTTGCGCTCGTCCCGGTGCTCATTTTGGGGGGATTGTTCGCGGATACAATTGACAAGTTGTTGTTCGCGCCGATCCCGGTGGCGATTGCGCTGATGGGGGGCGGGGTTGTGCTGATCGTGATGGAGCGGGTGCTGAATCCTTCGCGCGTTCGGGATTTGGGGGAGATTTCGATGCGGACGGCTCTGGTCATCGGGCTGTTTCAGTGCGTGGCGATGATTCCGGGGACTTCGAGGTCGGGCGCGACGATTTTCGGGGCGATGGTACTCGGTGTGGATCGGAAGACGGCGGCGGCTTTTTCGTTCATTCTGGCCATTCCTACGATGGCTGCGGCGACGGGGTATAAGCTGGCGCAAAATGGGTTGTCATTCACGGGTGAGCAGTGGGGGGTACTGGCTGTAGGATCGGCGGTGTCGTTTGGCGTGGCCTATGCGTCGGTGGCGATGTTGATGGGGTATATTCAGAGATATAGTTTTGCAGTGTTCGGGTGGTATCGGGTAGTGCTCGGAGCAGTGTTGTTCGGGGCGATTTTGGGCGGGGTGTTTGGATAGGTGCGGGGGTTGTTCATACGGTCCCTGGTTTCCGGTTCGCTATTTGAGAAGGACATTGAAATCGTGTATATTCAAATTGATCGACTACTGTGCAATTTGCGTAAGCGTCATAAGCGTCAAAATTGGTCGAGTATCCGTTTCGGATTTTCTTGCCGATTTGGAGACTATCTATGAGTAAATACCGCTTTGGTGATGGGGCAGCAATCGTATTCGGCGGTTCTGGAGGGTTGGGAGGTGGAATCGTTGAGATGCTGGGTGACAACGATGTGAATGTAGCGTTTACTTATTTAACGAATGAAGATGCTGCCCAAAAGAAACTCGCTCGGCTAAGGGGAAAAGGTGTTGAAGGGTTCATCGAGAAAGTAGATCTTCTTGACCTTGAAACTACAACTTCTTTTGCGAACAAGGCCAAAGAGAAATTTGGCAGAATTCATTCAGTCATTTTCGCCACGGGTCCTTTTCTGAATATATTGCCGATTATGGACGCGAATCCAGAGGATGTTTATACAACGCTAGATATAGACGTAAAGGGTTTCTATCATGTTCTCAAGGCGACGGTCCCTCTCTTGCGCGAGGGTGGAGGAGGCTCTATAACGGCGTTGACGACCGCGGCTATCCATAAATACATCAGTACTGATGCCTTGTCCACGGTACCGAAAGCTGGGGTTCAGCATTTATGCACTGCCATCGCCAGAGAGGAAGGAGAACACGGCATACGGGCAAACTGTGTTGCGGTAGGTTTGATTGCGGTAGGTTTGTCTCAGGAGATCGAATCACCTCCCGGGGGTATTTTGGACCAATGGATGCAGCAGGTGCCTCTAAACAGAGCTGGAGCGCCTGAAGAGTTGTCCGATGTGGTGGTTTTTCTTGCTTCTGAAAATGCTGGCTATATCAGCGGTCAGTCTCTTCCAGTGGACGGCGGCTACTCGGCGTAGTCTTCGGAATTGTGCGAAAAAGAAACCTAGGGTCAGGGGATTAGTATGAGTTCAAAAGAAAATCAGATCGTGATTCAGCATCAAAAGGATTTACTTGAGATATTTGCTTCGGTGACAGATGAACGAATCGGTATGAAGCACTCTCGTTACGTCATCGACGACTATTTTAGTGCTGATGAATCGATCAAGCCTTGTTGTGCAGCGGTTCCTGCTAGCGCGGATGGTATTTATGCTCTCTGGTTGGTGGCTGAAGGAGCAGATCCGAAAAAACGCATTCTTTACCTGCATGGCGGAGGTTATGTCGTGGGGTCTTTACGGGGTTATCAATGTTTGGGCAGTCATCTTTCTGCAGCGACTGGGGCATGTGTGTTGCTCATCGATTATCGTCTGGCGCCCGAAGATAAATTTCCAGCGGGAATCGAGGATGTTAAGACGGCCTTTAACTGGATGCTGAAGAACGGGCCTGATGGAGCCTCTACAGCGGCCAAATCTTATATTGGAGGCGACTCCGCTGGAGGTGGTCTGAGTCTGGCATCTACGTTGGCGATGAGAGATGAAGGATTAATTCTTCCTGACGGGGTGGTGGCGTTGTCGCCTTGGACTGAACTTGAACCCACTTCAGCTTCTTTTGAAGACAACAGTGAAACTGATCCGTTCTTGTCTAAAGAAGGGATCACGGGGATGGCCGACGCTTATGTAAATACTGAAGATGAGAAACGCAATCCGCTAGCATCGCCTCTGTTTGCTTCTTTTAGGGACTTTCCAGATTTACTAATCCAGGTTGGCAGCAGGGAAATGTTACTCGATGATTCGAAGAGGGTCGCTGAAAAGGCTAAAGAAGAAGGGTGTCAAGTTGACTTACAGGTTTGGGAAGATATGGTTCACGTTTGGCAGGGATACGCTCCCTTTTTGCCCGAAGCTGTCGAGGCATTGGATGCGATTGGACGTTTCGTCAACAGGGGTCAGTGAAAGACTCAACATTTACGCAGCTTCGTTGACCGGAGCTGCCAGTAGTAAAAGGAGCAGGACATGAAAGTCGGAATGTTAATGGTATTTCAGAATTTTATGGATCAGATCACGGATGCTGAGGCGTATCAACGGGATATGCATATCGCTGATCTTGCCGAGCCGTTGGGATTTGATGTGCTCGGAGCCGTGGAACATCATTTCAACAGTTACGCGATGGCTCCGGACGGGATGCAATTTCTTTCTTACATGGCTGGTAGAACCAAGACGATTGAGTTGATGACGGGAGCGGTGATACTTCCGTGGTGGGATTCACCGTTGCGCGTGACGGAGAAAATGGTGTTGCTGGATCATCTGTGTCAGGGTAGAGCACTTTTTGGTATTGGTCATGGTCTTGCTAGAAGGGAATACGACGCATTTGGGGTGGATATGGGAGAAGCACGGGATCGTTTCGATGAATCGGCCGCGATCATTATCGAAGGTCTCGAAACTGGTTTCGTGGAGGCGGATGGGAAATTTTACAAACAGGCAAAAACAGAGGTTCGGCCTCGTCCATTTGCCAGCTTTCAAGATCGTCTGTATGCGGTTGCTATGTCGTCTCATTCTGTGCCGAAAGTCGCTGCTCTGGGAGCGGTGATGATGTGTTTTGCGCAAAAGCCGTGGGAGGAAATGACAGATCATTTTGATTCGTACCGTAAATCATTCAAGGAAAACCACGACAGACCTGCACCTCCCCCCATTTGCGTCGACTTTCTATGTTGTGATGAAAGCGGCGAACGTGCTGAGGAGCTTGCGCGAGAACACATGGCGAATTATTACGTCACCGTCATGGAGCATTATGAAATGGCGAGTAACGTTTTCGATGGGGTTAAAGGCTACGACGACTATGCCAGCGGGGCTGAAGTACTTCGCGAAACTGGCATGGAGGCAGCGGGTGAAGCTTTTGTCGACATAAATACCTGGGGAACGCCTCAACAAATTCTTGAAAAACTGGAGAGTCGACGGAACATTCTTGGTGACTTCGATTTAACGGTACAGATCAGTTACGGAGGCATGAGTCTCGAGAATGCAGAAAAGAGTATGAGGTTTTTTGCCGAAAGGGTTCTTCCGGAATTGCAATCGTGGTCACGGGTCGAAGTTGCTCCCTAGACACGCTCGTCTGACGAGTCCAAACAGGTGACCGGCCCAGAGATGATGGCGGACATCAGCAGTTTGATCCTTTAAGCCCCCATCTGTACGAGTTCCAATATCGTGCCGTCCGGGTCCTTAAAGCATACGAATCGAGACGCGGGCATGCCCCCACCCCCACCCACTGTCGCCGGTTCGGAAATCAATTCAACCCCTCGGCTTTTCAGGGTTGCGACGTCTGCATCCATGTCGGTCGTGGACATCGCGAGGCGCGCTATCCCCAAATGATAGAGATGCGAATAGGGCGGCGCGTCATCGCTGGGCTCTTTCCACTCGAGCAGATCAATCATCATCGTTGAACCGGGCAGTAGCATCAGGCCACCTTTCACGAGGTACGGGGGCATTCCCACTGCAGCCGCGACTTCCGGAGTATTGCGTTCGGGCACCATCGCCAACAGCTTGAATCCGAGCGATTTGTAGAACTCTACGGATCGGTCAAAGTCGCTGCAGTTTATATTCACATGCACCATACCCGAAATATTCATGTCGTCTCCATTGCTCGTTGCCCGTTGAACTTCGACTTCTTCGGCATCTACACTTCCTGTCGGTGCGAACGCTGCGAACGCCAAACTGACACCACTTGTCCCCAAGAACGACCGGCGCGTCCAACTTCGTTTTGCGTCGAACATTAGGTTGCCTCCTTTTCTACGTTGAACTTTCGCGTGCCTCGCGAATCGTCATATGCATTGGCATGGTCCACCTTAAACCCTTGGCAGGTTAAGGTTCAACGATGCTGGATGATAGTTTTGCGATTTTTTTGGGTGGTATCGGGTGATGCTAGGGGGTATTATATTTTCGGGTTTCGTATCGGAGTTGTATTCTTGAGTCGGCTGGCATGGTTGCATCGGTCTGTAGCTGGGACGGCGCTCAAATTTGTGTATACTCTGTTCGTGTGCATGGAGGTTTATATTGATGGACAGCATCAATTCGGTCGACCGTGAAGGTGATGAAACCGGTATCTACTTGGGGGCGTTTAGATCCGTTTTTCGTTGGATCCGTCGTGATTTCGTATGGGGACTGTTGGTGGTTCCGATGGTTTTGAGTGCTGCGGTGTGGGTTCTCTCGGTACTGGATGTCAATGGGTGGGGTGATACGGCTCCGTTCAAGGATCTTATGGAAATAGTCCACCCGTCATTTATCGCGGGCTTTTTGCTGGTGTCCTGGTGGAGATGGTTTTCAACGCGGAACGTCGGCTTCGCGTTTTTGGGCATCCTGGGAGTGTTTGTGTTGAGCCGTGAACTGATGGGACAGGGTTGGAGCGTTTTGCTGTATGCGGGTCTCGTTTCCCTTTGTATTTATGCGACGCGAAATCAGCAGAAGCTGGATAGTCTTTTTCCGTCGAGGTGGGCGGCCTCGTTTCTGTTGATGTGTTTCGTCTGTTATGTCTGTTCACAGCTACTTGATCGTGGGGCGGTTAAACGGATCGGTTGGCTGCTTACTTGGGATAAGAGTTGGGAGGTGCCCTATTCGTCGAATTTTGAAGAAGCCCTTGAGGTGCTGGGTGGAGTTTTCCTTTTGCTGATTCCGTGGGTAGTTGTTATAAAGAAAGCGGACCGGTAATGGAAGATGTTCTGTCGGGCGCTGGAAGCTATCTGGGTACACCACCAATGTTTTGCGAAATATTACGATATTTGGCATTTTACGCTAGTAACGCTGCTCTATGAGAAGTAGTCGATTCGCATAATTGCCTGGAACTCAATGATTTACAGATAGTTTTATCTTGGCATACCAATTGCGCGTAATGGGCGCGATGTACTACTTCCAACAATCCAACGCCAACAACATCGGGAGAAATCAGATGGTTGAACCGATCCCATTTCGAAAGAACGAGACCTGCGATGGCGACGACCAGAATACGGACACGCCCGCTTCTGAAGAGTCCCATACAAAGGAAGATCTTCGAACTTACACCAACGAGGAAGTTTCTGAGATCATTCGCCTCGCATTACGCAGCGTGGACAACGAGGATCGGGACACAGTTAGCCACAGCGAAATGTTGGTCATTGGCAAGGATTTCGGGCTTAGCCCCGAGGACATCGAACGCGCTTTCGTCGAAGCGGACAAAACGCAACAGACTGAGGAATTGGAAAAGCAGGCGCGCATTATTTTTTTGATTCACGCTGCCACGTTCGCCGTGATAAATGTTGGACTGCTTCTCTTGAATTTGCTTACCGGGATCGACAAGGTGGTGTGGTTTGTATATCCTCTTGTGCCTTGGGGCGCGGTGTTGGGTGTCCATTGGGTCATCAGCAGATTCGTACTCAATTGGCTGACCGACATGGCGAAAGAACTTGACCGCACGAACGCCGTCGCGCACGGCGACCCGTTGTGCACGGATTTCACTATCCCCGATCTCTTTGGATCTATGGCGGAGGCGAAGGGTATCGCGCACATCGAGGATTCGGTGTTATCGCTTGAGTTTGAGACGAGAGATACGATCTTCGGCGCTCTGAAGTCTAAGCCGAAAGAAGTACGCGTCCCGCTCCAAGATATCACGACCGTCCAACTTGATCGCGGCCTGTGGCAGACGAAGCTGCGGCTTCGTGGTCGCGAGCTGCACTGCTTCACCGAGGTTCCCGGAAGCAGCGGCGGCGAAGCAGTTCTTGTAATCGCCCGGCAATCACGGTTGGCCGCGGAAAGATTCGCGCGGGTACTCACGGAGTAGGTAGCGAAGGAACGGTAGATACGGGAATGTCGTTCGTTTGGAGAATGTGCCGTCCATCAACGAGGAATCGTCAGTGTTACGGGCAATGGTTCGTCTGGTCCAATGAGAACGTTTTCGGCTTCGTATTCGAGCTTAATGTAGGTGTTCTCCGAAACGTCCTCGACACGGATAATTACGCGCGCGTCGGCGTTGAGTGTGATGGCACCCGGACCTTTGTCGCCGGTTCGTTTTAGTTTGTAGGTGAGATGAGAATCGTTTTTGATTTCCACCCAGAGATTCGTCCTATCTTTGTAGTGGGCTGGAAATACTTCTATGGAGGCGTCGAAAAGGGGACCCAGGTGTTCTTTGCGGCCAATCATCCGGTTTTGTCCCCATGCTGCTGTCCGTGCGTCGTTCAATGCTTCCTTCACGCCCTCCTGCGTGAATTCTTTCACGAATACCAACGTAAGTGCCCGATGATCGCCCGTCTCGCTATGGTGCAGCATTGAAGGTGAATGGTAATCGCTGTTTCCCAACATTGCCAATCCTTTATCCAGACACCACCTGTGCGCCTGGGGATAGTAGGATCCACCGTTGAGCACCTCTATGCCGCCTAGCCAATTCTTTTCATGAAGCTTGTCGTGTACTCTTTTCCAATCGCCCCGCTTAAGTCCTTGCCAACCCGGATGATTCCAAAACACGAATCCGCCCTGATCGATTGCGGCCTCAACCGCTTCCAAAAAATCCGGTGTATTGATCGGGTCGACGTCTTTTATGAACACGGCGTTGAAATGTCCCGGCGGAGTATCCCGCGTGATCTCCGTTCCCTTAATCAGCATGATGTTTTTACGCTGCGCCGTAGGCAGTGCCACTTGGTACGATGCGTTGTGGTCGTCGCTCACGTACTTTTTGTGCGGCTGATATTCGATATGATCGGTGACCGCAATCGCGTCAATTCCCTCACGCCACGCCTCATCCATACGCACGGTAGGCCACACCAACCCGTCCGAAAAAACCGTGTGTGTATGGAAATCGGCAATGATGGTTTTGTAGCCGGGTATATCTGGGAACTGAATTTCCTGCCGGGTATCTGAAGCGGCGAGGTTCGCCGTAATTGCGGATACGATGCAAAGGGACGAACAGGCAAGTTTGAATTTTGAAAACATGAATTTGCTCCTCTTTTGGGCCGCTGGCGTTTAGTCGACAGGATAGCACGTGCATCTAGCTATGAATCAATTTATATCCCTTAAACTGTACAACGATTCAGAGGGTATGAAGTTCTAATGAGAATCGTCCTCAACCACGAATCAGACCTTCGGAACAATATTTTCAGCACACAGAATTGCGGCGAGGCCGATGGGGTATATTCGGACGCGTAGTTTCGCGGTGTTCGGCTGGTATCGGGTAGCGCTCGGGCGGTGTTGTTTGGGGCGATTTGGGCTACACGGACGGCAAACTTTGCTGCGAATGAGCAGGTTAATTGTTGACAATGCGTACAGGAAAAAAGTGTTGCTATTTACTTCATTTCCCCATAGAATGGATCAAACAAACAACGGCGACGAAAGGAAAAGCAATGAGAATTCCATTCAGCAGAATGTTTGAGGACGATGGGCATGGTTCCTACACTCCG
>JYMV01021819.1_pt1 | contig 14324 bp, 10 predicted proteins | sample 338911 | NCBI WGS metagenome assembly JYMV01 (sample SAMN03354496, study PRJNA234377) | hydrothermal vent metagenome | biome: Deep sea; feature: Hydrothermal plumes at the Eastern Lau Spreading Center, Western Pacific Ocean; material: Seawater | place: Tonga | collected 2009 | depth 2000 m m
CCTTTCCTGGGAACAGACATCCAAGCCTCCCTCCGTTGTAATTTCCTGACGTTTTTCCGGGACCAGAGAAACCTGATAAGGCTGAATCTCAAAAGCCAAATCCACCATCTCCTGAGTAGGAGCCATTTCTAGGTTCAATCTTGTGTTAATCCCTTTTTGGACAACCCGCACATCTTCATCTTGAATATGACGGCGATCTTCCCTCAAATGGATAGTGATCCCCTGGGCTCCGGCCTTTTCTGCTAACAGAGCCGCTTTTAAAGGACTCGGCTCAATGGTCTTTCTGGCTTCACGGATGGTGGCAACATGGTCCACATTAACAAATAAACGGATCATAATAATTAACCTTTTTCATTCATAATCGACTCAGCAACTTTTATTGCCCTGCGAGTTGCTTGTACATCATGGGTGCGAATTATGGATGCTCCCTGTATCACCCCGAATACGGCTGCGGAGAGGGAACCTTCCAGCCTCTCATCAACAGATACATTTAATATATTTCCAATCAGGGACTTTCTGGAAATCCCCAGTAGTACCGGCTTGCCTAATTCCTTCAAGCGACTTAAATTTTTCAATATCAAAAGATTATGGGAGTCTGTTTTACCAAATCCGATGCCAGGATCTATCGCAATTTTATCCGGATCAATTCCTGCGGTAGCAGCAATGGTTATACTCTGGTTTAAAAATTCGGAAATTTCAGCCAGTAGATCCACATATTGCGGATTATCCTGCATGGTCTCCGGTGAACCCTGCATATGCATTAAAATCACACCTGCGCGAAACCGGGCAATGGTTTTGGCCATGTCTGGAAATCTTTGAAGGCCCGTTATATCATTTATGATACTAGCTCCCGCATTCAAAACTTCATGGGCCACAGCAGGCTTATAGGTATCCACTGAAATAGGGATGGGAATGATTTCCGCCAGTTTTATCACGATGGGAAGCAAACGGTTTAATTCTTCCTGCTCGGAAAGGGGAGCGGATCCCGGGCGGGAGCTTTCCGCGCCAATATCCAGGATGTCTGCCCCTTCTTCAATCATTTTTTCCGCAACATGGAGGGCTTGTTCCAATGTCCCGCACCGGCTGGCACCATAAAAAGATTCTGGAGACAGATTTATAATACCCATTACTAATGCTTCTTCCCCAGGTTGGGGGAATCGGAATGGAGTCATAAGAAATTTCTCCGTCCACTATAGGCGTGCCGGAGAGCCGCCGGTGGCAACTGGCAATAGCTTTTTACCCCAATGGGAGTAGCAGGGGGAAAATCAAAAACTCCACATTCCGGCATAAAGCAGGATCAAACGTGGAGTTTTTCAAAAACGACGAATTCTTGTTTTTATAAAGGGGATCTTAGTTTATTCGGTAATTTTCTCTATGCCAACTCGCGGGCCTTTATTTTATAAGGACCGCTCATGCATGGCCAAAATCAATTTTCAGTGATACCCTAGATCAGGCTGGCGTAGGATCAGGCATGCCACTGTCCCCAAGCAGTCCCTCTTCGGAATCTGTTTTAGTTTTCAGTTTGTCAGCTGATACCTCAGGTTGTATTTTCTGTGGTTCTCCTCCAGAGAAATCAGAGTCAAAATCATTTTTTCCATCGATAATATTTTTGACCTCATCCCCAGTTAGGGTTTCTCTTTCCAACAGAGCCTGGGCCAGGTTTTCAAGGGTATCGCGATTCTTTTTCAATAATTCAGTAGCACGGTTGTATCCTCCCATAACCAACGTCTTGACTTCCTGGTCAATCAGTTTGGCCGTTTGGTCGCTAAAATTTTTCTGATTAGAAAAATCCCTGCCCAAAAATACCTGCTCTTCCTTGGAACCATAGGAAAGCGGACCCATTTTTTCGCTCATTCCCCATTCGCAGACCATTTTTCGGGCCATTTCTGTGGCCCGTTCAATATCGTTACCGGCACCGGTGGTCATTTCTCCGAGGCAGATTTCTTCCGCACACCTTCCACCCATCAAAATAGCAAGGCTATTATAAAGATACCCCTTTTGATACGTATGTTGCTCATCCATGGGCAACTGCATCGTCACTCCCAAGGCACTTCCTCTTGGGATGATAGTCACTTTATGGAGAGGATCAGTCCCAGGCAAAAGGGAGGCCACCAAAGCATGACCTGCTTCATGGTAGGCCGTTGTTTTTTTCTCCTTCTCGGAAATAACCATACTCCTGCGTTCAACCCCCATCATGACTTTATCCTTGGCTTCTTCAAATTCATCCATGGAGACGGCTTTTTTATCGTTCCGAGCTCCTAACAGGGCCGCTTCATTGACAAGGTTAGCCAAGTCTGCACCGGTGAACCCGGGGGTTCCTCTGGCAATGATTTTCAAATCCACTTCATCAGTAAGCGGAACCGTGCAGGTATGGACTTTCAATATTCCTTCCCGGCCTTTGACATCGGGGCGACTGACCATAACCTGCCGGTCAAACCGTCCTGGCCTCAACAAGGCCGGATCCAGAACATCGGGGCGGTTGGTCGCCGCGATCAGGATGACCCCTTCGTTAACCAGAAGCTGATTGAGGGTCTGTTCCCGCTCATCGTGGCCACCGCCCAAGCCCGCGCCGCGATGTCTCCCGACAGCGTCAATTTCATCAATAAAAATCAAACTCGGGCTGTTCTTTTTGCCCTGCTCAAACAGGTCACGGACCCGTGATGCGCCAACCCCGACGAACATTTCAACAAAGTCTGAACCACTGATGCTATAAAATGGAACGTTGGCTTCGCCGGAAATAGCCCGGGCCAAAAGGGTTTTTCCGGTACCCGGAGGGCCGACAAGCAAAACCCCTTTGGGAATCTTGCCCCCCAGCTTGCTGAACTTCTGGGGCTCCTTTAAAAATTCAATGATTTCATGAAGCTCTTCTTTTGCCTCATCGACACCCGCAACATCCTTGAACGTGGTCTTATTTTTCGTTTCATTAAGTCGGGCTCGGCTTTTCCCGAAAGAAAGGGCCTTGCCGCCGCCGACTTGCATTTGGCGCATAAAAAACATCCAAATTCCCAGTAGCAAAAGCATGGGGAACCAGGAGATAAGAACGCTCATGTACCAGCTCGTCTGTTCCGGGGCCACCACCACAATCCGAACATTTTTATCTCTGAGCGCTTTGATGAGATCCGGATATTTTGGAGGAGCAGTGGTTTCGAAAGCCTGATCATCTATATACTTGCCGGTGATATTATCACCTCGGATCATTACCTCGTTGACCTGCCCCTGTTCCACCTGATCCATAAAATCACTAAAAATAACTTCAGATTGAATGATTATTGGCTTATTAAATATATTGAACAAAGCAATCAGGACTATGCCGATCACCAGCCAGAGAGCTAAATTCTTATAGAATTGATTCAAAACTATCTCCTTACAGAGTTCTTTTTTTGCTACTTGGATCTTTATTATCTTAACACAAAAATAATTTTTATCGTGTGCTTTAATATCAGTATTTTAAGACTCTTTCCCTTCAATAAAAAGTACTTTTTGCGTTTTAGCGGAAACACAGAACCGATCAGAGATTCGCTCCCCATATATCCATATAATATCGTCTTCGGCGTTAGTCAATATGGGAATAAAAGGTCTTTTTTCTCGGGGAATCTTTCGGTCAATAAAATAGGACTTCAATTTTTTGTGTCCTCGCATACCCAATGGCACAAAATGATCGCCCGGTTGGAAAAACCGCGCCCCAATGAATTCACCGGTCTTTTCAAAGTCTAAATAAGCCTGCTTTTCATCAACGGGTTCTGGGAAAACTACAGGTGGTTCCATAAGCCGCGCATGCAGTTGAACTCCTCCTTCGGCTAAACTCGTTACCCCAGGAACCTTCAACCTGATTGTTTTTTTTTCCAACCCAGGAGGAAATACCAGACTATCTTCTGATTTCTTGGACAAGGAAAAGTGCATCATACCATAGTCACAGGACACCCTCACATTCCCTGGGAGTTTTAATCGACTCCCCACTCTTGCATGGGCAAACAGATCAAGAACTTGTCGAACATGCAAAGCGGTAATAGCACGCAAATCCCCCTTTAATTGATACAATACTTCGCGAATCAACCGTCTTTTCATTGCTTGAGGTTGCTTCTGAAATTCAGACATCTCAAAACATAAGTCCCGCCTTCCCTTCCGGATTGTCACAAGCTGAGAAAAGAGTTCGCGGGTTTTTTCGGATATCCAATCATCTTCTTCCCGTGCGATTTCTGCCAGGCCCAACAGGTTCCCAGAAATGGCAGTATCAAAGGTTTTTAAGAAAGGAATTACATCGTGTCGGATTCTATTTCTCAGATATTTTTTTTCGTGATTGGAGGAGTCAGTACGATAAGCCAGATTCCGATCATTCAAAAACTGCTCTAATTCAGACCGAGTACAGCGCAAAAGAGGCCGAACCACATTCCCCCTCTTTTCCGGTATTCCCGCAAGTCCTCTCAAACCAGTTCCTCTAAACAGGTTCATCAAAATCGTCTCAACCTGGTCATCTGCGGTATGCCCCACTGCAATTTTGCTCCCTTTAATAGATAAAAGGATTTTCTCCAAAAACCGGTACCTTAAAATCCGAGCAGACTCTTGGAAAGATGTTTTTAGATGGAATTTTTCCCTAGCCACATCTATCTCTTCTATAAAAAAAGGGAGAGAAAGCTTGTCTGCTTCCTTCCTTACAAACCTTGCCTCCTCATCAGACTCTTTCCCCCTAGACAAATGGTTTAAATGAGCGACAAATAGGTCATAGCCAAGCTCCTTCGAAAACTGTTCCAAAAGATAAAGTAATGCCAGCGAATCAACCCCGCCGGATACAGCAACTAATACCCTGTCTCCCGGAGAAATCAGTTCAATAATAGCTGATCTTGTTTTTTTTAAAATGTCTGGCATAAAATTTTTATCGAAAGGAATTTTATGTAGAAATCAAGAAGGAAAGGATTGGGTAGAAAACATAGAATTTAGTCAAGCCTGAATCAAAGTCGGTCTTGGAAAATTAAAGACGATTTAGGAGCTTTTCTTTGCGCTTTTGATATTCCTGTTCAGATATCTTGTTTTGATCGCGCAATTGTTTAATATGTTTGAGTTTTTGCTCCAAGGACCCGAATTCAGAATCTTCGTCTTGCTTTGAATTTTCCTTCGACTTCTCAACGGACTTATACATTGCCTCCCATTTTTTCTGTAAAGCCTGTTGCCTCGAATGGTTTTTCGATCTTAATTTCTTTTTTCTCTTGTCTTTACCGTTGGTTTTCTCGATTTCAAAATCCCTTGAAACCATGCTCTTATTTTTGGCGGGTTCATCAAATAAGGTCACTTCAATAAAAGCGGATTTTTTCAATTCATTTATCCAATCGTCATAAACTTGTTTTTGCTTTTGCATGGAAAGAATCTTATGAATTCGATTCTTGACATCTTTTAAAGTTAAAGTTTTTCCAGGCAAAACTTCATCAACCTTGATAATATGGTAACCATACTCCGTTTCAACGATATCACTGATTTGCCCTGGCTTTAAACTAAACACCACCTCCTCGAACTCACGAACCATTTTACCTCTCTTAACAAACCCCACATCCCCACCACTGCTGGCAGAAACATCTTCCGAATATTTGATGGCAAGTTTGGAAAAATCACTGCCCTTTCGAATCTCGCTGAGGACTTTTTTTGCCTGCCGTAATTTTGCTCTTCTTTGGTTTTCAGAAGAACCGCGCTCAGAAATAAAAAGGATGTGGCGAGCTCTTACCTTGCCCTCCTCCCAGAATTCTTTCTGATTTTTTTTATAATATTTTATTATGCTTTTCTCGCTGACTTTCACCCGGTTACCAATTTCAAACTGGGTAATTTTTGAAACCAATATCTGGTCTCGAATATGGTTTTTATAGGATTCCAGGGTCCTCCCTTCCCGCTTCAACATTTCCTGCAACTGCCCATCCGCCAGATTGTTTTTCTTTTTAATATCCTCAACTGCTGCATCTATGGCATATTCATCTACAATAAAGCCGAATTTTTTCCCCTCCTGAATCTGCAGTCTTTCTTCAATAATCATATTCAGAGCATCCTTCAACAGATCCTGCTCTGAAATGCTAATAGGAGCACCCACGTACTTCTGCCTCAATAATTCAGCCCGTTCTTCAATAGCGCTTAAAGTAATTATTTCGCTATTTACTTTTGCGGCCACCTTATCGAGAACCCTGGCATGAACCGACAACGACCCAAAAACCAATGGCAATAATAAAGACAAGATAAAACTAGCTTTAGTTAATTTTTTCAAAGAAATCATAATTGATCTCAATCTCTGATTTTTCTTTTAACTGAACCAACCATTTTTGGAAAGCTGTATCTTGAGGTTCCTGGAGCAGGAATTGTTCAACCGGTTTTTTAGATTCATCAAAGCTCATTTTCCGTTCTTTAATTTTATCGATGACCTTAAACAGATGAAAACCATAAGGAGTGCGAATGATGTTACTGACACCATCAATTTTCAGCTTGAAAACATTATCAAACTCTTCAGGCATCTGACCGGCCTCAAAATAACCCAAATCCCCGCCCAGAGTTCCTTCCGGACCCAGCGAAAATTCTTTGGCGAGTTCAGAGAAATCTTTTTGCTTCGACTGCAATTCTTTTTGAATTAGACGGATTTCTTCTTCCGTCTCAACCATGATATGCAGGGCTCTTACCTGCTCACGCTTATGAAACTTGGACTCATTGGCATCAAAATAACGGCGCATTTCTCCATCACTTACAGATACTTTACTATTGACCAAAATACTAATCAATTTTTTTATCAACAAGTTGTTTTCTATAGTGTACTCCCATTCTTTTCGGGTCATTCCCTCAAATTCCAGCTGTTTTTTAAACGAATCATTAGAATACCCCGCCTCTGCTTTCAACAAAGCTTCATCCAGTTCTTCCTGACTGATCTCTATTTCATTCTTTTTTATTTCCTGTCTTAAAAGAGTATTATGAACAGTTTGCTCCAAAACTCTGTTTTTGAGCCAAGTCAATTCTTCCGGCAAGATTTCTTCGGTGCTGTGCACACGGAATTTCTTCTTATACATTTTTAATTCTGCCTTAAACTGCTCCAGAGAGACTTCTTCATTATTTACAACTACGATGGCAACGCTATCAAGCAATTCATCGGAGGAAGAGGAACCATTGGAGCAAGAAACCATACTCAGGAACATTCCTAAAGCGATTCCTTCAAGCCATTTATTCATTATCAATTTTCCTCCTCAACCGGAAGCAACGAATGTGCCAGCTTTTGCAGGTAATTTTTGACAAGTTTCAAATCCGTTTTCCATCCCTTGCGATCCAAGCGGATTTTAATCTTATACTCCGACTGCATACTCAAGCGTTCATCGAACAAAGAAGTTAATATTTGTGGGTTGATGGCCGTTGAAGGTAAAAGATGCAAGCACGCATCATTATGTTTAAGTTCGATTTTGGAAATATGAATTCTCTGGCATAGCATACGTATCTCTAAAAGGGCCAGAAGTTTTGCAACCGATTCAGGATGCGGACCATACCTATCTTCTAATTCACTCGCTATTGCCAAGCCTTCATCATATTCGCTGGCAACCTGCATTCTCCGGTAAAAATCCAGACGCTGGTTCAAATCAGGAACATAATCTTTGGGAATAAATCCTTTAACCATCAAATCCAGCTCCGTCTCAATTCTGGGGTCGGATTTTTTCCCACGGATATCTTTCACCATATCTTCAACAAGCTTGCAATACAGGTCAAATCCGACTGACGCGATATGTCCGGATTGGTTGTGCCCCAGCATATTGCCCACTCCGCGGATTTCCATATCACGAGCCGAAAGCTGGAAACCTGCCCCGAGGTCACTCATTTCCTCAATAGCACTAAGACGTTTGCGGGCTTCGACCTTCAAGCCTCCAGTTCCCGGGATTAACAGATAGGCATAGGCCTGATGTTTGTACCGCCCCACTCTTCCCCGCAATTGGTAAAGTTGGGCCAGTCCGAATTGATCCGCGCGATTGATAATGATGGTATTGGCAGAAGGTATATCGAGCCCGGATTCAATAATAGACGTACAAAGCAGAAGATCCACCTCCTTATCCATGAATTTTTTCATTACACTTTCCAATTGATGTTCCGGCAATTGGCCATGGGCAATGTCTATTTTTACTCCGGGAACCAGTCGCCGAATCAATTCGCCGATGGAATGGATGCTATGAATTTTATTATGGACAAAAAACACCTGCCCGCCCCGGTCTACTTCCCTCATTATTGCCTCACGAATCACTTTTTCATCAAACTTTCGAATAAAGGTTTTGACCGCAAGGCGGTCAACGGGGGGTGTTTCGATGACGCTTAAATCACGCACTCCCATCAGGGAAAAATGCAATGTGCGGGGAATCGGTGTTGCAGTAAGTGTGAGGATATCTACGGAATTCCTAAGCTTCTTCAACTTTTCTTTGTGCTTGACTCCAAACCGTTGTTCCTCATCGATAATGATCAAGCCGAGTGAGGCAAACTCCACATCCTTCGACAACAATCGATGCGTTCCTATAATAATATCGACGTTGCCTTTTTTTAGTTGCGCCAGAGTCTCTTTTTGTTCACGGGGAGTTCGGAACCTGTTGACCATGTCAATATTTACCGGGTATTCGTGAAAACGTTCCCGAAATGTCTGCAAATGTTGCTGGGCGAGAATAGTGGTTGGCACCAGTACGGCAACCTGCTTTTTATCCAGAACTACCTTGAAAGCCGCTCGCATGCCGACTTCCGTTTTACCATATCCAACATCCCCGCAAATCAACCTGTCGGTGGGCTTATCCTTTTCCAAGTCCTCTTCTACATCCTCAATGGCTTTCAATTGGTCCTCGGTCTCCTCATATTCAAACGCGTCCGCAAACTCCCGCATCAAAATAGTATTCTGGGAATAGGAATGACCTTTAGTAAGTTCCCGGGAAGCATAAAGTTTCAGCAAATCTTCTGCCATTTCCTGAATCGCTTCCTTGACTTTTTTCTTTTGGCGCTTCCACCCATTTTACTCAAGGGGGGTGGGGTTTCCGTTGACCCTACATATTTTTGAACTAGCCCAAGCCCCTCCATCGGGAGATACAGTTTTTCGTCATCGGCATAGAGGATTTCCAAAAACTCGCCACCCCCTACCCCGGTTTGGAGGTCCCGGGTCCTCTGATACAAGCCAATGCCATAATCAATATGCACCAGAAAATCACCTTCTTTTAAATCCTTAAGCCCTCTTAGAAAAACTTGTGAACGGGGTTTTCTGCGGTGCCGGTGTTTGTGGGTTCTTCCAAATATTTCGTGTTCCGCGATGAAAACCTGATTGAATGCAATTAATTGAAAGCCTTCACTGATTCTTCCAAGGTCCACATCAATTTCAAGTCCCCAATCATGGAACAACTCATGAATACGGCGAACCTGCCCCTTTGTGGGGGCAACCACCACCACTCTATTTTCATCCTCCTGCCAATTAAGAACTTGTTCGCTGAAGGCATCAAACTTCCCTGCTACCAAAGGAATGGGTTTCACCTCCAAGGCGAGGGTCCGTTCCGCTTCTTCTGAGGTTTTCAAGGTGTTTAAGGCAACACATCCCTTGAATTTCGACACATAATTATTAAATTCATCCATGGTTAAATACAGTTCTTCGGGAGAAGCGGCGACATCCCCATTTTCCATAACCGAGTGATATTCTGTATCGATGAGACTTTGAAACTGCTCAGATTTAGCCTGAAGCTGGTCCTCCTCCTCAAGCACCACTAAAGAATCTGGATGTAAATAATCAAAAAGCGATTCACGAGTGGAATAGAAAAAAGGGGCAAGATATTCCATCCCGGAAAACACTCCGAGATGCTGAATTTTTTCCAGCAGTTCCTTCAGGGCAAAACGGTCGCACCCATTTTTTCCGGCAAAATTTTTGATGGCCTCCACCCCATGCTTTTTTTCAATTTCGTTCAGGCAAAGCTCCCTCACAGGAAGTATATTTACTGCTTTCAGTTTGTTGATGGAGACTTGGGATAACGCATCGAACTCACGAATGGACTCCACTTCATCGCCAAAAAATTCAATTCGAACCGGATTCACCCCTCCTGGCTGGAAGAAATCGACAATATCTCCCCGCACGCTGAACTCCCCTCTATTTTCCACTAATGCAGAACGTGTAAAACCATTATCAGATAGACAGGCTTCCAAAAATTCCCGCTCCAAACTCATTTTAATGTTTACCGGGAGGATCAGTTTCTCCAGGACGGAACGAGGCATGACTGTTTGCAGGCCTGCTTCCAAAGGCACAACCAGAATCAAAGGATCTCCGATCCGAAGCCGATTAAGAATATCCAGCCTTTCTCCAGATATCTCGTTTAAAGGGGAAAGCAGTTCGTACGGAAGAAGTTCCCAAGCGGGGAAAAAAAACGGCTGGTATTTTATTTTTTCATAGTGGAAAAAATATTTGAGGTCATCCAGTAAAACTTCGCCCCTGTTTTGATCAGCCGTAAAAATAACCACAGGACGTTTTCGGATTTTAACCAGCTTCGCCAAAAAAAGTGCGCGCGAAGAACCCCTCAAGCCTTCGACAACAACAGGAGGGCCTGATTCTTCCGTCCATTTTTGAACCAGGCTGACTTGAGATGAAAAATCTCCACTCTCAATAATGGGCGTTAAAACCCTTTCATTCATAACTAAAAACTCAAGATTTCAGAATGGATCAAGCTGGCCCTCTAGCGAGGGAAACAAATAGCAATAACTTATTAAGCCAAGGCAACTTGTATCTAGCCAGACAGAGCTATTGCTCACTGCCCCCGGCGATTACGCCGGTTTAGGATTAAAACCCACTTTATCGGGGAGCAAGGGAATCCACTTGGGTTCACCCTTGGGTTTAAAATTAACACAAACCACAAAAGAAGGGCCTTCATAGAAGTTTAACTTGAAATTTCCGCCGCCAAAACGTTCAAAGAGATATTCTTCGGGACGGTCTCTGAAACCATCCAGCTCCTCTTTGCTAATTTTTGCAATTTCATAAAAATAGATGGCGACCCCTTCCAGAACTCCCACAAGAAGGGTGCAACTGACCTTACTGTAAATTTCTTCAAAACGCCGATCCATTTCCTCCTGGCTGGGCTCCCTCTTCAGTTCCCGCCTTAATTTTGGTTTATAATAATCTCTAAATTCGCGTTTGATCCACATAAGTAATTTTTAGTATAAAAGGTATAGAATTAAAAATGGAGGTGGGGAACCTCCGCTGTTGGCTTGCAATAAATTTTTACCCCAGCCGCATATTGCACAAGAAGTTGTAAATCACCCCAGCCCCTGTGATATTTCTTCATTAGCTTCATGCCCCGAAGCGGGTACTTTAAAAAGAGGGGTCCATTGAAGCTCCCCCCTTCCACGAAGGGACGGAGAACCTCCGCCGGTAAGTTGCAATTCTTTACCCTGCGGATAAACATTCTCTCGGCTCAACGAGCCTTTGCTAGCCGGCCCCACGCCTAGTGGTTGGGGGAATTTGTTTTTCTGCTTGCAAGCGGAGCCCTAGCAAATGCTACAATATTTTATTATAACAAACTCCTTTGAACGAAATTACTATTATCTTTTTTAAATCTCTATGAAAAAAAATGAGATCGACCTATCGACAATAACTGTGGGCCTTGTTCAAATGGCCTGTTCACCGGATGCCGATAAAAATCTGAAATGCGCGATGGATTCCATTCGTGCCGCAGCTAAAAAAGGAGCGCAAATCATTTGCCTTCCCGAGCTTTTCCTGACTCAGTATTTCTGCCAAACTGAAGACACCCAAAATTTTTCCCTGGCCGAACCCCTGCCCGGCCCAACGAGCGACACATTCTCGAAGCTGGCCAAAGAGCTGGAGGTGGTACTGATTGTTCCCCTTTTTGAAAAGCGGACCCAGGGCATTTATCACAACACGGCCATTGTTATCGATGCGGATGGAAGCGTTGCAGGAACCTATCGCAAAATGCATATTCCTGATGATCCGTGTTTCTTTGAAAAATTTTATTTCACTCCAGGAGACACTGGCTTCAAAAGCTTTTCCACCCGTTTCGGAAAAATTGGAGTGCTCATCTGCTGGGATCAATGGTTCCCTGAAGCGGCCCGGTTAACCTGCCTTTCTGGGGCACAGTTTTTATTTTACCCAACCGCCATCGGCTATCAGGATGAAGATGCGAAAGAATCTATACAGCAGATTACCGCATGGGAAACCATACAAAGATCTCACGCTATTTCCAATGGTGTCTTTCTCGGATCGGTGAACCGGGTGGCCCGGGAAAATGCCCTGACCTTCTGGGGCCGATCCTTTATCTGTAATCCATTTGGAAAGGTTATAGGACAGGCTGATAATGAACCGCAGATCGTGATTGCTCAATGTTCCCTGCCAGAAATTGAATCAGTAAGGCAAAACTGGCCCTTCTTAAGGGACCGGAGGGTCGATGCATATCAAGGTCTCTCTAAATTGTATCTTGATACCGATGAATGATTTTCCCTCTCCCGCCTCTGAAGGTTATCGCATGCCAGCCGAATGGGAACCCCATGCAGGCACCTGGCTGACCTGGCCCCATGATCCAGAAACCTGGCCCAGCCAGGATATGGAACAAGTCGAATCCGATTACCTTCAAATTGTAAAAGCCATCGCGCAAGGGGAGCAAACTCATATTCTGGTTCAGGATAAATCTGCGGAAGAAGCTTTGCATATTAAACTCCAGTCCAATGGCGTGAACATGGGTCAGGTATCCCTGTATGATATTCCTACTAATGACTCATGGATCCGCGACTACGGCCCTAATTTCCTGGTCCGGGAGAAGGAAGACGGAAGGGAAGTAGCTATCAACGACTGGGATTTTGATTCCTGGGGACGGAAATATAAATGGGAGCTCGATGACCTTGCAGGTAGCATTATTACCGAACAATTGGAATACCCAAAGTTCAAACCGGGAATTGTGTTGGAAGGAGGTGCTATAGAAGTAAACGGTCGTGGAACCTGCTTGACTACCGATTCCTGCATCCTCAACCCAAATCGCAATGGAGGGATACGCCGGGAACGTATGGAAGAGTTTTTAAAAAATTATTTAGGGACATCAAAAATCATCTGGTTGAGTGGGAATTTGGAAGGAGATGACACCGATGGGCATATCGACAATCTGGCCCGTTTCGTGAACCCTACTACCATTGTTTGCTCTTTAGAGAAAAATGAAAGAGATGCAAACTATCTAGCGTTAAAACATAATTATGAGCGCCTGCAAGCGGCAAAAGACCAGGACGGAAACCCCTTCCACATAATCCCACTACCCATGCCGGGTTGCGTTGGTTCTGAGGAAGAGCGTCTTCCTGCCAGCTACGCAAACTTTTACATTACCAATTACGCAGTACTGGTACCTATATATGATCACCCTAATGATGGAAAAGCTCTGGATCTGATAACTCCCTTGTTTCCAAAACGGAAAATCATCCCTATTCGGTGCAAAACCCTCATTTGGGGGCTGGGTGGTATCCATTGCCTTACCCAGCAGCAACCCCGGGCTGATAGCCCGTCTGCCTCAAAATGAGCGGACCATTTCTAAAGGACAACTATGATAATTAGTGACAAGCGATCGATCATCCTTGCCTACAATACGGTAGAGAGGTTGTTGAAGGGAGATTTTTTTCACTTCTCAAAAATAGAGGAAATTACTCAGGAATTTGCCAACTTTGACAAAGAGTGGCCGGTGATCGGGTTAGGCACAACCAATTGGTATAAACGCAATGGCGAAGCCATCGTCGAAGGGTTCGCTGAAAATCCCGAGTTTCTGTGGGCCGACCCAGAGAGTAACCCTCCGGGAAAGCTGATCAACCTCAATTACGATCATCCCGATCATGAAGAAAACCTGAAAAGTCCTGTGATCGGTCCGGATGACGCCCTTCCCCAATTCCCATTCATGGCCATTGCATTATGTGATCCGAAAGAATCAATTGATTATGCCCTGTCAGCTGGAGAAAACATTCACGAATGGATAGAGAATAAATTTTCTTCTGATAATCTGGGCCTGGCAGCAATACATGTCAGCGGGAAACTGGATGAGGTCAAATCTACAGCCGCATGCCACATCCCCCTTGGTGGATTGGATTTGAACGAGGGATATTCCCTTAAGGACAATTTTAAATTTATTGAATACCAGACAGGAACTTGGAGCATGCAGGGATTATATGGAATCAATCCTACTATTCAGCAGGTTTTGTCCGTGCCAGGGCACCCCTTGCATCTTCACGGATTTGAAACCAATGAAATGCGAGGTGGGCATATAAACCAGGCGATTTCCACAACCAACACCCGAATTACGGTTTACCCCATCAAAGACATCAACATCCGCATCAAAGATTTG
>JYMV01006329.1_pt1 | contig 14319 bp, 13 predicted proteins | sample 338911 | NCBI WGS metagenome assembly JYMV01 (sample SAMN03354496, study PRJNA234377) | hydrothermal vent metagenome | biome: Deep sea; feature: Hydrothermal plumes at the Eastern Lau Spreading Center, Western Pacific Ocean; material: Seawater | place: Tonga | collected 2009 | depth 2000 m m
ACATGGGCTTGGGATTTCCGCCAATTGTCGCCGGTTTGCGTGGTAAGATCATTGGCTTGGATTTAGCCGGCGGCGTTTTCCGAAACGCGCACAGGATCACCGTTTACGCCTGAGTCCAGAATTCCGAAAAGTGAGCGCGAATTTAGAGTTAGACGGAGATCATGATCGAAGTATTCAAAGGTAAGACGGCTCTCATAACCGGTGGCATGGGCTTCATCGGCTCCAATCTGGCTGCGAAGCTGGCTGAGCTGGGCGCGAAGGTCACCATCCTGGACGCCATGATTCCGGATTACGGCGGCAACGTATTCAACGTTCAAGAATCCGACAAAATTCGCATCAATTTTTGCGACATAAGAGACCCTTCAGCCGTCGATTGGCTGGTGCGCGGGCAGGATTATGTTTTTCACCTGGCCGGTCAGGTCTGCCACCTGATGAGCCTTTCCAATCCATTTCCCGATATTGAAATGAATATCACCGGCACCGCCATCGTTATGGAGGCGCTGCGCAAACACAATCCGAATGCAATTGTTGTTTACACAGGTACACGTGGTCAGTACGGCTCCGTCGTTTCCATGCCGGTAAATGAAGAAGCACCGACCAATCCCAAAGGGATCTACGAGATTTCCAATCTCACCGCCGAAAAAATCATCAAGGTTTACAACGATGTTCACGGCATCCGTTCGTGCTCATTGCGCTTGAGCAACATTTACGGACCTCGTTCGCAAATGATGCACTCGCGCTTCGGCGTCGCCAACTGGTTTATCCGTCTGGCAATGGACGACGACACCATTCAACTCTTCGGCGACGGCAGCATTCTGCGCGACTTCTGCTACGTCGATGATTGCGTCGATGCAATTTTGCGCGTTGCCACCACACCGGAATGCTACGGCGAGATTTTCAACGTCGGCTCCGACATTCCAGTCAGCTTCAGAGAATTGTGCGACGCCATCGTCAAAGTTGCGAAGTCGGGTCGCTGGCAGTTCGCCGAGTTTTCGCCGGAAAGAAAAGCGCAAGAGCCTGGCGATTTCTATTCGGATATCTCCAAGATCGAACGCTTCACAGGCTGGCGCCCCAACACCGAGTTGGAAGAGGGCATCGCGAAGACAATCGAATACTACGCGAAACACCGCGATCACTATTGGACCAAGCCGGAAAAAACTTTGCCCGCAGACAAAGAAACGGTCACTGCGACAAAGCGTTAGACTCTGCGGTCAAAGGTTATTCAGGCGTTCGTCACCGTCAAGCAAGAGCTTGTTGGAACGACAATCAGTCCTTAATCACGAGCCTGCTTGCGGGTTAACCCCAGTGCGTTTTTTCACGACTGCGTGAAGAATGAGCGCTGAGGTACTTAGTATGCAGCGAAAGACTCCGAGACGAACCAAATCCGAACGCTCTCTCGCATACCTGCTCGCATTCTCATTTGCCGCGTGCACCCCTGCAGTGCTGGCTGACCAACGTGATGTTCTGAACGCACAGAAATACGTCAAAGAAGTGGGAGAGAATCAGGAGGAGTCTATAACGGCGCACTTCGATCTCGCGTGCGCCTACCTCGAAGACGAAAAGTATCAAAAGGCGGACGATGCTTTCAACAAGGCGGTTGCCATAGAAAAACGAGTAGGGCTTACCACTCATGGCATAGTGACGCTGTACATGGATTGGGCAGAACGTCTCGTTGAGCACTACGAATTTAAGAAGAATCCCGAGCTGTTGAAACAAGCAACCCAAGCAATCGCAGGTGCCACACTCGCAACAAAAAGAATCCCATTGCACGACTCCGTCTACTACCATCAGCAAATGATTGAGTTCTTCCACAAGGCCGGAATGAAGACCGAAGAGAAAAAACAGATTCAGATTTTTGACAGCAGGTTGGTTGCAGTTGAGCAAGGACCACTCGAAAGCCACGAAATAACCCAGATTGGATTTGCTCTGAAACAACTTGCGGCGATGCACGCACGCGCGCTCTCGGTGCATGAAATCCACCACGGAACAAAACCCACCGAGCAAGTGACAAGCGACAACACGCCAAGCAAGCCAAAAACAATAAAACAGTCGGAGTTTTCGAAAGCAGAATGTTATATGCTCCGAGCAAATCAAGTTTTTAGCAGGCTTGCGGAAAATTCGCACATAAGGCTACAGGAGCAACGCGAGCTTATATTCTGGTTTCGATACTACGGCAGAAAGTCTCAAGAAGAATTTCAAACGAGACAGCTAGCAAAACTTGTCCATTCAAACGATCTGAAAATCATGTTTCCGCCGGTGGAGCGTTGTTTAGGGTGCGGGCGAGGGTAGAATTGAAGACAGGCATTTCAAAGGGCGGGGAGAGAATGAACAACAAATCTTCTAAGGTTATCAATTCATTGGTTGCACTGGGAATGGTAGTCAGTGCGTTGCCTGCCTACGCCGATGAAACACCACTCGCGCGCGCACTAAAGCACTACGAAGAAATCAGTAAGAAGCAGGGAGCAAGCATACAGGCATCGCAGCTTGCTAAACTGGAGAAAGAATTGAAAGCGCTTGAAGCAGATGAAAAGCTGGATCGCAACGGCATTTTGTCCACCGCGATGATATTTCAAAGGCTCGCACAAAAGCATGCTCCCTCGCTTAACTTCCGCGGCTCCCGAATGGTGCCGCAGGTCCAGGTTGTAGCCGATGATGCACCCGCTAAGGACGGAAATATAAAGCAAAAGAACTACAATGCGGCTGAAGGCTATAGGCTGCGTGCAATGGCTCTGTACAACAGACTTCCGGAAACAGATCCGACACGAATCAACGAACAGCGAAATTTAGCGTCATGGTACTATCACTATGGTCAAAAGCAGCAGGAAGAACTTCAAACTCAGCAGTTGAGCAAGTTGCTGCATACAACCGACCGAGACAAACTGTTTCCGCCTCCACCGCCTTGCCCTGCGTGTGGAATGGGTTAGAGGTGGCGGCGAAGTTCAGGGTTTTACCCTAAGACTCGGATAATGGACCCGTGATAGATTGGTCCCACACTTAGGCTTCTGCTGCAAACCACGGTTGTGCAAACTCGGCGCGATGCTCGGGTCAAACGACCCTAAAGTGCTGCTTGCCCCAGTCCCCGCGTGCGGGATGGGGTAATCACCACGTTCAACACGCAAATGCGTTTAGAATGTCTACAACCATAAGAAAATTCGCCAAACGAAAAACTGAAGGCGACTGGAGTTTGCCATGAGAATTAGAAGTAAAAATCAAAAGGCAATATTATCGATTCTCTTCGCAAGTGGAATTGTCAACTCGCAACTACCAGCAGCTTCTGAAAACAGTGCGTCAACGGATTCAGCAATTCAGCAGCTCGCAACGAACCCGCAAATGAAGCCTGAGGTCAGGGCTTACTACCTATTGAGGCTTGCAAGTTGTTATCTCACAGACACGCCGAAACGCGTGGTAGAGGGTCAGTTTACAAATGTTAGAAGCAACGACTGGACCTTCAGTACTTCAGAAAAGTGGGTTAAGTTGCTAACGGCCTTTGAAGAAACTTCTAGAACCCAGTCCATTGAAGCAAAAAATGATGACTACAGAACTCTTGCAGACGTGGCAATTCAAAAGGCAATGAATGAGTTAGGCAAAAGTTCAGATGCTGTGCCTAAATTGCACATGTACCTTATCGCGTCGAATCTATGTCAAAAGATAGGGAACAAAGAAGGAGAATTGAAATGCAAAAAGATACTAGAGGCAACCATTGAGGCAAGCGAACGCAATGCTTCTACTGATGAAGACCAGCTCATTGCAGTTTCATCCATATTAACCTCCATGGCAAACAATATTATTCCGGTTCGCATTCCAGATTTAGATCCGAAGAAAAATCCTTGGGCACAAGAACCGAGAGTAAAGCAATTTACAGAAAAGGAATTTGCAGAAAGTGAAAAACTCAAACGAAGGTCGGTAGCCCTAGCAGATCGGTTATCACCCGACAGTCACGAAAGACGAAAGGCACACCGAGACTTCGCCCTCTGGTACTCGGCGCTTAGAAAACCACAATTAGCTGAAAAGGAGAAGCAGATTCTGTTTAAACTGGTCGGTAGCAACGACGACGATGTTCTGTACGCAAGACCGGCAGGATGCGGTCACGTAACATGGTGGCAAAAGCCTAAACAGGTGGGGATAATGGGATGTGGCATGGGTTAGTTTATAGTGCTTAGTTATTAGCAACCATGAAAGTTCGGAACAACGAATCGACGCGAAAGAAGGCATTGTTAGCGATTGCGTTTGCAGGCGGGATGCTGAACTCGCAATTGCCTGCTTTTCCTGAAACCAAAGTGAACGCGTCCGATTCGATAGAACAGAAGATCGCAAAAAATACAAACATCGCACCAGAAATACGCGCACTCTACTTACTGCGGGTGGCAAGAGAATACGTTAACAACATCAAGAAGTCCGAGGTGGAGACGAGATCCTTGTATCTTGCAAATGAAATTAGCAAGAGCTGGACCCCAGATACATGGGAAATGATTGTTTCATCTTGGACAAATCGACTACCTGCAAGTGAGCCCCTTAAAGGCGTACAGCCTCCAAATAACCCAATCACTGTTGCGCGTCCGACCGGGGAGAATCGACTTCTCGCGAACGCCTCAATCAATTTGGCGCTGGAACAGCTAGAGAAATCATCGGATATGTTTGCCAGATTAGGTTTGCATTTCATTGCCTGGCGATTGTACGGTGAAACGGGAAGTGCTGCGGGAGTGAAGAGATGTAGTAAGGCTTTGGACGCGGATTTCGAGTATTACAGAGAGAATGAAACGTTTGACGAAGATCAAATAAAGACAACATCCTCAATCCTAAATTTGCTAGCAAATAGCCTGATCTCTGTCACTATACCGGTTTCTGACCCAGGTGAATTTTCGCTTCGAAAGAAGGAAGTATCTCCGTTCACTGAAAGAGACTTCAAAGAAAGCGAAATGCTCCGGAGAAGAGCGGTGGAAATGACGGACCGCCTAGACCCGCAAAACGACGTTCGGAGAAAAGCTCACCGAGACTTAGTCTTATGGTATTACCTATTGGGCAAAACAGAAACAGCAGAAATTGAAAAACAAATTCTATTTGAATTGGTTGGAATCAAGGATGACAGCATTCTTTACCCGCAAAGTGGAACGTGCGGACACCTTGTTTGGTGGAGAAAGCCCGGATACAGTTCAGGTGGTTACTGCGGAATGGGCTAGTTTGTGTCACGAGGATAGGCAACTGTGAAAACTCGGAATAGCGAAATGAAACGAAAGAAAACACTACTAGCAATTGCTTTTGCGGGTGGAATGTTGAATTCACAAGTTACAGCTTTCGCAGAAGAGCCAAGGTCAACTCAAACATTGATCCAAAACGTTGAAAACGACAGCCGCATGAGACCAGAGGTTCAAGCTTACTATTTGCTCCGGATTTCAAATAGCTATCTGAGTAATAAGGATAGAACTGCGGTAGAGGCTCAGAACAACTCACTCCATACGTTAGGACCTCGAACAATTGGAAGGGATAATTTCTTTGTCAATTGGGCGGACCAAGTTTCACTGCAAGCACAGTCAGCCAAGGTCGGAGTGAAATCACAAAATGGGGACCAGACAAGTTCAGACAAGATTCCTTCTGAAAATTTGAAACTTGCTGAACAAGCGGCGCATTCTGCTTTGAAGTTAGCGGGCAAGACTTCTAGCAGACTAACCGAACTGAACATTTACTTCATAGCCTCCCAACTGTTTCAAATGACTGGAAACAAAATCGAAGAGCAAAGATGCACTAGATTCTTTGAGGACGCCATCAAAGCTTGTGAGAGCAAAGCGCCGACAATCCCCGAAGAGGCTATTGCAGCATCATCAATTCTAAATTCAATGGCATATGGAAAAATTCCAGTTCGCATCCCGGACTATGTTGATCCACGATCATCAAGGACGCCGACAGTAAAACCATTTACGGAAGAAGAATTCAAGTCTAGCGAAGCGTTCAAACTTCGGTCGATTGCCATACTTGACCGATTGCCTTCAAATAATCACGATAGAAGAAAAGCTCACAGAGATTTAGCCCTTTGGTATGAAACACTAGGTAAGAATGAGTTAGCGGAGCAACAAAAGCAAGTTCTATTCAACCTCGTCGGCATTAGAGATGAGAGCATCTTAAATCCACAACCAGCAGGCTGTGGTTCTGTAGTTTGGTGGACCATAGAAAGGATAAAGCACAAGTTTATGTGTGGAGTTGGTTAGGACTGGTGCAACCAATGAAAAAGCCTCTCACAAGTGCAGCTCTAATCGCGATTACTACCGCGTTTTACTCAACGCCAGCATTGTGCATCGAAGAAATTGAAGAATGGCAGCGGTACATAAAACAAGAAGAAGCGGGCGGAAAAAAGTTCGCCAACAATGTAGCGGAGGCAACGATATGCCTAGCTGAGCAATATCAGCGCTACGGGATGATCAAACAGGCAGACGAGACGTTCGAGAGAGCCGTCCAGCTCTGCAAGAAGTTTCCACCTACACCGCCTAGACAGTACTTTCCATACATCTACATTTCTTGGGCAAGAACCATTCTTAAAGGGCGATTACCATCCAGAAGCAAGGACGGAAGTGAACTTCGCTATCAAGCGACGGAAACCGCAAGGGATGACTTTTCCAGAATTTACGCATATCTGAAGCGCGGCTGGAACGAAATGGTTTCCATTCAAGACCCAACGAAGATCAGTGCAGTTCACTACAACGAAGTCGTCAAAATGTTCCATGAAACCGGCAACGCCGTAGAAGAGCAGAAGTGCGAGAAATACATACTTCGCATTTGCGACAAAATCGAAAGTTCACCTAGCCCGACAAAAGAGCAAATCAAATGGGCTACGGAAGCTCTCAATGGGTTAGCTTATTCCATTTATCCTGAAGTCATTGCTGCTTCAGACAGAAAGCAAATTGAGTCAGTAATAGCCGAAATGAACGCGAGTACCAATGAGGCCGCACCAGAGAACCGACCTCAACCAAGGCTTTCAAAAGTCTTCTCGAAACTGCCTCAAAACGAACGAGCAGAATCAATGCGATTGAGATCGCTTGCGCTGATCGACAGGAATAAGAACGACGAAAGAGCACGAATCGAGGCTCATCGCTATATGGCGCTTTGGTATATGTCCGCAGGCATGCGAAAAGGCGCAATCGAACAGACAAAAATACTTTCTGACCTTATGGGAGTTAAGGAGGCATTTTTGTTATTCCCCCTTCCCCAAGCATGCCACGGCAGATGTGGCATGGGTTAGAATGCGAGCTAGAAGAAATTGGTAAGCTCCATGCCTTGTAAACCAAAACTTGGACTATCGCTGATGCCGACAGAAGATTTCGAGCAGGCGACCGTTTCGCTGTTTAAAAACAAGCAGGTGCAAGCAATTGAATGGAGTTTTGACTTCTCCTGGAATGGTGCGGTCGTCAGCGAATGGTGCGACGGTATTCTTCACGAGTTTAGTAATCGAGGCGCGTTGACCGGACACGGCGTCAATCTTTCTCCCCTATCAGCGCGGTTTTCAAAGAGGCAAGAAGAGTGGCTTGCGAATGCGAAGGAAGAGTTTAAAAATCGAAAGTACGTGCACGCGACTGAGCATTTTGGTTTTTCTGAAGCAGGTCCGATTGCGCAAGGTGCACCATTGGGAGTGCCAATGAATGCTGAGTCTTTGCGCAAAGGCAAAGATATGATGAAGCGTTATGCGGACGCGACGCAATGCCCAGTAGGACTGGAGAATCTCGCTTTTGCATTCGGTCTTGAAGATGTGAAACGTCAGGGCGATTTCATCGATCAATTGATTTCCTCGGTCGATGGTTTCCTCCTGTTGGATGTGCACAATATTTATTGTCAGCTTGCGAATTTTGGTGTTTCTGAGTTGGAACTGCTGAATTCTTATCCGCTTTCAAAAGTTCGCGAGATACATCTATCCGGCGGTACGTGGAGTGGGTCTATCTCTGGAAAGAGAGCCGCCGTACGGCGTGACACGCACGATGATGCTGTTCCACAAGAAGTTTTCAATCTTGCGACTTTAGCCCTGAAGCTTTGTCCGAACATTGAATTTGTGATTATGGAGCGCCTTGGGTACACAATGATGGAATTAGCAGAGCAGCAAGAATTCCGCGAAGACTTCGAGACAATGGAAGAGATTCTGGAGTTTTGCTATGCCTGAGGAAGAAGAGGAAACACTTCAAGACTTCCAAGACGCTCTCATAGAGCTGCTTTCGAGTGGACAGCCGGAGCTGGTAATTTTTGAAACTTTGAAAACAGATCCGAGATTCGAAAACTATCGCGACTACATTGCTGAATTCGATCCTGACATGGTGGCAGTCGCTTGCGAGCTAATGGGCAAGTGGGCAAAATGGAAAGAACCTGAAGAAATATAGACCGTTGAACAACACTTCTGAGCCGGCGAGCCGCCGGCGCTCCCAGGCTTCGCACACTTACGATTTGTCCTGAAGTCCGTCGCAAACTTGGCGCATCTCTTCCTCTGAAAGGCAGGTGTGAGACGAGAGCCTGTTAGAGAGCCAACCAGTCAGTTCTTTGCGTTCATCATCTCGGACAAACAGTTCCGTCATCCGTCCGCGAAACCAACCCACTAGTTCGAACACTTCTTTGAACGTCACTTTCGTTTCATCATGACGCGTTTCGCAGTGACACGACATCAGCCACGAGGTGAACTCCTTCACCTCAGACGCACTCAAATTGCTTTCCTTAACTCGGTCTTGCAACCAGCGCTCGAACTCTTGTGCCTCATCTTTGTCGGGCATGGTCTAGCTCTCGAAGGACTCACTACCGTACGCGACGTTTTCCCTAAAGTTATCCGCGAAGGATTTGGTTTTCAGCAAGGCAAGTCCAATTCCCTCTTGCTCCATCACTGTGCCACGGTATGGATCTGTGACTTGGTCGTGTCCCATTTGGCGTAAGACTTGCTGTATGCACCACGTTCCATATTCTTCTATTGACTCTGCAAACTGCCTTTCGTCAGGAGTGATGCCGATAGCGATGAAGAGGCCAAAGCCGCCGGACGGCAGATAGTACCAGCAATCTGGAGCATCATCTGGATACCAAATAAAGATGTTGCTCAACTTGGAATTGGAGCCGGGAATGATGGGGCCGTTCAAATCAATTCGCACGCCAGGTGAAAGTGTCCCTGCATGATTGAGAATGTAGAACGCCAAAGTGCGCAGTATTTGCGGCGCCCAGGGCATATCTTCCTTCGCCTTGATCATGATTTCGCAACCGAAGCCGGTCACTTCTGCAGGAGCATCCTGCAACCATGGACTGCTCAATCCGGCAGTAACATAAGTCCAATAGGGGCGCGTCGGATCTGGCGCGTAAACGAGAATATTGAGGTGTTGTTCGTCGAGGTTCGGATTGCCCGGGTCGCCGGTCTCGCCTCTCTCTTTTTCTTCCTCAGGCAGAATTACATCTTCTAATTTGAGCACCGGAGGCGGTGCATATGGTCCGGGAGTAACATGGTGAGGTTCACCGAATAATTCGCGATAAAGCTCATCACGAGTATTCCAGGACTCAATCAGCAAGTTACGCTGCCTAACCGCTGCTTCACGCGCTTCTTCAGGCGAAAGTTGCATCCCTTGCAGCATCTTGAAGACGCGGGAGTCTTCAAGCTCGATGTACTCGTCAGACTCGTATGTTATTTCCCCGCCAGCCGCTACGAGCTTTTGCGCATCGAGCTGCTCGCGATCGCATCCAGGCTCAGATTTAGCTTTTGCAGAAGACTTTGGCGGATCAACTTTCTGCTCAGCAGAACTTGCCGCTTCCATTTTTTCTGTTTTTTCTACAGCTTTCTTCGGTGCTGATTTCTTCGGCTTCTCATTGCCGGATTTGCCCTTGGGCATTAGTCTTCCTCAAGCTTAAGCACAGCCATAAATGCTTCCTGCGGAATTTCGACACGTCCCACGGACTTCATCCGCTTCTTACCTTCTTTCTGTTTCTCCAAGAGTTTCCGTTTACGAGAAATGTCACCGCCATAGCACTTAGACAATACATCTTTGCGTTGGGCAGAAACGGTTTCACGCGCAATAATCTTGCCGCCGATTGCGGCTTGAATTGGAACTTCGAACATCTGGCGAGGGATGAGTTTCTTCAGTTTCTCTGCCAGCAAACGACCATAGCCCGCAGCACGCTCGCGGTGAACAATCGCGGATAGAGCGTCGCAAGGCTCGCCGCCGATCAGGATATCGAGTTTTACAAGGTTCGATTCTCTGTACTCATTGAAGTGATAGTCGAGACTTGCATAACCGCGAGAACGCGACTTCAACTGATCGAAGAAATCGGTGATGATTTCCGCCAGAGGGAGCTCGTAATGCAGCATGGCACGCCGTGGATCAAGGTATTTCATGTCTTGGAAAATACCGCGACGTCCCTGGCAGAGTTCCATAATCTGCCCGACAAAATCATTCGGAACCATAATTGATGCAGATACGTACGGCTCTTCAATCATCGTACGATAGTTGGGATCAGGCAGGAATGCTGGGTTCTCAATCATCAGGACAGAGCCGTCAGTCTTCGTTACGCGATAGACAACAGACGGAGCTGTTGTGATCAAACGCAGGTCGTACTCACGCTCGAGACGCTCCTGGATGATTTCCATGTGTAGCAATCCAAGGAATCCGCAACGGAATCCGAAGCCGAGAGCCTCTGAAGTCTCTGGTTCGTACTGCAGGGAGGAATCGTTGAGAATCAGCTTTTCGAGAGCTTCGCGGAGATCGGGATATTGCTCGTTGTCGACTGGATACAAGCCTGCGAACACCATCGGCTTCGCAGGACGATAGCCGGGTAGCGGCTCCGGCGCAGGTCGTTCTTGGTGCGTAATTGTGTCACCAACGAGCGTTGCAACGTCCTTGATGGAAGCGGCAAGATAACCTACTTCGCCGGGACCAAGTTTATCGACTTTGAATTGCTGCGGACGGAGAACGCCTAATTCGGTGACTTCGAAATCGGATTTGTTTTCCATGAAGCGAATCTTGTCGCCCATTTTGATTTCGCCGTCTTTCACACGGAAGTAAACAATGATGCCGCGATAGCTTTCAAAATAGCTGTCGAAGACTAGCGCGCGAAGTGGCTTGTCGGCAGTATTCTCCGGTGGATGAATATAGTTGACGATCGCTTCGAGAGTTTCTTCGATGCCGATATGATTTTTTGCGGAAGCCAAAACTGCGTGGCTTGCATCCAGACCAATCACCTCTTCTATCTCGGCGCGGATACGCTCCGGGTCGGCACTCGGCAAATCGATCTTATTGATGATTGGAACAATTTCGAGATTGTTCTCGACCGCGAGGTGAACGTTTGCCAGCGTCTGCGCTTCAACCCCCTGGCTGGCGTCGACCACCAACAGCGCGCCTTCGCATGCAGCGAGACTGCGTGAAACTTCATATCCGAAATCGACGTGCCCAGGCGTATCGATTAAGTTCAAAATGTAATGCTTGCCGTCCTGCGCCGTGTATTCCATCCGCGCCGGCTGCGCCTTGATGGTGATACCGCGCTCGCGCTCGATATCCATGGTGTCCAGGATCTGCGCTTGCATGTCGCGCTTGGCGATGGTTTTGGTGTATTCCAAAAGGCGATCCGCCAACGTCGACTTACCGTGGTCGATGTGAGCGATGATTGAGAAATTGCGGATGAGATTCGGGTCGGCTGTCACTGGCTTCCAAGTACAACTGCGAGGGCGTAAACGCGTGAGCTCTCATTAGCGCGGGCTCAGAAAGACCAGAGCGCGCCCATGTGGTCTACACGAACCGTATGATATCAGGGAAAACCCCGCCAGGTGCCCACCTGAAGGTTTTGACACTTAATCAGCAATAAAAGAACAAGGAAGGCTTTCCTCGGAATCGGTCGCCTGCGGTCTTTAGCGGACCTGAGATGTTCCGTAACGCAGGCTGGCGCCCGTCTCAAAGCTCCTTAACGGCGTGTTAAAATTCGATTTTAGGGTGTTCTTGGGCTTGGGCGTCCGCACGGACGATTCGAGCACTATTTCCGCTCTGGCAACCATTGGCGACTTTTGCGACAACTTCCGTTCCAGACCTTTCACCCGACAACCTGTTTTTATGCCAAAAAAAGAAACCCGGAGACACATGACGCATCCCTTCCTCAAAGAGCTCGCGAAAAGACCGCTACTTGCAGATGGAGGCATAGGCACACTGCTCTATGCACGGGGCGCATCCCCGGAAGCAAGCTTCGAGCACCTCAACCTGACCAAGCAGGATGAGATTCAGAAGGTCCACATCGACTACATCAATGCGGGTGCTGATGTAATCGAGACGAATTCTTTCTCAGCAAACAAGTACCGCCTGGCGACCTTCGGTCTTGAGGCGGACACGCACAAAATCAATTTGTGGGCAGCCAAGGTGGCGCGAAACGCGCGCGAAGTTGGCGGGCAGCCGGTTTTTGTAGCTGGTTCTGTCGGGCCGACCGGGAAACTGATGGCGCCCATCGGCGATGTCACAGCGCAAGATCTCAAAGACGCTTTTACAGAGCAAATGGAAGCGCTATTGGCTGGCGGCGTCGATCTTTTCATTATCGAAACCATGTCATCGCTGGAAGAAACGGCAATTGCGGTTCGGGCAGCCAGAGCAGTGTCAAAACTTCCGGTCGTAGCACAAATGAGTTTCTCCCCGGACGGACACACACTTCTTGGTGTCACCCCTGAAGACGTTGTAAAACTCTACGTCGAACTCGGCGACGATGCGCCTGATGTTATTGGTATCAATTGCGGTGCTGGTCCTGGTCCCGTTTTCGATTCGCTGCTGCGCATGTCGCATGCATTGAAAGAACGCGGTGTAGACCCGTCCAAACTCAATTATTCGTGTTTACCAAACGCCGGTCAGCCAAGCTTGAGCGGTGGACGATATCAATTTATGTCCGGTCCGGACTACTGCGCATCTTATGTAGAACCTTACGTGCGTGCGGGTGCGCGATTGATTGGCGGCTGCTGCGGTACGACCCCGCACCACATCAAAGCGATGCGCGCAGAACTTGACGCATACATCGAATCGCAAAAATCGGCATCAGCTGCAACAGCACAGCAACTGCCGGCGATGAAGCCGGAGGCGCTCATTACTCCGAAAGATAAAGCGCGCCCGGTCGAAATTAAAAAAGAAACTCCCAAGGTTGGTCCCGAACTTCCCGCATTGGCCGCGCGACTTGCCAATTCCAAGGCAAATCCGAAGAACGGTGATTTCTATGTAAGTGTGGAACTTGATCCCCCAAAAGGCGCCATCGCCAGAAAGATTTTGCAAGCTGCGGAAACACTCAGAGACGCGGGCGCAGATGCCATCAATGTTGGTGACAGCCCGATGGCGCGTGTGCGCATGTCATCGTTGGCGACCTGCCAGTTGATTTCGACAAAGGTCGGAATCGAAACCATCATCCACTTCACCACACGCGACCGCAACCTGATGGGCATTCAAGCCGATTTACTTGGCTGCCAGGCTCTGGGCATCCACAACGTCATCGCACTCACCGGCGATCCGCCTGCATTGGGCAATTACGTCCATGCCACTGCTGTATACGATGTGGACTCTGTTGGTCTTATCAAAATCATAAGCCAGCTCAATCAAGGCTTGGACATCGCAGGCAACTCGATTGGAACACCCACTTCGCTCTCAATCGCTTGCGCGCTTAATCCTACGCACGAAAATCGCGCACAAGAACTCGACCGCTTCGGCAAGAAAATCGAGGCAGGTGCTCACTTTGCGATGACACAACCGCTCTATCAATTGAGCGATCTCACAAACTTCCTCGATGAATTCGGCGAGTGCAAGATTCCAATTCTCGTCGGTATTATGCCGCTTCATAGCTTCAAACACGCCGAATATCTGCACAACGAAGTGCCCGGTATCACTATTCCCGACAAGGTCCGCAAAGCCATGGAAAAAGCTGGCGATCAGGGAGCGTCCGTTGGATTGGAACTGGCAGAAGAATTGCTCGAAGAACTGCGCCCGCTTTGCCAGGGAACATACGTCGTCCCCTCTTTCGGCCGCTACGACGACATGTGCCAATTCGTAAAACGCATCAAAGAAAAATCACAAACAAAAGCCGCCGCTAAGACGTAGAAATGACATAAGCCGGGCCCGGGAGCCCAGCTTGTTGTCAGCGCGGATAAACTCTTGCGGACCTAATCCACGCGAAAAGAGAGTCCAGCTGAACTCACGACCCAATAGTCGCCGTTGGACGTGTGCGCTGTGACGTGCGTGGGGTGGAAGGAGACGATAGCGCCTGAAGAGTACTTGGCGTACAGCATGTCTCCATTCTCGTCGAGATAGAAAGTACTGCCATCCGGAGTGATGCTCGGTGCGACTCCGTCTGGTTCGAATGCAGCAAGTGAGCGAC
>JYMV01025442.1_pt1 | contig 14319 bp, 12 predicted proteins | sample 338911 | NCBI WGS metagenome assembly JYMV01 (sample SAMN03354496, study PRJNA234377) | hydrothermal vent metagenome | biome: Deep sea; feature: Hydrothermal plumes at the Eastern Lau Spreading Center, Western Pacific Ocean; material: Seawater | place: Tonga | collected 2009 | depth 2000 m m
CTGAGCAGGGACAAAAAATGCTGGACAATTTCATTAACACTTGTGAAATTTGCTCCAAGTGGTCAATGGAAACTTTTATCAAGGAAACAACGGAACGGCTGCAGCAGGAAGTTGGAGAGCGGAAAGTCTTGATGTTTATCAGTGGGGGTGTGGATTCATCAGTGGCATTTGCCTTGTTAGACAGAGTGCTTGGACGAGATCAAATGCTGGGGCTTTATATTGATAACGGCTTTATGCGAAAAGATGAAAGTACTGAAATTATTGAGCGATATCGGCAGTTGGGCTACACTAATATTCAGTCAAGAGATTATAGTACTTTTTTTTTGGATGCAGTAGCAAATCAGGTTGATCCACAAATAAAGCGTCAAAAAATAGGTGCAACTTTCATCCGGATGCGCGACAAGTTTTTGAATGAATTAAATTTATCTGCACAGGAATGGATGCTAGGGCAGGGTACACTCTATCCTGATATTATTGAGTCTGGAGGAACCGAACACGCCGAAGTCATTAAATCACACCACAATCGTGTTCAGGAAGTTCTTGATTTGGTTGATTCCGGAAATGTTGTGGAGCCTCTCAAAGATCTTTACAAAGATGAGGTACGGCAAGTTGGAAGCCTGTTGGGCTTACCGGATTCGATTGTCTGGCGTCATCCATTTCCTGGACCGGGACTTGCGATTAATGTTTTATCTGCTCGCGGTGATGAGTCGTTTCCTAATCTTGAACAAACGGCAGCCGAAGTGTCGAATTTCCAGTTCGATCTGTTGGAGTTCAGGGTGACCAGCGGACTTACACTTCTCCTGCTGCACTAATTAATACCCCTCGCGATTGGGACTGGTTGGAAAAAGAAGCAACCCGTTTAACAAATGAGGTCCGGAACATCAACCGGGTTGTACTGCAACTTGATTCAAACAACAAGGACCTGAATGCACCATATATAATTCGTGGAGCTTTTTGCAGCAAAGAGAGACTGGACTTGCTGAGAGAGGCAGATTTTATGGCAACACAGATGCTGAAAGAAAATGGTTTGATGGAAAAAATATTTCAACTGCTGGTAATTTTGCTGCCAATATCTAAAAATGGAAAAGAAGACAGTCTGGTCTTGCGTCCCGTTGTTTCTGAAGATGTGATGACTGCTCAATTTGCTCGAATCAATTGGAATTTGCTTGATCCTCTGGTAGAATCAATACTTGGACTATCTGGAATTGAAACAGTTTTCTACGATATAACTCATAAGCCTCCTGCCACTTTTGGCTGGGAATGAATTGATGTTCATGGGAATTATTAGCAACAAAAGTAGAATGAATGCTAAAAGCTCGTTTCCGGTTAAAAGTTGATAGAACTAGAATTCATGACTCACGAATTAAATAAAAAACTGGGAATTAAAATTTAAAATAAATTAGAGATGCTGGATCAACGTTTTTTTGCCAACATAGATTGGGTTCTATGTTTTTTAGTTTTGCTGATTTGCGGTGTGGGTTTGATTGCACTTTCCTCAGCAACAGTCGGTACGCCGGGGCAGGAGGATTATTTAATTCAGCAGGTTTTTCGTATTTTAGCAGGAATTGGAGTAATTATTTTAGTCCAATTGGTTCACTATCGAAATTGGGCGCGCCTGGGTTTTGTTATGCATCTGGTAGTAATTGGGTTGCTGGTTCTCGTGCTGTTTTATGGAACAGGTGGACCTGGAGCACCTGTACAACGCTGGCTGAAAGTTGGGCCGTTTTTTTTCCAACCTTCTGAGTTCAGCAAGTTTACGCTGGTGCTGGCACTTTCACATCATTTCAGGGACTTCGAACAGCCTAAAGGAAACTGGCTTTGGATGATTTGGCCTCTAGCTTTAATGGCAGTTCCAGTGGTTTTGATTGTCAAACAGCCTGACTTGGGTACAGCCATGTTACTCATGATCGTTTTCGTACCAATCATTTTTTTGATGGGTATTCGTCTCAAGACTATTTTTATCCTGATTATTCTCGCATTGGCTTCCCTGCCCATCGTCTGGATTTATGTTCTAAAATCATATCAAAAAGGCCGTATCTTGACTTTTCTTGATCCGGAACGTGATCCTCTGGGGTCCGGCTATCATATAATTCAGTCCAAAATTGCTATCGGCAGTGGAGGAGTGTTTGGTAAAGGATTTGGCGAAGGAACACAGGGGCAACTGAATTTTTTGCCTGCACACCACACTGATTTTATTTTTTCTGTATTTTCTGAAGAGTGGGGATTTTTTGGTGCAATGCTGGTATTGATTCTGTTTTTAACACTTGCATTGTGGTCATTGGCAGAAGTGCTAAAATCAAAAAATCTTGTAAGTGCCATCCAAATTACCGGGATTGTCGCAATATTCATATCACATGTATTGATCAATATTGGCATGACAACAGGATTGATGCCGGTTGTAGGTGTTCCACTTCCATTTTTTAGTTATGGCGGTTCTTCAATGCTCTCCATGATGTTTGGAATTGGCCTTTTACTGAACATCAGAATGCGCCGTTTTGAAAAACAATAAATAACTTAAACTCCAGATTCTCAGCCTTAATTCCTTCTTATTGTTACGATGGTTCGTCTTCGTTTTGCTCCAAGTCCCACAGGATATTTGCATGTCGGTGGTTTACGTACTGCTCTTTTTTGCTGGTTTTATGTACGTCAACAAGGCGGCAAATTCATTTTCCGTTTAGAAGACACTGATCAAAAAAGGCTGGTCGAAGGTGCCGAAAATGATTTGATCAGAATGTTGGAATGGGCAGGAATTGATCTGGACGAAGGTCCCGGAATTGGAGGTGAATCAGGTCCTTATCGTCAATCAGAGCGCATTGAAATATACAGTCGCCATGTCCGGAAATTACTTGATGACGAAAATGCATATCATTGTTTTTGTTCTGCGGAACGATTGGAAAAACTTAAAGCAGGACAACGTGCGAAGGGAGATACTCCGCGTTATGATGGATTTTGCAGGCGCCTGTCAAAGGCGGAAGTCAGTAGACGGCTGGATGAGGGTGATCAGCATGTTGTACGGATGAAAGTACCTGAAATTCCGGAAACACTGGTGCTTGATGATTTAATCAGGGGTAGTGTCTCAATTGAAACCAGTCAAACTGAAGACCAGGTTTTAGTCAAAAGCGACGGCTTCCCAACATATCACCTGGCATAACGCATGTTGTACGAGGTGAAGAATGGCTTTCTTCATTTCCAAAACATTTGCTTCTGTATCGCTTTCTGGGCTGGGATCCTCCCCGGTTTGCACACTTGCCTTTAATTCTTAATCCTGACAAATCCAAACTCAGTAAACGTCAAGGTGATGTTGCCGTGGAAGACTTCCGTTCTCAAGGCTATCTTCCGGAAGCACTGGTCAATTTTATTTCTTTGCTGGGCTGGTCACCTGCGCAGGATCAGGAGTTGTTCTCACTTTCCGAACTGCTGGAAGAATTCAGTTTTGAACGTGTTAACAAATCCGGAGCTGTTTTTGATCGGGAAAAACTTAACTGGATGAATCAGCAATATATCCAAAATTTAAATCTGGAAGATTTCCACCAGCGACTGCTTCCATTCTTAGCAGAAACGACTTATGCCGGCGAGGATGAAATCCTGCTCAGGAAAGCAATAAAAATTCTGCAGCCCCGCTTGGTGACGCTGGCAGAAATTGGTGATCGTCTCTCATTATTTTTTGACCAAAATCCGGCAGCCACTGATCCGGAAGTAAAAAACCTTCTGCGGAAGGATACCTCAAAAGATGTGCTTTCTGTTTTTATCAAGCAGCTGGAATCAATTGAAAAATTGACTGAAGAAAACTTTGCTAGTGTTGTGGGAAATATTCAAAAAGAGACAATGATCAAGGGTAAAGACCTGTGGCTGCCTTTGCGTTACGCAATTACTCTCGAAGCTCAAGGTCCGGATTTAAAGCTCATGGTTGATTTTTTTGGGAAGGAAAAATGTTTGCACATGGCACGGCATGCTCTGGAATTATGACACATAATAAAAGGCAAATAAAAATAGTAATTTTGCAGATTATTCAAAATATAAATGAAAAATGCAAAAAAGAATTGTGGCTGGGAAAAATAATGTCTCAATCCACTTTTTCTGTTGTTTTTCATTCTATTATCTTTCTTTTTATAGCCTTTCCTGAAGTCGTTAATGCAGTTCAAACCCAGGATCAATTAGTTGCTAATTTTGATTCCAAGCTGGAAATAACTACGGATAATATTGCGGCACGGGTTCTTGGGAGTAAAAAGAGAGTGGTAATTACTGTGATTGATCTCTTTAATCATGAGACTCAGGAGAGGGACACGCAGACCGATTTGCTTGAAGAAAAATTTACAGATTCTCTCTATAAAAAACTACCTGATCAAGTAGTTCCTTATTTTGAAATAGTTTACCTGCGTTTAGAATGGAGAAGTACTTTCCCTGAAATAAAGCATGATCCGCTTACAGAAGATATAGCAAAACTTACGAACGCTGACTGGTTGCTTACGGGAACTCACCAGACAAACGACGGTTTGCTCTCAGTCAGTTTGGAACTTTATGATTTGAAGAGTGGAGACCTGCTTTGGCAAACAGTAGTTGGAATGGATAGTACAATTGAAAATGATCTTGAAAAAAATGCACAGTTGGAAAATGGACTTGAAGAAGAGGTTGCGCAGAAATTCGAGCAAAACAGTTCGCTTTTTCCTACTCAAAATGACACTCAGCTTCCTAGTCCTTTATTTCCTCAAATTACTCAAGATCCAGCTTTGGAGCAGAAAAAGACAGGTGAGTATGAAGGAAATATTGTGTCTGCTCTGATGATTGAAACGGTTAAAGAAAGACAGGAATATTCAGATGGCATGGTATTTATTAATGAAGGCGAATTTTTGATGGGCAGTGATCTTGGTGACGAAGATGAACTACCGGATCATTTGGTTTTTGTGAAAAGTTTTTATCTTGACCAGCATGAGGTGACAAATGCAGATTACAGCAAGTGTGTTGAATGTACACGGGGACATGGAGGCTTTGACACTATTGAACCTCAGCAACCGGTAGTGTATGTTGATTGGAAAAATGCAGATGCTTTCTGTCAATTCCAAAACAAGCGTTTGCCGACAGAATCAGAGTGGGAATATGCGGCTCGTGCAGGAAGTGAGGAAAAGTATAGTTTTGGGGACAATATTTCATTGCTAGAAACCTACGCCTGGCTGAAAACAAACACAGTAGATAAAGGTCTTTGGGGAGCAAAAACTGTGAGCAGCAAAAAGGCAAACAACTGGGGACTGCATGACTTGTATGGCAACGTTATGGAATGGGTGCAAAATTATTACAAACCGAATTATTTTGCCTACGTTCGTCAATCCGATAATTCCAATGATCTGAATGTTCCGGAAAATGAAGAATATCCGCTCCGCGTAGTAAGAGGCGGTGCATGGGGAGGACTTCACGGAGCCGGCACTCCAGAGGGTTTACGGTCCGCAAAACGTTATGCTTTTGTAGAATGGACGCGTTCTTTTCAAATCGGTTTCCGCTGTGCAATGGATATTCCTGAAAAAAATTAAAACTTTTGAATAAAATTATCAACCCTCCTTTTTCCTTGATTGCTGATATTGATTATGTCTGATATTCCAGTTGGAGCACAGGTTCCGCCATCCAGGGCAGAACTTACTGAAGTACCGAATAAGCCTCTAGTAACATCTAAAGTAACGGATTCTGCATTTGAAAAGGTTTTGCCTTTCAGTACAGATTTGGAACTGCGTGACCGTTATATTAATTTCTTTGGAGGATTGCGCCTGGGGAAATTGCTGGAAGATTTGGATCTGATTGCAGGAGAAGTTGCCTACAAACACACAGAAGGTTGGGAACGAGGTATGACAATAGTCACAGCTGCATGCGATCGCATTGATTTATTGGGCGAATTGCGCAGTGACCGTGATCTGCAGCTGCTTTCCAGCATCAACTGGGTGGGACGCAGTTCACTGGAAGTTGGAGTTCGTATTTCGTCTAAAGAAGGAAAATCATGGGTAAGAGTAGCCCGTGCATATTTTATTATGGTTGCCCGGCGTGAAGGAAAAGCTGAGCCGGTGAATTCACTTGAACCAGTGAGCAAGAATGAGCAACGGCGTTTTAAGCAGGGAGAGCAGCGTCAGCAGGAACGACGGGCAATAGTGCAAACAAGTTATCTTCATAACACACCTACGGCAGAGGAAAGCCATGTTCTGCATGATCTGTTTTTACGGATCAAGAATAGCGAAATAGAAGGTGTACCCATGCAGGAGTCAATTCGGCAATCCACATTGTTGATGCACCCACAGTCCCGCAATGTACATAACAATATTTTTGGCGGCTACCTGATGCGGGAGGCTTTTGAACTGGCTTGGAATATTACTTATCTTTTCTGTAGAAAAAGGCCGCAGTTTGTCAGCATGGATCACATGTATTTCTACAAGCCGGTTGAAATTGGTTCAATTATTTCGTTTACCGGAACAGTTGTTTACACGGTTGATAAATCATTGATGGTTGAAGTTGTCACAGAGGTCATTCGACCAAAATCCGGAGAGACACAGCTCACTAATGTATGCTATTTTACCTTTAATGCCCTGGATGATTCCGGAAAACTGCAACAGATTCCGGTCATTTTACCAGACACTTATGAAGAAGGTTTGAAATACCTTGATGGAGCAAAACGCTTTAAACTTGGTGAGAAAAAACGCACATTAATCAAAAATTAGGCACTAAGAAAACAGAAATCGAATCTTATCCAGTGTCATTCCGGGCAGCGAAGCGGAGACCCGGAATCCAGTGGAAACCGCTGCAAGTCTGCTGGATCCCGGGTCAAGTCCGGGATGACAAAGGAAACTTTTTTTAAAGCACTGTAACTCTCAATCACGATCACACAACATAACTGCTAAAATATGATCAGTACCTCTCAAACATCACACCTCGACTCCATCGATTCATTTCTGGCAATGGAGGTTTTTGCCAAAGCACAGGCACTTGAAGCCCAAGGTCGAGATATCATACATCTTGAATTTGGTGAACCTGATTTTACTGCACCTCCGGCTGCAGCAGAATCTGTCAAAAAAAGTATGGAAATTAATGATGCTGGATATACCTTTTCTCAAGGTCTGGAGGAGTTGCGAATCGAAATTGCAAAAAAATACGCAAATGATTACGGAGTCAAAATTCTTCCGGAACAAGTTCTTGTTTCCAATGGGTCATCGCTTTTGCTCTATTTGGCAATTCGAATACTTGCTCCACCCGGAAGCCAAGTCATTCTCACTGATCCTTGTTATGCCTGTTACGAAAATGTAGTACGGCTGGCTGGTGCAGAGCCTGTTATGATCAAGTTGAGGCACGAAGATGGTTTTCAGTTGAATGTTGATGATCTTAAAAAAAGAGTGACACCTAAAACCAGAGCCATGCTCATAAATTCACCAATGAATCCTACCGGTGTGGTCTTTTCTTCCGAAGTGATGACGGCCCTCGCCGAATTGGATATTCCGATAATTTCTGACGAAATATATGCGGATTTGAGTTTTGAGGATCCGCCGTGCAGCTTTTTAAGTTATTCGCCCCAAACGGTGGCAATTCATGGTTTTTCAAAATCCTATGCAATGACAGGTTGGCGACTTGGATACATGATTACTCCCTTGGAATGGATGTCTGCGGCAGACCGTCTGCATCAAAACCTGATGATTTCTGCAACAGAATTTGTGCAGGAAGCTGGAATTTGGGTTTTGCAAAAAAGCAAAGCTTACCGTGAAAGTATGAAAACGGAATTTAATCGCAGACGACTGTTTGTTTTGGAACGCATGCGCGAACTTGGAATGGATCTGGGATATACTCCAACAGGTGCGTTTTATGTGCTTTACAAGTATCGCGATTCCGGAAAATCTTCTCTGGATCTTTGTCATGAAGTGCTGGAAAAAACGGGTGTTGCGATTGCACCCGGACGGGATTTTGGCCTTGGAGCGGAAGGTTTTGTCCGGATCAGCTACGCGCAATCCATGGAAAACTTAGACCGTGCCTTGAATCTCTTAGCGGAGAGTATGTTGTTATGACTGCTTCCATCACACGCTCTGTCCAAGAAAGTGAAGCAGGAAAGAGGGTAGATCAGCTGTTGACAGCGTTGGATGAAATAGTTTCACGTGCACAGGCACAGCGGCTTATAAAATCCGGTAATGTTTTACTAAACGGAAAACCGGAATGTGCGCCTTCGCGGAAAGTACGTGCAGGACAGGAAATTTCAGTTACAATTCCTCCGCCGGAATCAACGGAAGTTCTTCCGGAAAAGGGAGTGCTTGATATTTTATATGAAGACGAACATTTAATCGTTATCAACAAAGCCGCAGGAGTTGTGGTTCACCCTTCTGCCGGACATGCTTCCGGAACTCTGGTTAATTTCTTAATTCATCATTGTCAGGATCTTTCCGGAATCGGAGGAATTATGCGTCCCGGAATTGTACACCGGATCGACAAAGACACCTCCGGAGTTTTGGTGATTGCAAAAACGGATGATGCTCATCTGCATTTGTCAAATCAGTTTAAGCAGCATTCAGTCAAACGGCAGTATCAATGCCTGGTTTGGGGTGTTCCGGAAAAAGAACATGGAGTGGTCAACGCGGCTTTGGGACGCCATCCGGTACGGCGCAAAGATATTTCGATTGTAGAAAATGTTGTCTCAGAAGAAAATGAGAATAAAAAGGGTAAATCTGCAGTAACTCACTGGCGTCTTTTGCAGAGTTTCGAATTTGCAGCTTTGCTGGCCTGTCGGTTGGAAACAGGGCGTACCCACCAAATTCGGGTGCACCTGACTTCGATTGGTCATCCGGTAATTGGTGATCCGCAATATGGGAAATCTCCGCTGAAAAGGCTCCCGGCAGTTTCAGTAGAATTAATTCAAACAATTTCTAATTTCTGCCGTCAGGCTTTACACGCAGAAATATTGGGTTTCAAACATCCGTCTTCCGGAGAATGGCTGGAATTCAAGGCACCCTTTCCGGATGATTACAAGATTTTACTGAAAGCAATTCAGCATGATTAGTTCGAAAATACAGATCAATATCGCATGTCTTCAAACCCGTCCAAGACCGGATTTTAAATCAGCTCTTGATGAAGCAATAGCACTTGCAGAAGAAGCGGTAGATGCCGGAGCGGAAATTCTTACGCTACCGGAATATTGCGGCGGGTTGAAAACAGAAGGTTCTGCATTTGCTCCACCATTTGCAACTGAGGAGAATCATCCAGTTTTAAAAGGTCTCAGGGACTTTGCAAAAAACCGGAAAAAATATCTGCTTATTGGTTCAATTGCTATAAAAGGTCCCGCGGAAAAGATTTTGAATCGCAGTTTTATTATTGATGAATGTGGGAACATCATCAGCCGCTACGACAAAATTCATTTGTTTGACATCACACTGTCGGAAAAGGAATCATATCGTGAAAGTGCCACTGTTCATGGCGGTCAGACAGCCGTAATTTGCCAAACGCCTTTAGGATGCTTCGGACAGACAATCTGTTACGATTTACGTTTCCCACATCTTTATCGTGATTTATCACAATCAGGCGCAGAGATATTGTTTGTTCCTGCAGCATTTACAAAAAAAACAGGTGAAGCTCACTGGCATGTGCTAAACAGGGCGCGTGCAATTGAAAACGGTGCTTTTGTGGTTGCACCATGTGCTATTGGTAGGGTTGAGGGCGGCGGTGAAAGCTATGGTCATTCATTGATCATCAATCCCTGGGGTGAAATACTTGCTGATGGAGGTGCAGATTCAGGATTTATCAATGTAAATATTAATCTGGAAGAGGTTAACTCTGCACGAAATCGAATTCCAAGCCTGAGTCATGACAGAGCATTTGAGTTTTAGATTGGGGAAAGGTTACAAAATACTTAACAAAAATATATATCCTAACTAGATTTAATCTGTCCGATAATATCATGCAGGCTGGTATTATCTTCAACCTCAAAACTCTGTGAGTATTTTGTCTCAATCTGGTCAATAAACTCAACAATCACCACCGAGTCTGCACCACAATCCAAAATCGGCTGATCCAAATCCGGTTCCAGAGAAACAACTTTTTTAAAGAGTGCAACAATCTCATTTTTCAGTGAAGGTTTTGTTTCGTCAGTTTCTGAATCTTCCTCGTCCTGTGAACTTACTAGCCGCTCTAAAAGTCCATCAAAATGCTCTTCTGCAAAAGTTTGACGGTTTCGCAGGTGTTTTATTTTTCCACTGGAAGTTTTGGCAATAGTACCAGGTTCCAAATACAGGCGTTCACTTGGTGTGATCTGAAAATGTTTACCGACGATTTCAATGATTTGCTGATCAATGGAATTCAAAACATATTTACGGAAAACATCCATGTCTTTAATTAAATCAGCACGAACTTCCACAGCAACCGCTAAATGCTCCGACTCATTTTCTAATTCTTCTACTCTTGAAAGCACTAGTTCGATGTCATGCGGATAATAATTTCGTCCGCGAATGATGATGATGTCTTTGATTCTGCCCGCAAAATAAAGGTTCCCCTCCCAGAGCAGTGCTGTGTCGCCGGTTGCCAGAAATGGTTGTTCTTTGCCTTTAATTTTTTGCAGAAAAATTTCTTCAGTAGCCTGTTTGTTTTCATAATATCCCTGGGCAACAGAGGGGCCGCTTACCATCAGCTCTCCTACTTCTCCTTCCGGAAGTACCTGGTTTTCTGCACCTTTGATAACAATTTCGTGACCGTCCATTTGCGAACCCAAATTGACAAGCATCTTTTTGTCTGTTTCCGCAGCATCCTCGTCCAGTAATTTAACCCGTCCTTCTGTTTCCAAAACATGCCGATCAACGCAAAGTCCATGCAGACCCGTTTTACTGCCCGAAAACATGATCACTATTTCCGCCATACCAAATCCGGGACGGATTACATCCGGCTTTAAGCCACATTCTGCAAAACGCTCATTAAATTTTTTGGTTGGTAAATAATGAACCGGCTCAGAGCCGTCTGTTACAGAAACCATGCAGGATAAATCGAGTTGAGCAAGTTCGTCATTCGATATTTTTTTCATACATAAATCGAGGGCAAATGGTGGAACGTAGCTGTGCGCGCACTTGTACTTTGACATCGCAGTGAGCCAGCGCAGGGGCTTCCGGATGAAATGTGCAGGTGTCATCAAAACCACGAACCCTCCGGAATAAAGTGCCCCCATCATTCCCGCGGCTAAACCAAAATCGTGAAAGAGCGGCAGCCAGACCACGGTTCCGTTTTCCTCTTCCAGCTGCATAAATTTGCGGGCTTCTTCCAAATTTGACATCAAATTACTGTGCCCAATCATGATGCCTTTAGGAGTTCCTGTACTTCCGGAAGTGAACTGTAAATACGCAGTGTCGGTAGAATTAATTTCGGGTTGAGAATATTCGCCATCCTTTTCTGCAAGAATTTCTTCTGCAGACGCAATTGCAAGTCCGGCAAAAACTTTTTGCAGTTCCGGAGGCAACTGGTTACGTAAAAAATCCACCATCAAGGTTGTTGCAACCAGCAAACTTGGTTTGCTGACTTTTAAAGTCGGCAAAAACGTTTCCAGATAGGCCGCCATGTTTTGCGGTCCTGCTGGTTCTGACAAGGGAACTGCAAGAATTCCTGCATACAAACAGCCGTAAAAAACTTTGACGAACTCCAGACTGTTGGGAAGAATAACCAGCACGCGCTCACCTTTTGCAATTCCGCGTTTTTGCAGGGCTGCGGCAACCTGACGAGCAGCGTGGTCATTTTCCTGGTAAGTCATGGAACCGGAAGTTCCGCTGCCGACAACCGGTTTCTCTCCATCTTCAAGGAAAATAACACAGTTTCTGTCCGGATGCTCCATTGCCCTTTGTCGGGCCACTTCTACTATGTTTTTATATTTGTCTGCTGGCATAATTATCTATGGGCTGATTGATCTGCAAATTGAATTTATTTTTCTTTGCTGCACAGTTTAACACATTCTAGAGTGGCCTCAAGAAAAAATGTTCAAAGACTGAGAGCTATATAGAAAACGGTTTTCGCTTATTGGATTAATTTAACTAAAAACTCCAATGAAATATCCGCTACATCTTTAAACTCCCGGTCGAGAATGACTACATGTCTTGATTGTTCCATCCAGTGAGATTCACGGACTGCAGATTGAACTCCCTGTAAAATAATGTCACCGCTATTTAAATCTACAGTTTGATCCAAATTTGCCTGAATAATCAAAATAGGTTGATATATTCGAAACAGACGGAGCTTAGTTTCCGACTGTAATTTCAAAAGTTGAACCCCTGCTTTTAAGGGATTGACTTTGTAACCCTGCCATGGCATTTGATCCCTGTTCTTTTCTGTTTTCTTTGGGATGGCAAAAACAAAAGGTGAGGCTATGACCATTATAAGTTTTCGGAGGAAAGAGGAAGCCAATCGCATGGCCGGCGCATAAAGTAAAAGACCTTTTATTTCAGGATGTTCACTGGCTAAGTGAAGAGCAAGTACAGCTCCAGCTGATTCTCCTCCCACAAATATTTGAGAACATTTTTCCTTTAATTCTAAATATGCTTTTTCACTGGCTCCAAGCCATTCTGTGCGTGAAGTCTCATTCAGATTTTCCGGTGTTGTTCCATGACCTGGAAGCAGGACTCCTGAAACAGTAAATCCAGCATCATGGAACCGTTTTGCCAGGGGTCGTACCTCTGCCGTGGTTGCAGTGAAGCCGTGCAGCAGAAGTACTCCGATCTTTCCACCATCCCAAAAAAATGAATCTCCTTCCAACTCTGGATTGAGCAGGTGATGCTCACCAGTATCTGGTGATTTCAAGAATTGAGGATTCTTCTTATTATTTCTCATTTTCTTTCCTGACTTCGATTGTTACGCAATACACAGAGCTGAGTTATGTGTTTTGTCTTGATACAATTTTAAGAAAGATATAGAATTCTATGTTTTATTTATAAATCCCAAACAGCTAGAAATTTAAGTACAGTTTTTTATGATTCAAGTTCACTCACTGAGCAAAAATTTTAACAACTTCCTGGCAGTCGATCAAGTTTCATTTGAAGTTCAGAAGGGTGAAGTCCTGGGTTTCCTTGGTCCAAACGGAGCAGGTAAATCGACAACCATGAAAATGCTGACCTGTTTCATTCCACCAAGCTCGGGTACAGCAGAAATTTGTGGTTTCAGCATTTTGGAAAATCCCCTGGAGGTTCGCAACCAAATCGGATACCTTCCTGAAAGTGCTCCTTCTTATGACGAAATGCTGGTTGGAGAGTTTCTCCGTTTTGTTGCAGAAATTCGGGGATTCAGTGGAAAAGAGTTAAAAAGGCGGGTTAGCATTGTGATCGATATGACTTCACTTAGAGAAGTCGAAAATCAAATGATAGAAACTCTTTCAAAGGGCTTTCGGCAGCGTACAAGTTTGGCACAAGCATTAATTCACGATCCACCTGTTCTGATTCTTGATGAGCCGACTGATGGCCTTGATCCAAATCAAAAACATGAGGTACGTACCTTAATCAAAAATATGAGTGAAGACAGGACTATTTTGATTTCTACACATATTTTAGAAGAGGTTGATGCTGTCTGTACACGTGCCATGATCATTTCAGAAGGTCGGGTTGTGGGCTATGGAACACCTGATGAATTAATGTCTCAATCTCTTTACCGTAACTCCGTTACAGTTAGTGTGAACGCGGAGGATCATATCCCCTTGATGAATGATTTTAATAAACTCGATTTTGTTTATTCTGTTGAACATCTTCCGGAGAAACGTCAGGGACTGGTTACTATGCGTTTGTTCCCACAAAATAAAGAATCCATTGCGCGTCAGCTTGAGCATTATTTGTTCTCAAAAAAGATACCTATTGAGCAGTTTGTAGTAGATCGAGGGCGAATGGAGGAAGTCTTTAGAGAACTTACGACCAATGGCTAAAAACTGAAGGCTGATAACCTGTCATTTTACTTACAACAGAAACTGAAATCTAAAAGATTGTCTATGAACGGATTTTATCCAATATTCAAACGGGAACTGCTGGCATACTTTCGTTCGCCGGTGGCCTATGTTTTCATCATTATTTTTTTGGCAGCAAATGCAGGTTGTACTTTTTTTCTTGGAAATTTTTACGACTCGCAGCAGGCAAGTCTTGAAATCTTTTTCCTCTTCCATCCCTGGCTTTATTTATTTCTGATTCCTGCAGTCGGTATGCGTCTCTGGTCAGAGGAACGTCGTTCTGGAACTGCAGAGTTGCTGCTCACTTTTCCTGTAAGACTTACAACTACTGTCTTTGCAAAGTTTTTTGCAGCATGGTTTTTTATTGGAATTGCTTTGCTGCTCACTTTTCCAATGGTTTGGACAGTTTATTTTTTGGGAAG
>JYMV01008836.1_pt1 | contig 14317 bp, 15 predicted proteins | sample 338911 | NCBI WGS metagenome assembly JYMV01 (sample SAMN03354496, study PRJNA234377) | hydrothermal vent metagenome | biome: Deep sea; feature: Hydrothermal plumes at the Eastern Lau Spreading Center, Western Pacific Ocean; material: Seawater | place: Tonga | collected 2009 | depth 2000 m m
AGATAGCAAAGCGGAAAGCCAGCTTGTTCAATAAGCCGCGCACTCCAAGCATCATAGGCTCCGGGCGCCACCGAACACCCGGGCGAAGCAATTATGTCTCGTAACTTATCTGCATCGGCCATTATTGCGCCCTCAAAGGGAGCGATGTTCCTACCAAAAACAAAACGCAACTTTGCAGTCTCTGCGTGGAAACTGCAAGCGATTGGCCGACAAACCGCGGCGAAGTTCACGCCTCTACTGCTGTTCTAAAGACTGCCCTTCTTGTGAATTTGAATCCTGCCCGGCGTCACTTTCAAAGTCGGCATCTTGTACTCTAAACCCGCGCTCCATAGCCCTAGGGTAATATTTATGAAAAGCAGCCATGATGTCGTCAAAGGGTATTTCATCGTAGGACCCGCGTTGACGAACATATTCCATATGTCGTCTCCCCGCCGCATCATAGGGATGAAACAAAGAATCCTCGCGGCCATCAAACTCCAGAGGCAATACCCCAAACCGTTCGCATAGGCTCAAATTAAATGCGGGAGTGGCTTTGACCCAACGGCCCTCTAGGGACAGCTCCGTGTAGCCGTGGAACACAAACTCATCGGTCCCCATGAACTCGATCAGCCTGGGTGTTGCCAAGTGATTTCGGACGTCACCGTAACCGACCCTACTTGGTATGCCAACGGCACGCGCACTCGCCGCAAGCAGGGCCGCCTTCGTAATGCAAAATCCGCGGGCGCGCTCCAAACACGTACTCGCCCGAAAACCTTCTGGCGTACAGTTTATATCGTAAGGATCATATCGGATTGAATCGCGCACCGCATAATAGAGCTGCACTCCGCGGTCGATATCGTCGCCGCCGTTACCCACAACGCCTTCTGCGAAGGTCTGCACTGCAGCATTATCACTATCAATGAAATAACTCGGTGCAAGGGTGGGCTCCAGGTTCTGACCATCAAGAACAGGGGCTTGGGTGGATATCCGGTCACTCATCGTTCATCCAATTCTATACCGCATTTCTGGCGCCGCACCCTGACCGCTGGATCCAAGCACGTCAAGGAGCATGGCCCGCGCAGAACGCTAAGCCAATCATTTTCGCGCCGTAGCGCTAACACCCACCATATGCGCTCCTTTATGGATATTAGGAACCGCTTGAACCAAACCTCCCTGTGGGCATATAAACTAGGGTACACAGGCTTCAATGAGGCTTGGCAAAACGAGGATATTACCGATGGCTCAACAGCGTTTTGACGCATCCACGCGAGGCCGAGCAACCAGCGCGGTCGAAATCGACGAGGGTCTGCGGGCCTTCATGCTGAAAGTTTACAACTATATGGGGCTTGGGCTTGCGTTGACGGGAGCGGTCGCATTTTTCACCGCCAGTTCCCCAGCCATGATGCAAGCGATTCACGGTACCGCTTTAAGTTGGCTAGTGATGCTGTCCCCGCTCGCTTTCATTCTTGTACTTAGTTTCGGCATACAAAAGCTACGGCCAGCAACGGCGCAGGCCTTGTTCTGGGCGTTCGCGGGCGTTATGGGCTTATCCCTGTCCTCGATCTTCATCGTATACACTGGTACCAGCATCGCGCGCGTGTTCTTTATTACGGCCGCTTTGTTTGGGGCCATGAGCCTGTATGGCTATACCACCAAAAAATCTCTCGCCTCTTGGGGTTCGTTTCTTTTTATGGGTCTGATTGGTGTGATCATTGCTATGGTCGTTAACATTTTCCTAGCATCAAGTGCATTACATTTTGCAATCTCGGTAATCGGCGTCCTAATATTTACCGGTCTCACTGCGTACGACACCCAAAACATCAAACAGCAATATTACGAGGGAGACGGGGCAGTGATTGCCGAGAAAAAGGCGATCATGGGCGCACTCAGGCTATACCTAGATTTTATTAATTTATTCATCATGTTGATGCATCTTATGGGTCAACAAAGATAGATCCTTACCAGAATATTCCTAAAGACCGAACTGCCCGGCGACTCGCCGGGCGGTTTCATTTTGGCCGCCAAAAACCCTCTGGATTCGACACAGGATTGGTACTGTCTTATCCGTAATAGACACCCCAATCCAGCAAAGTAGCAAAGCTAAACAGAACAGCACACTTCCTAATGGCAAAGCTTCAAAAACGTGCTGGTTTCGCGCACACTGGCAATTGGTAAACCCATAACGCCCATTATTAACAGGCAACAAATTATGAGTCGCTACGACGAGATTTATGCCCGAGCCCATAATCAACCCGAACTATTTTGGGAAGAGGCCGCGGAGGAAATTCATTGGTACAAAAAATGGGACAAGGTCCTCGATCGCTCGAATCCGCCCTTTTATCGGTGGTTCCCAGGTGGCGCTGTCAACACCTGTTACGATGCTCTAGACCGTCATATCGATGAGAAAGGTCATGGTGATCGTCTGGCTCTGATTTACGACAGCCCAGTCACAGACAAATTGCGACGTTTCAGCTATGCGGAGTTGCGACAAGAGGTTGCGTTATTTGCAGGTGCTTTAAGCAAGCTAGGCGTTGGAAAAGGCGATCGTGTGTTAATTTATATGCCTATGGTGCCTCAAACCGTAGTCGCGATGCTTGCAAGCGCGCGCATCGGCGCCATTCACTCAGTTGTATTCGGTGGATTTGCTGCGCCTGAACTTGCAACCCGAATAGACGACGCCAAGCCAAAAGTAATTGTCGCCGGAAGCTGTGGTATCGAACCAGGCCGGATCGTACCGTACAAGCCACTTCTCGACGCAGCCATCGAACTCGCCGACCACAAGCCTCAAAAATGTCTGATTATGCAACGCGAGGAAAAACCTGCTGACTTGATACCAGGTCGGGATATTGACTGGAATGAGGCAATGGAAAATGCTCAAGCGCATGAGTGTGTTCCAGTCGACTCAAACGACCCAGTGTACATTCTCTACACCTCCGGCACGACAGGCATTCCCAAAGGGATTGTCCGAGATAGTGCCGGACACATGGTCGCCCTTAAATGGACCATGACCAATACCTACGATACCGCACCCGGCGAAGTATATTGGGCTGCCTCCGACGTCGGATGGGTGGTTGGTCACTCTTACATTGTTTACGGCCCACTTTTGCAGGGTTGCACATCCGTTCTCTACGAGGGCAAGCCAGTGGGGACCCCAGACGCCGGGGCATTTTGGCGGGTAATGGCAGATCACAAGGTAAAGACGATGTTTACTGCACCAACCGCCTTGCGTGCGATCAAGAGGGAGGACCCAGACGCCAAACTGATGGCTGATTACGACCTCACCAGTTTCAAAGCACTCTTCTTGGCAGGCGAACGTGCCGACCCGACCACTGTGGAGTGGGCGGCACGCCATCTTGGAACACCAGTGATCGACCACTGGTGGCAAACTGAAACCGGATGGTCAATCACGGGTAATTTTCTCGGGCTCGGAGCACTGCCCATAAAATATGGTTCTTCAACCAAACCTGCTCCCGGGTTTGACCTTCAGGTGCTGAACGAACAAGCAATTGAGGTTCAGGCAGGAGAAATTGGTGCGCTCTCGGTCAAGTTGCCAATGCCTCCGGGTTGCCTGCCAACTTTGTGGAAAAACGATGAAGGGTACATATCGTCGTACTTGGAAGATTATCCGGGCTACTACAAGACTGGTGATGCCGGCTATGTCGACGAAGAGGGCTATGTTTGGGTGATGACCCGGACCGACGACATTATCAATGTCGCAGGTCACCGGCTTTCGACGGGGGCCATGGAGGAAGTGCTTGCAGCACACCCTGATGTAGCCGAGTGCGCTGTCATGGGCGTTCACGATGAACTCAAGGGCCAGGTACCGCTCGGACTAATGGTATTGAAGGTTGGCGTAAACCGATCCCCCGAGGAGATCGTTTTTGAATCGGTGCAAATGGTCCGCGATAAAATCGGACCCGTGGCCTCATTTAAAACTGCGATCGTGGTAAAGCGCCTTCCTAAAACTCGCTCCGGTAAAATTCTACGAGGTACCATGCAAAAGATAGCCGACAACGAGGACTACCGCATGCCCGCTACCATTGATGACCCAGACATTCTTGAAGAGATTGCCGAAGCACTTGCCACCGTGGGCTATCCACAATCGTGAACGGGCCGCAAAATCTCAGGGTATATGGTTTGCTGCTCCGAGAAAGCAAAGTCTTAGTCTCAGCAGAACAGGTAGCTGGACGCGATATCCTAAAATTTCCTGGTGGTGCAGTGGAGCTGCACGAAACGCCAGAGCAGGCCTTGGTTCGAGAGTTTGATGAGGAATGTCAGCTCCTTATTCAACCCGTTAAGCTGCTGAATGCACCAGGCACTTTGTTCAGTCCATGGACATTTTCTTATTATACACCGCTGTATTATGCGGTCGCCGCGGACGGCGACCCTGAATGCCCTGAACATGAGCCCATCGAGATTGCATTTCTCTCTGCGGAGGAGACGATAGCTAGTGGGCGCATGGCGGCACCGGAGATTGTAGCCCTCCGTCGTGCTTTGGCCGGCTGAAAATTATTCAACGTAGAACGCAATACGCATCTTTGTGCGGGCATTTCTACAAACACGAACGCAGTGTCCCTTTATGCACGTAGTGCCAGGAAAATAAATCACCACACAATGCTAAACTCTAATGGATTAATGGTGTCGCCAAGGATGAATCAACTATTTAAGCCTCTACAAAGCTGAGTGTAGTCGCTGTGAGACGGCTTGATTAAGCCGTGGCGAATAAAAAAATCGATCAATACGAGATTACAGTTAAATTTGAATCTATCTGTTGACTCAATTACAGACATCACCTGGTCGGCTGGCCAAAGCTGAAAATCTTCGACCTCGCCATCACAGTTTCTCGGTCTGAAATCGGTTGGTAATTCCAGATCATAGGAAAAAATCAGATCATCTCTTAGTCCGTGCTCGATTTCTAGGTGATAACTTATTGTACCAACGGGTCGCGCCTGTCGCACTAATTCAGATGGAAGACCAGCTTCCTCGGCACATTCCTTCTCCAAGTTTTCCGCCAAACTTAGTTGTGCAGGTTGTCCACCAGCAACCGTGTTGTCTAGCTCCCCTGGATATGTTAGCCGGTCCAATGTTCGACGTGGCACCCATATCAAAAAATTAGCTTCATCGCGCACAAAACCGGTCAGATGCAGCCCATAGGCGCGTGTCCCGAATGCCGGCACCACGGCACGCTCAAGCTCAAACAGACATTCGCCAAACCGCGTTCCCACCGCATACGGCTCGTGACGCCAAGGGCTAGTAAATCCGGATTCCGTGAGGGCATTCCCAATTCGTGACATCGCTTCTGTCAAGACAGCAGGCGTGTCTAAGGTAGGATTGATTTTAATATCATCGATGTCACATTGAACGACGTCCGGAAAAGCCGCAAAATACGGTATCAGGGGACGCTTAACCCACCCCACTCTTCGATTACCCATATTCAAAGGGACAAAATTCGTCAGGTTATGGCGATTGCAATTTTCGATGTGGTCAAGAAAACTCATCTTATAATTGTGCCACCTAATTATGTCCGGGGATGCATGTCATATGGCTTAGGGAATAATAAATATAGATGAAGATGAGGCGGCAAACACTGAAGTGGCTGTGCGTAATGGCTTGCGCGGTACAGTGGTCCTGTTCCCCGCAATTGATCTCTCTGGGTCCACCAATAGCTGGACCGTATTTAAGCACGGACGCACTCATCACAGCTGACGGAGCCAGATTGTTTCTTCGAACCTGGACGCCAGAGGAAAATCCCCGTGCCATTCTCATAGCATTGCATGGGTTTAATGATTACAGCAACGCTTTCGCCGATGCTGGAGTTTATTGGTCCAGCCGAGACATCATGGTTTACGCGTACGACCAGCGAGGGTTCGGCAGTAACGAACAAGCCGGGCAATGGCCCGGATTGGATACCCTAGTGAATGACCTGTCACAAGCGATTCGTGTCATCGGGGCAGCACATCCCGACCAACCGCTTTACTTGATCGGCGAAAGTATGGGCGGGGCAGTAGCTATGACAGCGCTCGCGCGCAGTCGTCTCAAAGTGAGGGGCGTTATTCTAGTAGCGCCAGCAGTATGGGGACGGGAGACCATGAATCGCATTTATCCTCTCGCCCTTTGGCTTGGAGCGCACACCTTTCCTTGGGTCAAGCTATCTGGCCAAGGTCTTGGCTTCAAACCCTCAGACAACAACGCCATGCTGATAGCCCTAGGAGAGGATCCGTTGGTCATCAAGAAGACCAGAATCGACGCGCTTTACGGCATCGTCAATCTCATGGATGCGGCATTAGAGGCCGCGCCCTCTATCCGCGCCCCGATGCTGGTGCTGTACGGCGCCCAAGACGAAATAATACCTAAAGCGGCCACCGGAAAAATGCTCGCCAGACTCTCTGGCTCTCCTAGGATAGTCATTTATCCGGACGGTTATCACTTGCTGCTTCGGGACTTAAGTGCCGAAGTGGTATTAGCCGATATATCAGCCTGGATTACTGGCACTGATGGCAAATTACCGTCGGGATATAGTGGGGAATGGCAGTTATTTTTCGAACAATGACGGCCCGGAATTCTGAACTTTAACTTGGAAATTTGGTCGATTCCGAGGCACGCACCATACGCCAAGCAATCCAGATTGCAAATAACAACAGAACTGCACCAATCATGTAGGGCGCATGCCTGCCCCAAGTACTAAAAACCGCACCTGCAAACGCCGGCCCTAAAATACGGGCAAGGCTTGCACCTGATTGGGCCACCCCCAAAGCGGCCCCCTGTGACTCCGAGGACGCGCGGCGAGAAATCAAACTATTCAGCGCCGGATTGCACAGGCCAAACCCACCCGCTAGTAGCGCTGTGGCCACTAATAAAACCGTCATATTCTGCGCAAGCGGCATTGCTGCGAAACCGATCACCAAACCACAAAGACCCAGCACAACGACACGCGCTTCACCCCAACGCCGCGTGGCGGGACCAATCAGGCCACCTTGCACCACAGCCGCAACCACTCCCACATATGCAAACAGACGGCCGACCTCACGAGGTCCCCAAGAAAACTGACGTTCGGCCCACATTGCAATAGTTGCCTCAAGGCCAGCAAAAACGAACATCACGAGCAAGAAAAGAAACACTAAATGCTTCATGTCCGCCCGGCGAACTGCAGCCAGAATAGGGGAAAACCAACCACGCAGTCTTACACTCGTTACGCTAACGCTCCTGGACTCCTTTAAAATTAGAATGGTCAATACCGCTGCCAAAACCGAGAGACCGGCCGCAGAAAGGGGGGCAAAGTGAAAATTAATATGCCCCGCCACGGGCTCCGTAAGATAACCACCGATAACAGGACCAAAGATAAACCCGAGCCCAAACGCCGCACCGAAAAGCCCCATGCCACGTGCCCGATTCTCAGGCGTAGTGACATCCGCAATATAAGCCTGGGCTGCTGCTATGTTACCGGCAAACAATCCTGCCAAAGCCCTAGCCACAAACAACATAACAAGAGTACTCGCGTAAGCCATTGCCACATACGCCACACACGTACCAGCCAAGCTGACCAGAATAACTTTTCGTCTTCCATATTGATCGCTGAGCGCGCCAATAATCGGCGCAGCAATAAATTGCATGAGCGAATAACTTGCCATCAGTAGCGTCACAGTGCCTGGCGAAGCACCAAAGTGTTCCGCGTAAAAAGGCAATATCGGGATAATTAACCCAAAGCCTAAGAGGTCGATAAAAACAATGAGAATCAAGGCAGGCATTGCAATGGTCGGCGTCAGATATCTAGCCAGTCTATAAGGGGAGGGCGGACGGGCGGTTGAAAATCATATGGTGGAAAGTGTTCTTACATAAGCTCTTAGAGTGTGGACTGGGATTTGTACCGGATGCACGCACCCTTTCCAACCGAGTTAATGTCAAAATACACGCGCTCATAAGTTCTATCCCATGCTGATTCCACTCCCTCCCGCATTAGTTCAAGACTGCCTTGGTGACATGAGTTTCTGACCAAGTTTGTGCGCCTCTGCAGTTCCTCACATAACTAATCAGAACCACAAATATCCGATCAACATCCCAGCCAGAATTCCCTTGATGAAACCACTCCACGCTGAAATATGAGGATGCCGTTCTATGTAATCTCGGTGCCACTTCCATAAATTACAGAGTCTACGCAACATTCTCTACTGTTCCTCTAATGCGGTCGGCCTAATCTATCAGAAGTGGCCCTGAGCACAGAATCAGGCCTTTCAGCTCCCTCTATTGCCCTAGTTCCCGTGTGGACATAGCATTTTTCATATGAGATTTTTATTTCCTATCATAGTTGTGGTTTGTCTCGTTCCGTCGATAACCGTTATGAGTGCCAACCATGAATGGGTGGCGACTGATCAAGACGGTAAGTGCCTCAGGCTTGGCACGGAATAAATAAACATCCCCGGCCCGCAATTGACGCACCTACGGAAGAAACCAAACAATAACTTTTGATTGTAGTGCTAACTATCAGGTTAATTAGAGGCAGCAATGACACAAAATACTGATAGTCACAACGAAGCCGACCCTTACGATGTCCTAGACTCCTGGCTCCGACGGCAGCATCAGGAAGAGCTAAGGGATGAGACCGTTTCGGTTAAACCGGCTCTTACTAACGATCAAATAGAGAAATTAATAGAAATAAACCAGGGTGCTCTTAGTAAGAAAATACACTCCGTTTTTATGGAACATGCCATTCATAAAGGTGTTGAAGATTTTATAAGATTTTTCTTCATAATTGGTTTTATTTCATTTGTTTTATTGATAATTATCGTCCCGATATTCAATTTAAATATATTTTTAGATCTATCTTCTTTATTTTTCACCGCGATACTTTTTATTGTCATTTTTTATATAGTTTGGAATATGTCCAAAACTAATAGTGTATGGAGTAAATTTTTAGAGGAAAAGGAAGAAATAAAGAGAATTAATTATCATAATCACTATATTTTAAGTAAGTTGCTAATTAAAAAAATGAAACAAGGCCAAATGTAAAAACAAAAATTATAAAAATAAGAAAATAGAGTAATGGCGGTTGATCGTTAAAAGCCGACGGTTTCAGTCCTAAAAATGTAGGAGTTGTTATCTACTGTTGTACCGTATTTTTGACGAAAATGATACGTGGTCAGGAGATAAATTATGGGTTATTCAAAAGGTATAGGACTAGCTGTAACACTATGAATGCTGGCTTCTGGTGGTGCTTATATGCATGGTGGGAAGAAGGAAACTTTCTTTGTAGGCCATGGCAGTATGATGATGGCTCAAGAGATGACGTGCCAATGCTATTTGAAGTGACGGCAGATGGCAGTAAAGTCTAAACAACGTTCCTCATGATTTTCTTCTCTTTTTTCATACTCCAAAACTTTCTCCACATCCACACTGGGATGTAGCATTGGGATTAACAATCTTCAGGTAAGAGCCAGCAATATTACTCGTAAAATCTATGATGGTATTGATTACATACATCATTGCTTCAGGCTGTACACATAGGTATCCATTCTTTAACTGGAATTTATCTTCAGTATTAAATTTATCTGGTATCTCATTCTCAAGAACCGACCACTCATAAGTAAAGCCGGAACAACCACCACTTTTAACACCAAGCATGATACCCTTGGCCTTATGTTTTTTAACAATACCAGACAGGTGATCGTTAGCACCCTCTGTAATTGTGATTAAAGACATATTGACCTTTCATTAGTTGCAAATAAACAAAATCCATTACCCGTAACAACTGAAGCTGGCCACGAGATACTTCCCATAATCATTATAACGTTACATGTACCAGATGTTAAAGGAATAATGGCAAATCTCTGCCCTCTTCCAAACTAGTAACGTTCCCAAATACCCAATGAGTCCGTCTCATATTGAGACAGAGTTTTAGCTGACTTTAGAACACCTATGGATCACCAACTCTTCTGTAACAATCTTGGTGAAATCGAGGTTAGAAATATCCACCACTGGTGGATCCAGCAGCTTATCTTCTCTTCCCTCAAACTGCACGAGTAACCACTGTTCTGCTTCTGCTTCAGTTGTGACGGTATCTTCATCAACAACAATAGTGCCGTTCCTGTCTATTGATGTTCCATCGTTACTTCCAAACTCAATATGATATTCGATAGCAAACTTCATCTAATTGTGACTCGTCCCGTACATGTATTTCTATATAGTCGAGGTAACCATATGACACTTTTCCCTCATTAAAAAAATAAACACCAGAAAAACACCATGAGTAGACGTTTGATGATGCAAGGAGCCGTGTTATTTCTACACAGTGTGTAAAAGCATTGGAAGATGGATTGCTCGTTCACAGTGGGGGAGCACTAAATGTTTGAGTGGGTGGTTGCAATTTTGTTGCTTGGCATTCTGGTGGTGCTATTTTTTATATATGGCCGGTTAAGGCACTTTGTTTTCAGAGAATCGTCAGAAATATCACAAGGTCAAATATCACCGATATTTTGGGAGTATGACCACCACAGAAATAGCAAAGAACACACCACATCTAAACAAGTCAAAGCACTACGGGAATGGGAAGAATATTCGGAAAAAGTAAAAATCCAAATAGACCGTCAAAAGGCAAAATCGGAAGCAGAAGGAAAACACTAATCCTCTGTTGATTGCTGAGCAGCCTTATTTTAGCCATATGCCAGTGGTAGAGTGCGTTTCATAGAATGGATTTTCCTTTCCTAATTCTATCTAGGCCCCGGTTATAGGAGTTCCTCCAGCTCCCTTGACTAACCGGGGCATTATCTTTGGATATTCCTAAATTTCTGTTGATTGTGTTGACCATGAACCAAAGGTTCAAGTCAAGGGAACCTATGGTAGGGGTGGAAATATGAGATACAAATACTCCTGCCCTTATTTATCTATTCATCAAGAGGGCTGTTTTTCTTGGTGGGATGCACGCGTTCAAGAATGATTCCCACGATGAATGGCCCGTTTGGTACCCTACCCTATTGGGATATAAGGGAGACTCAGAACATTTCTTGGCAAGACAACTAACTTTCAGGATGTCATCGCCGCCGCCTTCATCTGCTCATGTTAGATTGATGATGAACACGGATGAGGGGGATGATGTCATGTCGTATCCATGCCTAACACCGTTATTGTAAATCAATTTGTAACTCATTTTAGAGATATTGTAACTCAGTACGGAGATGAGAACTTTTCTAAAGTAGCTTTATTACTAACATTTTTGCTTGCATATAAAATTGGTGCCGCCTGTGTGACTCGAACACACGACCCCCGCATTCTTGCCATCTACAACTTTCGTTGCCATCCCAAATGGGATGTTTGTGGTCTGGACTTTCTCTTCACCCTAGCCTCGGAGGCCTTAGGTGGGTCGTGTAAAGTCTCTACACTCGCCTCCAATGAGGCTAGCACGGGATTGCCAACAGCATTACCTGTTTAGGGTTCCCCGTTTTAGCGACCTTTTCACCTCCTGATTTCCCAAGAGGGACGCATAGACAGACTATCAATCTATACGAATGCGATGCTCTGCCAACTGAGCTAAGGCGGCACGGGGGCGAACAATAGGACTAGTGGCCACGGTTACGCAACAGTAGGGGAGTTAAAAATTTGAATTCCCCCCGGCTCGTCGCAAAATTTAATCCTCCAAGGTCTTTAGATGAATAGATGTATAGTCTGTTCTGACGATACACTTAGGCAACGTCGAGAGCCCGGTTGCGAAACGGCTGTCACTGGAGCCCCACGGCGCAGATGCGTGATGGTGAATTGGTATTTCATATCAAATACAACTGACGGGCTGAGCCGGTCGTGCTGCGCTGTTATATGTTTCGTGACGTTTGCACTGGGTGGCTGCACTCAACTGTTTGAAGAAGCGTTTTGGACACGCAACCAGGAAACTAAAAAACTAATGGAGATGGTTGAAGCGGGCGACGCCAGTGCCCAGACTGCGCTTGGTCAACGCTATGAGTTAGGCGACGAAGTACAAAGAAACCGCGCCAAAGCAAAAAAATGGTACCGAAGAGCGGTTGAACAAGGTGACCCGTTAGCCATGTTCCTCCTCGGACAAATGTTTGAAACCGGGGCGCCAAACGCGCCGAGCAATATACGGGCTGCCAATCTATACATAAGTGCTGCCAATAAAGGCAACGCAGCGGCTCAAGCCAGACTCGCACAGCTTTACGAACAGGGTCGCGGGGTTCCACAAGATTTCGCAGCAGCAGCAGCGTGGTACACCAAGGCCGCTCAGCAATGGGAAGTGAGCGAGCGTTATCCACTTGGAGCAACTTATGCGATCGGCCGCGGTGACCGCACGAATAGCTCCGAAGCAATTCGTTGGTTTGAACGTGCTGCCGCGCTCGGCGTGGCGGAAGCGCAATTTGATCTCGGTCGCGCCTACGAGCTTGGTAACGGGGTGAAGCAAAATCTTGAGACATCACTTAATTGGTACCAAGAAGCAGCTCAGCAAGACCATGATCGAGCTGTAGATGCACTGTTAAGGCTCCGAGGTGCGATCACCGATGCTGCACACCTCACAGAAGATGTAACCGGACCAACGCTACCTATGCCAGTCTCTCCGGACATTGAACTATCTTCAATGACGCTTGATCGAGGATCCCCAAATTCCCAGCCATCGCGAAATGGGGCCGATGAGAGACGCGTGTTCGGAACCGTGTTTATGGCTCATCTTGCTTCCTACCAGAAAATCAAGCAAGCGGAGGCCGGATGGGATCAACTTCTCATTGATCATCATGCGGCGCTGCGCAGCGTCCGAATGGAAATCTCCAAAATCATTCTTCCAAGAAAGGGTGCTTTTTACCGTATAGAAGCCGGCCCATTCTCCACCCTCAACAAAGCCAAGGCGCTGTGTTCCGTGCTGGAAGCGCGTAGAGCGTATTGCCAACCCCTAAAGAGAAATCAATAACAACACGGAAACCGTCGTCGCCTCGGTATTAGCTTTGTTGTGCATCCCCCAATGATTTATAGGAATTGCTACGATACATTAGCTTCCCTCTGTATATGCCCTCCCACAACTACACAGTGCAACCGGCAGCCGCACCAACGGACCCCAGACGTTTCACGACCTCAAGCTCTTTCTCACCACCCTTTGCGATTACTAAGTTGAGAGTGCTGTGATGACTCGCAGCGTTGATTGTCATTGACCCGTTGGCGCCGTTGAAACTAAGACCGGGCAGAGTCGCGATGGCTGCGTATCCTGAGGCCTCACCCGCTTGGATCCAGGCCTCACCAAGGGCGGCCACGGCGCTAGAATGATTGTGCGCGTAATAGGTCACGGGGAAATCTGCCCCGTGCACCCTTTGTACGCGTTCAACAAACTCGCGCACACCCGTTGTTCTGTCCGACATCACGAAAGAAGAGCAGGTGACCACACGCTCACGCTCCTCAGACGACAATACCGCATGATGGGTCTCGTTGAACCCTATCCAGGCGAACGTTAGCCGCCCCAATAATCCCATCTGCTTAGCTCGTTTTATGAAAAGTGGGCCGTTCGATCGTGGAACACAATAAAGCACAACATCAGCATCAGTATCAGCGATCCATCGGAGTACCGGCTCAAATTGCATTTCCCCCACATCAGTCAACGCCTGGCCCAGCACGTGACCTCCTTGATCACCGATTCGAAACCGAGACTGCCGAAACATGGAATTCTGCCAGCTCGGATAGGATCCAACCAAAAAATAATTCCGCCCTGCGCCACCATCGACATACTCAATCAATGGAGACACGTCTTGCGCTGGGGTTGGCCCTAGCGTGAACAAGTTAGGATGACAGAAGCCTCCTTCATGATTTGTGGCACTGACCAACGGAACGCCTAGTTCACTCACGTGACGCGCAGCAAATTTCCTGCCTGCCGCAATAAATGGCCCAATTACACCGACCACCCCTTCGTTCTTGACCAAGTCACGACAGTGCTGGGCGAGGTTGTTTGGATGCCCCTCCGAATCCCGATAAACGGCTTCAACCGAGCGTCCGAGCACACCGCCATCAGCATTAAGTTTTTCCACTCCTGCTTGTATACCCGCACTTGTTTGGGCCGCAATCACATCCGCCTCACCTGTTAAGGGCAACAGCACACCTATCCGCACTGCGCCACTCTGAGCCAACGCCGGCGCCTTTCGGCTCAAGGCGACACAGGCTGCACTCGCGGAGGCACCTTGCAGTACAGCTCGACGATTAAATTGATGTGAATTCGACACTCCGGGTTAAGACATCCTTTATCCTGAGGTTATGGTTTGACTAGAATTGGCCGAATCCGGTGAAACTTCTTCGATGCTGTCCTCGCCCATTTCGACCCGCTCAATTCGTGTGGCCTGCCGGACCACCTTCTCAGTTGAAATGCGGA
>JYMV01043414.1_pt1 | contig 14314 bp, 18 predicted proteins | sample 338911 | NCBI WGS metagenome assembly JYMV01 (sample SAMN03354496, study PRJNA234377) | hydrothermal vent metagenome | biome: Deep sea; feature: Hydrothermal plumes at the Eastern Lau Spreading Center, Western Pacific Ocean; material: Seawater | place: Tonga | collected 2009 | depth 2000 m m
TCGAACCGATTTGAATCCATCGGGATCCCCGGAAAGTTAGTTGCTGGGCGGTTGGACCCTGCTCCATCCCCCCAGTAACTAACTCTAAGTCTCCCGTTGTGACGGGCTCTCCCAGGTTGAAGAGCGGTAGGAACTCGGGCTTGGGTTAGAGACTTAATGCCAGGCCCTAGGCCATGCCCCCATATACGGCGTCTAGCATCATGGTCAGCAGTTGGTGACGTTCCTCCAGCGTCGCCGCTCCACAGGCCTCCACCAGCCCCTCCGTATCGTACGACCTAGTCATCGACCGAGACCTTGGATATTTCTTGATGCAAATTACATCTAGGGTGCTTTTTGGAACGGATCCGTAAGCTCCAGTTCCTCACCGATTTCCCTGAGAGCGGGCAGAACTTCTTGCCCTATGAGCTCCAGACACCGCATGGAGTCCTCGTGGCTAATCGTGCCATCGTTCGTCCAGATGGCCAGGATGCCCGGACGCATTTCCGACAGGATTTCTCGGAGTTGCCGGATAACAGTATCAGGGCTTCCGATGACCCAACGTTTTGATTCTAATATCTGATCATATGCCGCGCCGTCCAACCCGCCCACCCGGAAAGGGTCGCGGGGTCCCGGCTGGCGCTTCCGTAGCCTACCGGGGACGCATAATCTCTAGGCAAAGGGATACGACCGACCCCTACGTTCCCCTCCAGATATCCTCTGCCTACCTCTCTCGCCTTTTCGTCGGTGTCTTGCACATGGATCCTTACGAGGTAGCCAAAATGCTCCGGCCCAGGTTCGTAGCCGAAGTTACGAGCGGTCTCCGCGTAGATTTCCATCATGTCTCGTGTGCCCTGGTGGTCTGTCTCAAGGAAGAGATAAGGATAGTGGTGCTCTGCACACCATACCAGCGTTTCCGGGCTGCCAGTGCCGGGGATCCAGACAGGTGGGTGGGGTTTTTGCAGAGGAACTTGAAACGGGTTGACTACTCTGAATTGGTAATGCTTGCCCTCCCAGCGAAAGGGACCGGGAGTGGTCCAAGTCTTAATTACTAAGTCGTGGGCTTCCTCGAAGCGCTCCCGATTGTACAATGGGTTGGTGTTGGTAGCCAGGCTTTCCACTCCAGTGCCGCGAACAAACCCGGACACCAAACGACCTCGGGACATCATATCGATCTCAGCCAGTTCTTCGGCCAGCCGTATCGGATTGTCGAAAATGGGCAATGGATTGCCCAGAAGCACGATCTTGGGGCGCTTGGTGATTCGAGCCAGGACGGCAGCCTCAAGATTCATTGCCGCCCCCAGGCAGGTGGGGGTATTGTGGTGCTCATTGAGCATCAATCCATCAAATCCCATCTCCTCTGAATATTCGTATTCGTCGAAGTGCAGGTTATACAGATCAGACCCGACTTCGGGATCGAAATGGGAGTTCGAGAAGGTCAATCTGACCGCACTGTTGGGGCTTTTCCTCACATCATCGGCCGTATAGTTGACGTAGGCCCGTTCGGTGAAGCGCATTAAGAACACGGTTGGACCTCCTTTAAGCTTAAGGGGTGATTTTTGCCCGCTCTTCCAAGGTTGCTATCTTGAAAATGGTCCAATGTCTTAGTTGGGCGAGATCAAAACCGTGCTGATCTTGTAGCAGGACATCGAAATTTGCGAAATGGTGGGCCTTGCGTTCGTAGGCATCGATAAGGTGTGCGCCCCCGGTTACTGAGGTCCCAATCGCTATCCTTCGCTGATGTTGCACCCGACTTTTAGTATGCATTGAACTCGGTATGTCAAAATTGTGCCGCAGGAGTTTCTCCGCCCAACCGGCAGTCCATGAGGGATGGGCGATCGCATTATCATCGATGAACAGGGGATTGTCCGTCAGTTGCTTTTGAGTCGTGAATTCTCTAGACGACTCCTTTGAGAATTCAAGCTTCATAGCTGTCCAATCTTTTCCTATCTCCGCATTCTCTAGAGTTAAAGACCCCTTTTGCTGGGATTCGTCTGTTGGGTTCATGGATCGAGGTCGAATGAATTCGGGGGACCATACCGCCTTTCCCAGGCCTACCTTACCGACAACGCATACCTCGTCGGACTGGTTTATCATCTCCACCTTCCACGATCCGGACGGTTCTGCGTCTGACACAGCTCTGATGGTCAGAGAATCTCCGGGGAAGGTTGGATGTCGGAACGAATATTCCGCCCATCCGTCTTCCAGCCAATCATCTCCCAATGCTTCCAGTATCGTGTCTGTTGCCCATCCCCAGACGGTTACTCCGCCCACTAAGGGACCACTGAACCCGTACACCTTCGCGAATTCAGTGGAGTGTATTGGATTCGATATATCTGGGCTGTCTTCATTATCTAGATATGCCACGACAGAATTCTCTATGATTGATCCTGGCATCAGCCCCCTCCCGAGTGGGTCTATCTAATGACCTACATGGCGACCCCGTTGAAGCCCCACTTTACTAGGTATTCCCTCGTCACAACTGGCATTGCTCCGAGGAGTCCGAATTCCCATCGTTGAAAACCTGACGGGCTGAGTGGGTGTATTTGGTTGACAATACTAGAGACACCCGTGGAAGTCCAGCAGGCGCTCTCGGAGTAGGTAGGCTGTCCTCGCCCGATGGCTGACGTGATAGCCTTATAGGCAGTCACCAAAGATGCCGGAGTGTTCGGTGGGCAACCTCGGCACTTGACGAATACGCCCATAAGGACGCTATTTTCCGAAAGGTTTTCAGGCAAGCGCCAGCAGCCGTTGAGTACTCTGGCATGTGGCAGTCGTTGGGGATATCCGGATGAAGGGCTCGGTCGCGAAGCTTTGCGAAGTAAGGACTCTGCATCGGGTAACTGGCCTAGCCCCCGAACTATGGAGGAGATAAAGGATAAATGCTCGCATCTATTGGAGGAGCCAAAGGACGAAGGGTAAATCCAGTTATCGGGTCGGTCGCGGCGCTCCGTAATTAATGTCCCGACATCGTAATAAAGATCCGGACCAGAGAGAGACGAATGGAGCAAGTGGTAGCGCACATTTTGGCCTACGAGAAACATTTATGGTGAAAAATCACTCCAAGGGTGTCCCCCCAATAACTCCGCCCCGCTTCGATCTCCGAAGCGCTATACTTTTGGGCGGCTACTTTGCTTGAGAGAGGTATTTCCATGGCTGGAGGTGACCATCCGCTCATCGACGGCATGGCCAGGGCCGGATTGATAAGCCCATATTTTCAGTTGCCGGTCAGGCGGGTGGAACAAGAAGGCTGGGTTGATGGGACCGAGTTGTTTCTCAATGACGACGAGTACCTAGAGAATCTGGTTATGGCCTACGGCAGCGGATACTGGGGTACCACCAATCGCCATGTCGCAGGCTCCGCATTCATCATCGCCTATCTGACTCGGCTGGTTTGGCCGGTGATCGGCCAATATTCGCGAGATCGACGGGTGCCCAACGTCTCCTTGGACAATATCTCATTCCACTTTGCCGAACGGAGAATCGACGCTACCGCGTTGAGGCAACCGCTTTTCGCCGTGCTGCCCAGTGACGTTTCAGCTGGCCACCCGGATGCGGACGTAGTGACCGGTGACGATGCTCTCTATACGCGGCTGAAGGAATGGCTTTTCGACTCCAATTTGGCTTTGGTCGTCGCCAGCCTTCACCGAGCCGCTGGGGCCAGTATGAAAATTTCCCGTAACGCCGTGGCCTTTGCCTGCGCTCAGGCCTTCCATCAGCTATATTCGGAAGTAGAAGATCCCCTCAGATTAGTTTCCGAGGCCAACGCCTTCTTTGATGACCCGTCCTCGATGGTATATAAGCAGATCACTATGGAGGTATTCGAGCACCGGGACAGGCGGGTTTTCCTGGCCAGGCGTTTGGGGTGTTGCCTGGCCTGGCGGGTGGAACGAGCCCAAAGTTATTGTTCCAACTGTATCCTCACACCCAGAACCCAGCAAGATCAGCTATTCCGGGAGATGCTCGAAAATTTACCGTGAGGTATCGACGGGGCTATCGGAGACCGGTTCCAGCGGTACTCGAGATGGCGCGCAATGTTTAGACAGCTAACTAAGAGAGAGTTCCTCGCCTCAGTCGACGTTACATGTCCTGGATAGGCATGGGGCATGCTTAGTCTCTTTTTCGGGTAAAATCAAGGGGTCGAATTGACTTGCCAGCTGGGTGACACTATTATCGGGGCGACGGACTGCCGGAGGTAAAAAATGCCTAAGTTCTCCGCCAACGGTGTAGAGATTTACTACGAGGTAACTGGTCAGGGTTTTCCGTTGGTGTGGTGTCATGAGTTCGGAGGGTCCTACGAAAGCTGGGAATCCCAGGTGCGGTTTTTCACCCGGCGATACCAGGTCATCACCTATGCCGCCCGAGGCTGGCCTCCGTCGGACGTGCCAACCAACCCCGATGCCTATTCCCAAGACATCATTGTCAACGATCTGTATCTTTTGCTGCGGCACCTAAGCATCGGCCAGGCGCACATCGGAGGACTGTCTATGGGAGGCAGCGTCACGTTAAATTTCGGCATCTCTCATCCGGAGATGGCCAAATCGTTGGTAGTAGCGTCCGCTGGGTCGGGGAGCACCAACCGAAAAACGTTTCTAGCTAATGGCCAGGCAATGACCGAGCGTCTCCTCTCCGAAGGAATGGAAGCGGTCGCCAAAGACTACGGCACGACAGATGTAAGAGTCCAGCTTCTCCGTAAAGACCCACAGGGCTTTGAGGTATTTAGCCGGTTGTTGGCGGCCCACTCCGCCATAGGCTCGGCGTTAACCTTCCGGGGTTTTGTGATGAACCGGCCTACCGTTTTTGCTCTCGAGGACAAGCTGAGATTGTTGCGAGTGCCGACGCTGATTATGATTGGAGATGAGGACGAGCCCTGCATTGAGCCTGCGATATTCATGAAACGGACGATACCTATGTCGGGGCTGTCGTCGTTTCCCCAAAGCGGCCACGCTATCAACTTGGAGGAGCCGGACATGTTCAACCGCACGGTTTTAGACTTCCTCACCGCTGTCGAGGCAGACCGGTGGGCGGAACGGCTAGCCTAGAGTCTCCTCAATCTCCCCGTCCACTAGGCCACATCAACCAACTTATGTGCCCATGATTCGATTCCGGAAACACTGATGCCGGAAGGTAACAAAAGTAGGGTATCAGGAGATGGAGTAGGCTTGAAATACACCAACCCGTCAATCTAATGGCAGTTCTCCATGGTTGGTAAGCGCTCCCGGCGGAGTGCCTAGTATGAAACACACCGGCAACCAAGAGCCACCGGGCAGGTACAATCGGTGGTTCAAGGCTTGCCGAAGGTCGCAATCCGGTCAATCCGGCAGACGAAGAGTACTCTCTCCTCGTCAATGCTTGGGTCGCGTAGTCCGTAGGGTGGTTCGTTACCAGTATATCTCTGCCAGATCTTGTCCAGCTGCCGGGTAACCCGCTCGCCATTGGGACCGTCTTCCAATTCCTCCCGCTCGACCGTGCATTTGATTTGCACCCAGTGATAGGGGTTGTCCGGGTTGACGATGAGGATAGTGAGTTGAGGGTTATTCCTGATCCAACCGCACTTGCGCCGGTGGGCGGCCGTGTTGACCAGGATATGATCGCCCTCGTAGTCGAACCACATCGGCGTCAAGCCTACCCGACCGTCCGGCCCGATCAGACCGAGCGTGATAACGATCGGCCGGTCGAGGAGCTCCTTGTAGATGGGGTCTAGCCCACTAAGACCGCTCACGTTTTCGCGTTCGCCAATCGAAAACTGACCAGCCTGCAAGCCATCGGCTACGTCCTTGAACTTCGCAATCGTGATTTCCTGTGCCATATTACTCCTCCTCCCATTATGGGACGCTTCCAGACGGTAACTTACACTCTTCGATTCAGGCCTTGCCACCGGCTACATCACCAATTGTTTCCTAGCCAACATTAGTTACACCGCCAGACAGGCAGCCATATCACAAGCTGTTCGCGACGCCTTCATCTAAGCCTTTTGTAGTCTATTCCCTTACTCCATCACAAGCACACACTTCCCCGTTCTCGCGCCGTCGAAGTCCCGGAAGGCCTGCACCGCCTGGTCCAGGGTGTAGCGGTTAGTGATGAGCTTGTTCAGTGGGGCCTTGGTATCAACGAAGAAGCGCTCTATCTCGATCAACTCCGATTTGCTGAAGGTCCACGAACCGAAGATGGTGGCCACCTTGAAAATCACGTCCCGGTTGAAGTCGATCTCCGCTGGCCCACCAATACCCACATAGCAACAGCGTCCGAAGGGGCGCAAGCACTGCAGTACCTGCTGACGGGCGGTGGGATTGCCCGAGGTCTCCTGGGAGGCGGTGGCTCCCAGTCCGCCGGTAAGTTCAAGGATGGTCTCCACCGGGTCTACTTCCGAGCTATTGATCACGTGGTCAGCGCCCAATTCCTTGGCCAGGTCCAACCGTTCCGGCACAACGTCCACGGCGATGACGCTGGCGCCCATAGCTTTGGCAGACAATGTGCCGCTCAGGCCAACAGGGCCCTGGCCGAACACTGCCACGACGTCTCGCCCTGAGATATCCATCTTCTTCAGGCCGTTCCAGGCGGTGCCGGTGCCGCAGGATATGGCCGCGCCCTCCTCGAAGGACAATTCGTCGTCAAGGAGGACTAGGGTCCGCGACGGCACCAGGATGTAATCGGCGTTGGCCCCGTGGCCTGTGCCACCGCCGTAGGTAATTCGCCCCTGGGGGCAGAGTTGCTCGTAGCCCATGGCGCAGATCTCGCACACCCCACAGCCGGCATAATGATGGCAGATGACCCGGTCACCCACCTTGATCCCTGGCGCAGCACCCGGCCCCAGCTCTTCGATCACTCCACAAGGCTCGTGGCCGGTAATCATTTCTGTCGGGGCCTCGGCGCGGTAACGGTGGAGGTCGGTGCCGCAAAGACCAGAGGCCCGTACCTTGAGGACCGCCTCGCCCGGACCGGCGTGGGGGTCCGGAAACTCCCGTATCTCAGCCTGCCTGTTTCCCGGAAATGTCACTCCGCGCATGTCGTTTCTCCTGAATGAGGGGCTCGGAATATTCTAACCGCCTCGCAGGCCTGGTGCATAGATGGGTCAAAATCTCCTCGGACATCCAGCCGAGCAAAACGGCCATCGTCCGGTGTCACATGGGAAACGTAGGTTACGGGGACTCGCTGTTATCAGAGGGTAATTGCACATCATCAGTGGATAGCGGGAGTATTGTTTAGGTGTGGCGATTTCGTGACTGATGGATATTGGGGGTTGGTAGATTCAGAATGGCGAGAACGGACCAACGTGGCAGGAATTCCGCGATTGGCGACCCAATGCATGCGCGAGCGCTCATCCTACAGGTTCCAATAAGCCTTCGCCATTCGTATCTGGGCCAGCTATGGCAAATTGCCGACATTTTGCCGACATACTGCCGACAACGGAACGGGACAAGACGGGACGGCAGATACGTAAAGGGCGCCAGTGGGCTTTCCGGACGTGACACCGCCAGATACAACATGACGGTGTGGGACAGCCTACACAGAACTTTTAATCAGGGTGTCGCATTGTCCCGCACCGTTTGGGCCGCCACAGGGATACCAAGGGAACAAACGACTCCAGTTATCGGCGTTTGGACCTTTCGAGGTATAGCTCGCACAAATATAAAAAAGATGACCCAGAGCTGGAGTCGCACCAGTCCGAATCGCTTGTAATCGGGATAGCCATCCAGCCTCTTAAAGCTGCATCTAACTTGACGGGTTGGTGGAGTTCATCCCTACTCGATCTCCATTAAGAACAACTGTCCACTGCCCCTCTAACAACCAACTTCGTCTGCCGGGTTTAGTTTGAGCCTAATTTCGAACTTGGACGGGGAGACGGGGGAGGGCGCGTTGGACGCAATCGATAAACGGCCTGGGTATCATCTAGAGGGACGGCCAACTCAATGCGTATAGACTTCCCTTTAATTGTGACACTCTCAAGAAGAAGCCGTAAGAGTCTTTGACGCTCATCTTCATTTAGGTTGCTCAGGCCCGCGGTAACAGAGTCGCAAAACGCCCGAAGGTCCTCCCACCGCTGCAGCCGACTCGCATTTTCCTGCTTGCGCCGATCTAACGCAATTAGTTGCTCCTTAATCACCTTTTCTGACCTGTGTTCTCGTAAAGCTTGTTTTCCAGATGCTCACGGTCGAAGATTTCATCACCGTAGGGGTCCAGGAACCGGTTGGCCGCCTTATCCGGTCTATTAAGTTCCGATTCCAAACGTTTGCGTTCTTGTTCCGAGTAGTCCTGTCCGGTTGTGGTCAGGCGGGACTGGAACTCCGATTCCAGCTTCTGCGGGTCCTGCACCAAGCCGGTGATGACCTCCCAGACTGTATTCTCCAACATCGACAGAGGTACGTGCCTGGAAGGGCACCTCTCCCCCCAGAAATGGGATTTCGCTTATTGCAAACGTGATACTGGTATTCCCGGCCTCGGCTGCGGTTGGTCACTCCTGAATAGGCCTTTCCGCAGATGCCACAACTAATACCCATTGATAGTGATAGGTCTAAAGGATGACGCCCTCTTCTTTCAATTTGCCAATGTCGTCCCAAGTGTATCCTAATGAATCGATGAGAATCTCTTCCGTATTCTCACCGTGGGCCGGAGCCGCCTTTATTGCGGAGATAGGCGTCGTGCTGTAACCAACTGGAGTCTGTAGCCACTTTGAGGGCCCCAGAACCGGGTGGTCATAGTCTACGATGTAATTGTTCGCAATGACCTGCGGGTCATCTGGCAGATCGAACACATCCTGCACCCGGGCCCAGATGATGTTCTCGTTGCCAGCGAATTTCCCTTCCCACTCATCCCGGGTTTTGGATTCGAATATCCTATCTAATTGACGAACCAACTCTTCTCGATTCTCGGCGCGAGCCTCCATGCCAGTGAACCTAGGGTCTTCCAATAGGTCAATCTGGCCGATCGCTTCACAGAAGAAGGGCCAGTAGCGGTCACTCTGGTTCATTGAAAAAGCTATCCACCGGTCGTCTCCACATCGGTAGAAATTCCACAGAGGATTAAGGACCGAGCCGCGGTCCTGACGCTGGGGTATATTCTTGGATATCAACGCGATGCCGTAACGATTTCCGCCCAGCCACATCAGACTGCCGAGATGAGACACATCGACTTTTTGGCCGACTCCGTTTCTCTCCCTAGCGACCAAAGCCCCCAATATCCCGTAGGAGAGCATAACTCCGGCCATCTGATCGGCTATCCCGCCTAGATTGTAGGGATTTCCATCATGGGGGCCACCCCACCACAAGGAGCCGGACCTGGCTTCTCCGGTTAGAGCAAAAGCTGGTTGATCCGAATCCGGGCCGATGGGTCCGTATCCCGTGGCAGCACCATATACGATCTTTGAGTTGTGTTTGATAAGGTCCTCGTAACCCAATCTCAGGCGTTCAGCGACGCCCTTGCGAAAATTCTGAACGAACACATCGGATTGAGCTACCAAGCGATGAAGGATCTCAACCCCGCGTGTGTTTTTAAGGTCGAGGGCGATGCTTCTTTTTTGGCGGTTCAAGGATTCAAAATAGGCGTTAAGTCCTCCGGGAAGTTGCGATGACGCTCCAGATACTCGCCTGAACTGGCGGCCATGATCTCCATCCAACGACTCCACCTTGATGACATCGGCACCCAAGTCGCCCAACATCATGGTAGACACTGGGCCGAACTGCCACATCGTCCAGTCAAGCACCTTGATTCCTTCCAACGGCCCTCGTTGTTGCGCCACGGCCTGCACTGGGTGAGCCGGAGTGCTTATCTGGTTGCCACACTGGTCACAATAATTGGCATTTGGCCGATTTTCCGTGTTGCAGCTAGTACAAATCATAAATCTTATTCCCGTCGAGAAATTAGACCAAAGCGCGCAAATCACGCGGCGCTGGCTGAGCCACTCCTGGCTGACAGATGATCACTGGAAATTCTAGCATAGGTAGGTTGAGACTAGAATTAGTTCCAGGGAGCCCGATCGGTCTGACAATCAACTCGAACCTATCTTGGCAACCATTAGACGTACTGCTCCACCAACTCAAATGCCTGTCGTGTTTCTCCAAGTAGATCCAACGCACCTGTCGCCGTCTCCAGCCATTCGACGGGTGGACATCCTACTGATCCATCACTTCCGATTGGATGTACCGCCATATGTGCTCCTTGGTGATAGGCCGACAGAACGAATTTGCCTTTGCAGTCAGTGTTGATTTAGACGGGCCAGGATCCCGAACGGACTGTGCCGTTCTGCGTGAGCCCTCCGTTGGCCTGGTCGATCTGGAAGCTGTATAACTGCGGAGTTTCGCGGCATCCAGCGTAGAGGAACTTGCGGTCCGGGCTTATTGCCATGGTGAACGGCTCGCCATGTATGGATACCTCAACCTGAGGGGTCAGCTTTCCCTTTTGTGGGTCTATGGTAAGAACCGATATCTTGTTATCCCCTTGTAGAGCGACATACATGAAGAAAGGCATCGTTATCTCCTCCCGTTGGGTTCTTCCCCTCGCCCAAGTGCAAGTCCCCCTGGCTATCCTAAGTGGGGCATCACCTTCTTGGCGAACAGTTCCATGGATTGCCTTACCTTCCGGTCCTCCATGCCGCCAAAAGCGAAGTTGCCCCCAAAAATTTCGATGCCGGCGTTTTTTAGTTCCAGAATCTTGGCGAGGCATTGCTCCGGCGTGCCGATTACGGCTCGCTTATCGTAGAGATGATCATAGCTCACGGGCAGATCGGTTCGATCCCGCCGCCAATCCTCCAGATGCTCGTAGACCTCGCTGCCCTGTTGGAATGTCCGGCGCCATTGCAGGATATCCAACACCCAATTCAGGGGACCCTGAGTGTTCTCGCGAGCTTGCTCTTCGGTTTCGGCCACGTGCAGGTATCGGAAAAAGGGTATCGACGCCATTGGCACATTATGGCCGGACTGCTTGGACATTTCGGTGAACCGGCGGCACAGGTCCAAAGCGTCATCGGTGTCTTGCACGTTTCCGACTATGGTGGGATGTCCGGTGGACACCGCGAACTCCAGGGTTTCTTGGGTACGGGTTGCCGCGATGTAGATAGGCGGGTGCGGTTGCTGTATGGGAGGCGGCACTAGGTTGGCTTGGTCCAACTGGATGTATTTGCCCTCGTAAGAGAATCCGGGTGTGGTCCAGAGGCCCTGGCAGACGCTGATGCCTTCACGGAAGCGTTCCTGACTCTCGCCGTGGTCCACGTTATAGCCCCTAAACTCGTAGCCAGGTCCGCCCCGTCCGAATCCGACATCAACCCGTCCTCCGCTGAGCACGTCCAGTACCGAGATTTCCTCCGCTAGCCGGACCGGGTGGTGTAAGGGCGGAACCAGCACCGCAGTTCCGATCCTGATCTTACTGGTTCGGGCCATAATATTGGCGGCGATTACCAGGGGCGCGGAACCCAGGCCGTAGCGGGTAAAGTGGTGCTCGGCTATCCAGGCGCTGTGGAATCCCAGTTCCTCGGCTAGAATGACCTGTTGGGTGTGAATCTCGTACAGGTCCTCGGGCCGGTTATCCTCCGGCCAGGGTAGATGGGTAAAAGTGGCAAATTTCAATCCAGGTGCCTCCTTGGCCGATGCCGGGTGTTTGGATTAAAAACCCACAGCGCCCCAACCAGAGGTTCGAGACCCAGCGCAGTGGCTGATCTCAGACGCCTCTCGCGGGTTTAGCTTTTTGTAGGTTTCACCCTGGTATTCGTTTAGTTTCTGCCGGCTGCGACCCGCCCTTTGTGCAAAAGAGTGTAGCTACGCGTTGAGCCAGACATTAAGAGACGGTATCCATCAGCTACTATCTGCTCAACATTGTCCATTGTCGTATGGAACCAGCCGTTGGGGACGTTGTGGGCCTTGCAGACGTCCAGGATCTCCCGCACACCTGCCTGCACCTCCGGGTGATCATACTGGCGGGGGACACCCAATTCCTGGGACAGGTCTCCCTCGCCGGTCAATATAACCCCGATACCCGGCACCTCTTCCAGCATCTTGGGAAGATTCTTGATGCCCTCCGGGCTCTCGATCATCAACATGCAGATAATCTCCCCCCTGGGGTCCAGGGGCCACAGGTCAGCCCGAGCGTAGTATTCTGGCCCTGTCACACCCCAGTAGGCGGCGGCGCGGCCGGGGGAGTCTCCTCGCTTACCGAAGGGCTCCCGTAGAGGGTGCCCTGTCCGCTTTGGATAGCGCATGGCAGCTACAGCGTTAAATGCCTCCTCCACGGTATCGATATGAGGCCAGATAATGCCGTAAAGTCCGATGTCCAGCACCTGCTTGGCAATCCAATTGGACGCCCCTTGGTTTGGCGGTATGCGCACAATCGGGGTTACCTTGGGGGCGATGCTGCCGCTCTCGGCGATCTGGCGGCGGTCCAGCATAGACTGCAGCCCCCTCTGGAGCTCTGATATGTCATAAGGGCCGTGTTCCATCTCAAACAGGGTGCCATCGTGTTGTCCTAGGCCGTCGGCGGCGCCAGAGCCCACAAAGGCCACCTGGGCGTTTTCGAAGCATTTGATGATACCGTTGAGGCGGGGTAGCTCGGCTGTGGACATGCTCTCTCCCTTTGCGTGATGTAGTTTTGGCCGCCTATTTAGGAGCGGGAGGAAGGGACATATACTTCTCCCCATGATCTCATCGCCACAGCCCCAGGAACCGCTCAAAATCCCGGCAATTGATCGAAACACACGGTGACCCGGTCGCCGTCCATACCCCGTGGGCGGTTGCGTTATCCACTCCTTCATCGTCAGATCGCGTCTACGTCAGCCGCATATTCTTATCGTACGTTAATCCCAGGTTAGCCACAATGTCCTATAGCTCGGTGGGGATTTTCTTTAACAACCGTTTTGCTCACCGCTTGCAGGGCTTGGGCTCGAGGTTGCCCTAATCCCGCTCAGTCAAAGCAGTCAATGCTGACTTGACGGCATTCGCGAAGAAATACTACTATTCCTCAGACAGCGTGATGTCGAGCTGTCACGAATGAACCCGAAGGGGATGAAACCGTAATACGCCTCACGCCGCCTGGACATTCCTTCGTCGCAGAACGAGCTGGTGTCGCAAACCGCGTTTGGGATCAGTCGAGCGTCGCTGGCTATATCAACTTAAGGAAATAGCGCACCATGAAATTTGGAATTTTCTTGCTGATGCAGTCGCCGGATATGCTACCGTCTTCTGAAATTTACCGGAACGCGCTGGAACAGGCGCAGATGGCAGACCAACTGGGCTTCGATTACGTGGTAGCCGCTGAGCATCATTTCTCCAGCTACGGCTTTCTGCCCAACCCGTTGATGCTGATTGCTACGTTGGCCCAACACACCAAGCAGGTCCGCTTCAGCACGGCCGTCGTGGTGCTGCCTTTACGCAACCCCATCCAGACCGCCGAAGAGATTGCCATGTTGGACCACCTCACCAACGGAAGATTGGAGGTGGGATTCGGTACTGGCTATCAGCAATACGAGTTCCAGCGCTTTCAGGTGCCCCTGGCAGAGAACAGGCCTATATTCGAAGAGTGTCTGGACATCATTGGCAACTCGCTGGCGAATGCGCCCTTCTCCCACGACGGCCATTACTATCAGATTCCCGAGACGACCATTCTGCCCCGCCCTCTTCAGCAACCGCATCCACCCTTTTGGCGGGCTACCTCCAGCGTGGAAACCATGGCATCGGCCATCGGGAAAGGGCTGAAAGTAATCACCGGCGGCACCACGGGCTCGACCCAGCGGGTAGTCGATTCCTGGCACACGTTTCAGGAAGCGGTGCAGCTATCGGGTACGAGCTGGCCCCAAGAGTTCATTATTCAGCGGGGTGTCTACGTCTCAGACTCGGAAGAGGACGCTAAGGCCCAGCTTTCTCACGCAGTTTGGCATACCAGGAGTGCCCGGGGACTGCGCACCAACACCCTTCAAGTGGACGCTGGGAAAGCCAGGACCGACCTGACGCCCAGGGTGGACATCGAGGATGATCCGGACACTTTGTATCAGGACTGGCTGTTCGGCACTCCGGAAATCGTCGCGGAAAAGATCCATCACCTCACCCAGCGTACCGGTGTCACCTACTTGAATTGCACCTTCTCCCTAGGACAGATACCCCATCAGAAGGTTTTAAAGTCCATGGAGTTATTCGCGACCAAAGTGATGCCCCATTTCAAGGATTACATGCCGGAGCAGAGCAAATACGCAATGAAAGGCTGACGACCTGGTGGCCCGAGAAACCTATATTTTTATGCCGTATTTTTTAGAATTTTGGTTGGGCTTTAGGAGGACCATAAATGGATAGGATAAAAAACGGGTTCATGTCGGCTCTGGCGGAAGCTTACGAGGCTGTCTGTGAGGACTGCGAAGACGCGG